>JAABUJ010000553.1_pt1 | contig 71538 bp, 78 predicted proteins | sample 5559131 | NCBI WGS metagenome assembly JAABUJ01 (sample SAMN10711875, study PRJNA513366) | rock metagenome | isolation source: Antarctica rocks | place: Antarctica: Victoria Land, Mt New Zealand nord | collected 2016-01-07 | reverse complement strand
CTGGATGACGCGCATCGCCATCAACGAGGGATACCGCAAGGTCAAGCGAAACGAGGCTGCGGCGGCGCTGGTTCTCGATGACGCGGTAGGCGAGCGGGTTGCGCGATGGGGTGACCGGCCCGATGAGACGTTTGAGTCCCGCGAGTTTCTCGCGGCCGTCGACTCCGCGCTGGCGCGGCTGACGATCGCCTACCGCGAGGCGGTCGTGCTCCGAGACGTCGAGGGCTTGAGCACCGCCGAAGCCGCCGGGGTGCTCGACATCGGCGAGCGCGCGCTCAAGAGCCGGCTGCACCGCGGTCGGATGGCGCTGCGCCGAGAGCTCGACGCGTTCTTCACCCAGGATTGAGCCCGATCGTCCGCCTACAGGGCCTGCCTGCCCCGCGACTCGATGTCACGTGCAGACCTGATGGCGCCGAAGTTGATCACCCAGAGCAGGATCCCGTAGACCGCGGCGTCGAGCGCGAGCATCCACACCTGCGCAGGAACGGGACCGCGAGCGCGATGATCATCCCGAACAGCAGCGACAGCGCGAGGTGCATGACCACTCCGACGGCGACGCTCGTTGGATTGTGCAGCGGAGCGTTGGTGCCGTAGAAGATCGTCGAGATCGAGAGGAACGGCCCCACCGCGGGCTTGCCGTGCGACGACGCCCAGCCCATGTTGCAGGATGAACCCCCATCCCGCGACCAGCCCGACGATCGCCCCGCGGGACAGCAGGTTCCCCAGGTTCTCGACCAGTTCACGCGAAGCGGCCATGGCCGCGTGACTGAGAGCGGGCCTTGACACAGCGGAAGTGGAGGCGGGCGATGAGGTGGACTGGGACTGGCCGGTGGGGTTGGAGAGAGAATCGGTCATATGTGTTGGATGCCCGGCCGCGGCCCGACGATCCGGAATCGAGAGCAGACGGTATGGAGGATGACAACCGGCCGCCCACGCCGTCCTCGGGATCCCGTGCGGCGGCTCTGGGTAGTCCGGCAAGCGCGCGCCGTGAACGCCCGACCGGCTCACCGTCACGACCGAGGAGCGACGGATGGGATTTGATCGGTACCACGAGCCGGCGGGGGAGCCCTCACAGGAGACCCGCGTTTGCTCGCATGATGGTCTCGCTGACCGAGGAGGCTCAGGCCATTGACTGGTGTGAGCGGCGCACGTCGGTAGAGCAGGACGAAAATGGCCAAGGGCAATCATGGAGGACGCGCAGGAGGAGTTCAAGCACTTCAGCATGGATCTGGAGTTCCTGATGCGCCGCCAGCCGGCCTGGCGTGAGATCAACCGGGGAGTGCTGTTCAACGCGGGCAGCATCGTAGATCTCGCGAGGCGACCGAGGAAGAGGCCTGATTTCCACGTTGAGAATCCTTTGCGTGCCCAACGTGTCCAACCAGGCGATGAGTGTGCCGCCTACCGCCGCCGACCGTCCGCCCGAGATCACCGTCTACACGCTGCCGTGGTGCCCACACTGCGTCCGGGCCAGAGCGCTGCTCAAGCGGCGCGGACTCGCGTTCCAGGAGGTCGACGGGACCGAGACGCCAGACTTCCGAGCGCGGCTGGCGGATCTAACCGGCGGCTTCACCGTCCCCCAGATCGTGATCGACGGGACGCCGATCGGCGGCGCTGACCGGCTCGCGAGCCTCGACCGGGCCGGCGTGCTGGTGGCGATAGCCGATCGCGAGCCATTTCCGATCGTCCGCGAACGGCGGCGTAGCTCCCCCTGGCTGCTCGTGCGTTGGGCCAGCGCCCGGATCCGGGGGCGTCGCGATGTCTCGCCGTTCAACCGCGTTGAGGTGAGGCTCGATCGCGCCGGCCGGGTGGTCGACGCCCTCAACCGTGTCCCGCAGACCGAACGAGGAGAAACCTGATGACCAGGGCGTGCTTCCTGCTCCTGGCTGACACCGAGACGCACGACGCGATGGGACGCGTGGCCCTGACGAGGGCAACAGAGTTCGTCGAGGCTGGCGATGAGGCCGTAGTGATCGTCGACGGTCCGGGACCAGATGGGTGCCCGAGCTCGAAGCAGAAGAGCAGAAGAGCACCGCTACCACCGGGTTTACGCAGAGATGTGCGAACCAGGTGCTGACGTTCTGACCCGCGGCGGCACGATAGTCACCGACTGAAGGAGGGCACCGGTGTCGACGCGGCTTGACGATTCTCCCTGGCGGCCGCTGCACACGCGGATCCTGCTCGCGCTCGGGATCGGCTGGGCGCTGGACGCGTTTGAGATCCAGATCATCGGCAGCGTGATCAAGCCGATCGCGGACGAGTTCTCGCTCTCCCAGACCGACCAGACAGTCTGGGTGTGGGTGGTGTGGTTCGGCGGGCTGATGCTCGGCGCGCTCGGGTTCGGGTACCTCGCCGACCGAGTCGGGCGGCGGCGGCTGTTCGTGGCGACCCTCGTGCTGTACGCCACCGCTGCCGTGCTGACGGCGTCGTCGTGGAGTTTTGCCTCGTTCCTGCTGTTCCGCTTCCTGACCGCGCTGGGCGTGGGCGGCGAGTACTCGGCGGTGGCCTCGGCGATCGCCGAGTTCATGCCCGCCCGCCGGCGCGGCCAGACCAACGCGCTGGTGATGAACTTCTGGTCGGTCGGCGGGATCGTCGCGGGCCTGGTCGGGGTCCTGTTCATCTCCGGTGTGCTCGGCTCCGGGGGCTGGCGCTACGCGCTGCTGTTCGGCGCGCTGGCCGCCCTATACGGGCTCTACGCGCGACGGCTGATCCCCGAGTCGCCCCGCTGGCTGGCCTCCCAAGGCCGTCTGACCGAGGCCAACGCCGTGATCGAGACGATCACCCTGGCGCCGGGCGATGCCGAGCGCTATGACCCACGCGAGCTCGCCGGCGGCTTTACCACCCAGCTGCGCGAGCTGTGGTCAGAGCACCGCGGAAAGCTGATGTTCGGAATGGCGCTGGACTTCTCCGAGGCGGCGGGCTACTACGGCATGTTCACCTTCCTGCCCGTGTTCGTGCTCACCCGCGGGGTCGTCGACGTCGGAGCCGGCACCGTGCCCTACTACTACGTGATCGCGAACCTCGGCGGCCTCGCCGGAGGGCTCCTGGTCAGCTGGACCCTCGACCGGTTCGGGCGGAAGCCGACCGTGTTCACCGCCTACCTGATCGCCGCCGTCTCCGTGCTCGGACTCGCAGCAGCGGCGAGCAGCGGCTCGCCCGCGCTGACGCTGGCCGCGTTCACGCTCGCGGTGCTGTGTGCCAGCAGCGCCTGGATGTCGGCCTACCCAACCTTCTCTGAGCTGTTCCCGACCCACCTGCGCGCCACCGGCGTCGGAGTATGCGTTGGCTTCGGGCGCATCGGAGCGATCTTCGGAGTCGTCGTGCTCGCCGAGAGCGCCAGCACCTTCGGTCTGTGGACCGCGTTTCTATGCCTCGCCGGCCTGTGGCTGATCGGAACGCTCGCCAGCGCGATCTGGTGGCTGCGCGGAGTCGAAGGTCGAGGGAGACCGCTCGAGGCGCTCGCGCGAGCATGACTCGTGCAGGGCCTCACGCCGCCGGGGTGGCGCGCGAGGCGGGGCGGCTGTGCTGACTGGATCGGGCCGGCACCCTCGCTGGCACGCTCTCGCGCTGCCCCGCGGTCAGGGCCGCCGGCGGGTGTGCCCCGGTCTGGCCTGGTGGCTGCTGTGCAGAGTGATGCTTGACCGTGACCGCGTCGGGTCCCGACGTGTTGTTAGCTGACGCTACGACCGGCGGCCAGGACGGATCACTCGACACCGCGCGTCCTCAGTTGTGGTTTGGAACGGCCACGAGAGCAACGCCGTCTCGCCACAGCAGTTCTGCATCGTGATGGTGATGGAGAAGTGGTGGCCGAAGCCGGGGGACTCGAACCCAGGCGGCGATGGAGGGGCTCATCCGGCTCGCTCAGCGGCTCCCTGTGAGACTCCACGACGCAACAACCGTGGTCCGCGACCAGGCGGCTGCGGTCGCGGGTACTGCCCGTCGGAATGCGGGCATTCATGCCCGCATCCCGCCGGTCAGTCTTTGAGCTACGGCCTCAGGGGAATCGCTGATGCTGGCAAAGATCCTTTGGGCGGCGCTCCTTCGGGCGCGGCCGCGAGGCCGATGCGCGCCGGATCCACACCGGTGCGTCAGCCAGACCCGCCGCGCCGCCGGGTGCGGCCCTGAGCAACGTGCTGGGCGTGCCAGCGCTCGATTTCCGGCCGGAGCCACAGCTTTGGACGGCCACGACCCAGGTCGACAATCGGTCGCGGCATGTCGGGGTACTTGCCTTGGTACTCGCTGACCGTGTTCCGGTACGCAAGTCCCATGATGCGAGCGACCTCATGGGCGTCGATCAGCTGGTCGATGTCGACACGGCGGCCCATGAGCACAACAGTACACGCGTAAGCGGCGGCACCTTACACGTGGTCGGCTTACCGTCCGCCCTGCACGGTACCTTACTCGTGTAAGCCACATGGAGCCCCGGCGGTGCGCGAACACCTGGGGCCTGGCCGAGACCGATAGGAGGTCCCGACGATGGCAGCGTACGCCACCGCGGAGCGCACAACACGATCCGCGCAGCTCAATCTTGTAGTCAACCGTCGGCCTGACGAACCGTCGGCCCCCAGTACAGGCCGCGGGCGGAGCCGGCCTCGACTTGCTCCTCGACCAACTGGCGGAGCTTGTCGCCGAGCGCCTGGCGGCTCTGACCCAGGACGCGGATGCATGGCTGGACACGTACGAAGCCGCTGCCTACCTGGGCGTGCATTGCGACACCGTCCGGAGGCTGGCCGCAGAGCGGACCGTGCCGAGCGAGCAAAAAGGACCGGGCTGCAAGCTCTTCTTCCGACGGAGCGACCTCGACGCGTGGCGCTGCTCGGATCGACGTCGTGTCCGCATCGTTTCCGGCGGGCGGTCATGAGCGAGAGTCAGACCCAGCGCCGCGTGCGCGTCGAGCGCAACATCTATCGACGCCCCTCGGGAGTGCTCGAAGCCGGCTTCAAAGATGGTGCAGGAGACACGCCTGCTCCCACCGACGTTCAAGTCGGCCGCGAGGTGGCCGAACTGCGCCGACGCGTCGTCCGGATGCTGACCACCCTCTTCGGCGATGAAGCCTTCGCCCACACGTTCGCCGGGCCGCCGAATCGCTCGCGACCTGGTGGGACTGAACTCCACAGCCTGAACACGAGGCCCGATGCTCCGGCTCAATACCTGTACCGGCGCGGTATCGACGGTTGGGCGTGCCGCCGACGTAAATGCCCGCATCCCATCTGCCGGTTGGGCGTTGCGCTCAGGGTGCGGCTCAGATCCCTTGGACGAGCTCGCCGATCGACCTCGCCCTGATCGGCGACCTCACCAGCGATGGTCTGGGCGGGATCCTTACCTTGGTGATCTGGCCGCAGATCGGCAGGTCAGAGCTCATGTCCGTTCAGGCGTTGCCCTTGGTCGACCGAGGCGGTAGATGCTTGCTCGCCCCGCGGGTGAGGCCGGAGCGGATCCGTTCACGTTGGGGTCCGATGATCTGCTGGGGATCGCCGGCCGCCTGGCAGCCGGCGCGAAACACGCTCCAGCGCTTCGCCAGCGCGCCGCTGATGATCAGTAGGCCTCCCGCCGCGGCGGCAGGGCGAGAGCGACTTCCGCCCGCCGCCAGCACGCCGGTGCCGGCCGCGGTCAGCCCCCTGGCCCACCGGGTAAGGCGACCGGCACGATCGTGTCGATAGGGGGCGCCGAGGTCACCGAGCTGGCGCTCCATCCAGGCCGTCGCCGCCAGCTCTCCAGTCGCTCCGAGCAAGGCCAGGCGGCGCGCCGGCGCGGCATCATCGAGCGGCGTGATCACCACGGCACTGGCGCCGGCGCTCGCCGCCGCACCGGCTGCGAACAGGAACGGAAGCTCACGCCGAGCTTCGTGCCACACCGGGACCGCCGTGTTGGCCACCAGTGCCGCCGTATAGGTGCTGAGCGGGAGGCCGAGCAGGGCGGCGATCGGACGGGCCACCCGGGCGCCGCGCGGCAGCTCCGCGGTCAGCGCATTGAGAGCGGCCACGGCCGTAGCCGCGCCGCTGGCGCTGAGGATCCACGACCCGACGCTCATCGGCGAGCTGACCTTGAACATCCGCAGCATGTTGAAAAAGCGCTGTGGCTTGCCCAGGTCCAAGATCAACAACACCGGGCTGGCGGTTACGGCGGTCAGCGAGATCACCCAGGCCCGGCGCGCTAACGGCTCGTTCGCCCGTAGCCCGGCCAGATAGGCAAGTCCGGCGCCGGCCCCGGCCAGTCCGCCGGTGAAGAAGTAGCAGGGGATCTCCCATTCCCAGACCGGCTCCTTGATGACCGGCTGGTTGTAGTAGGAAGGACCGTTTCCGTCGGTGCCGCGGTCGTCATAGGTCGCGGCCGTCGCCGTTCGCTGATCGGTCGTGGTCATCGGCGCCCGCCGAAGGCGGTGAGGAGCAGGCCCAGGCCGAGCGCGCCGGCAGCCCCGGCGGCCGCCGTCCAGATCGAGCCGATGTCGCGCACGGTGTCCACCGGATCGGGGGGTAGACCGTAGACTTCGGGCTCGTCGAGCAGGAGGAAGAAGGCGCCGGCGCCCCCGATACCGTCCTGCTCGTCGGCGAGGTAAAGCTGCGCCTTGTCCTGTCCGGCCTCGGTGAGCTGACAAGTCGCTGCTGCGCGTGCTCGCGCAGCACCGACAGCTCGCCGAACTGGATCGAGTTGGTCGGGCAGGCTTGGGCACAGGCCGGCTCCTTGTCGTCTTTGAGCCGGTCATAGCACAGCGTGCATTTCCACACCCGGCCGTCGTCTTTGCGTTGGTCCAGCACGCCGAACGGACAGGCGGGTACGCAGTATCCACAGCCGTTGCAGACATCCTCCTGGACCACGACGGTGCCGAACTCGGTACGAAACAGCGCGCCGGTCGGACAGACCTCCACACAGGCCGCCTCGGTGCAGTGCTTGCACACGTCGGAGGACATCAGCCAGCGAAAGCCGTCGCCCTCCTGCAGCGTGGCCAGGCCCCCGTCGATCATCTGGCTGCGCTGCGCGGTGTCGACCAACGAGGCGCCGTTGTCGAGGTCGGCGGGCAGGCGCTGCTCGACGAAGGCGACGTGGCGCCAGGTGTCGGCGTCCAGATCGATCGTGTTGTCGTACGAGTGGCCGGTGAAGCCCTTGGGGGAATCCGGGATCTGGTTCCACTCCTTGCAGGCCACCTCGCAGGCCTTGCAGCCGATGCACAACGAAGTGTCGGTGAAGAAGCCCACCCTGGGCCGAGCTTCGTCTGAGTAGGAGCCAGGCCAGGCGTGCGTCTCGAGCCGGATGCGCTCGGAGGCCGAAGGCGTGGTGTCGAGACTCATTCGCTCACCCCCGCCCGGCGGCGGTACTCCGCCACCAGCGCCAGACGCTCGCGACCCTTCGGTCGCCGCCCCGGCCGGATGTCGCAGGTGCCGACCTTGAACTCCGAGATGTGCACGTTGTTGTCGGTGACCAGCGGGGTCAGCTCGTTGGCGGAGTCACCGGTTACCAGGCCCCGCCGGCCCCAGTGATACGGCAGCCCGACGAGGTGCATGTCCCGGGGTGGGTGGGATCCGATTTTCAAGGGCTGGATGCGCTCGGTGACCATCACGCGCGCCTCGATCGCGCCCCGGGCGGTGATGATCGTCGCCCAGCCGCCGTGCGTCAGCCCCCGTTCGTGGGCCAGGGGCGGAGAGACTTCGCAGAACATCTCGGGCTGGAGCTCGGACAGGTAGGGCACCGACCGAGACATTCCGCCCGCGGTGTGGTGCTCGCTCAGGCGGTAGGTGCTCATCACGAACGGGAACACGGCGCTGGCGGCCTGCCCATGGCTCGGGTTATAGGGATTCTCCGGACGGGGGAAGAGCCGGCGCGTCGGGTTCTGCTGCTGGGCGTAGAGGGAGTTGGCGAACGGCGTCTCCTGGGGCTCGTAGTGCGTCGGCAATGGCCCGTCGACCAGCCCAGTGGGGGCGTACAGCCAGCCCAGGCCGTCGGGATGCAGGACGAAGGCCGCAGTGCCCTTGATCGCATCCATGCCCTTGGCGTCGCGCTCGGGCTCGTAGTCAGGCGCCTTGTCGGGCGGGAAGTCAGGCGTGTCGCCGAGGCTGGTCCACTGCCCCTGTTCGGCATCCCACCAGACATAGCGCTTGCGCTCAGACCAGGGCTGACCGTCGGGAGCCGCCGACGCGCGGTTGTAGATGATCCGCGTGTTCTTGGGCCACGCCCAGCCCCAGTCGGGGGCGATCCAGTTCTGCTCGGTCCGCGGCTTCTTGCGCGCTGTCTGGTTGACGCCGTCGGCGTAGATGCCGCAGTGGATCCACGAACCGCACGTGGTCGAGCCGTCGTCGGAGAGCTCCTCGTACTTGGGCGGGAAGGAGCCGTCGGCGCGACGGCCGGAGATCTCCTGCAGCACCGCCTCGGCATCGGGCTCATCCTGCGGCCCCTGCACCGGATAGTCCCAGGTGAGATCGAGAATCGGCCGGTCCTTGGGGGCCTGGGAGTCGGCCAGCTTGGTCCGGATCGCTTTGCCCAGGTGATAGATCCAGTGCAGCTCCGAGCGGCAGTCCCCGGGAGGCTCCACCGCCTTGTGATGCCACTGCAGCAGCCGCTGGGTGTTGGTGAAGCTGCCGTCCTTCTCCGTGTGTGCGGCGGCGGGGAGAAAGAACACCTCGGTGGCGATGTCCTCGCAGCGAAGCTCGCCGCTCTCGATCTCGGGTGAGTCGTGCCAGAAGGCGGCCGTCTCGATCTCTGAGAAGTCACGCACGACCAGCCAATCAAGCTTGGCCAGAGCCAGGCGCTGAAGCTTGGCGTTGGCCGAGCCGACGGCCGGGTTCTGGCCGACGCAGAAGAATCCCTTGACGCCGCCGTCGAGCATCTTGAGCGTCATCGCGTAATGCGAGTGGTCTCCGTTGATCCGCGGCAGGTAGTCAAAGCAGAAATCGTTCTCGACCGTCGCCGCGTCCCCCCACCACGCCTTCAGCAACGACACCATGTAGGAGCGCAGGCTGCCCCACGCTCCAGTGTCCGGCCCGTTGAGAGTGACAAACGTGTCCAGGTTCGGATGGGCCTGCGGGTGGGGCATCGGGATGTAGCCCGGCAGGATGTCGAACAGCGTCGGGATGTCGGTGGAACCCTGGATGTTGGCGTGACCGCGCAGAGCCAGGATGCCCCCGCCGGGACGCCCGATGTTGCCCAGCAGCAGCTGGATGATCGACGCGGCGCGGATGATCTGCACGCCCGTGGTGTGGTGAGTCCAGCCCACCGCGTAACAGACCGCTGAGGTTCGTTCGCGCCCGGAGTTGTCGCACAGCGCCTCGGCGACGGCCAAGAACTGCGCCACCGAGCAGCCGCACGCCTCCGACACCATCTCGGGGGTGTAACGCGCGTAGTGGCGGCGAACCGTCTGCAGGATGGTGCGCTCGTCCTGCATCGTCTCATCGACGTCCGGGGGGTCCCCACCCTCCAGCTTCATGCCGTGGGCGCCGTGGGCCTGATTACCCGAGACGTCGGCCTCCTGCTCGCTCTTGCCGGCGGTCGTCTCTCCGCTGGTGCCGTTATAGCCCCAGGAGTCGATCGAATAGGCGCTGGTGTCCGGATCCCACCCGGAGAAGAAGCCGCTGCCATCGGTGTCCTGGAACTCGGGCTTCAGCCGGACCGGGCCATTCGTGTAGTGGCGGACGTACTCCTTGAACCACCGGTCGTGCTCGAAGATGTAGTTGATGACCCCGCCCAGAAAGGCGATGTCTGACCCGGCTCGGATCGGCACGTGCAGATCGGCCATCGCGCTCGTGCGCGTAAAGCGAGGATCGACGTGGATGATCTTGGCCCCCCGCTCCTTGGCCTCCATCACCCATTGAAAGCCCACCGGATGCTGCTCGGCCATGTTCGAGCCCATGATCAGGATGCAGTCTGAGTTCTGCAGGTCCTGCTGGAAAGTGGTGGCGCCGCCGCGCCCGAACGAGGTCCCCAGACCGGGAACCGTGGAGCTATGTCATATCCGCGCCTGGTTCTCTATCGACAGCGCCCCCGCCGCCGTGAACAGCTTCTTGATCAGGTAGTTCTCCTCGGTGTCCAGCGTCGCGCCCCCGAGAAAGGCGCTGCCGAGGGTGCGCTTGAGCGGCTCGCCGTCCTCGGTCGCCTGCTCCCAGGTCTGCTCGCGCGTCGCGATGAAGCGCTGCGCGATCATGTCGGTCGCCTGCTCGAGGCTGATCTCCTGCCACTCGCTCGCATAAGGGGCGCGGTACTTGGCCTTGGTCTCGCGGATCGGCGAGTTGACCAGCTGCTCGGAGGCGGAGCCCTTGGGACACAAACGCCCGCGGGAGATCGGCGAATCGGGCTCCCCCTCGATCTGAACCACCTTCTCGTCCTTGACGTACACCTTCTGTCCGCAGCCCACGGCGCAGAACGGACAGATCGACTGCACGACTCGATCGGCGGTCTGGGTCCGGGCCTGCAGCGTCCGCGATCGACGCGACTGCGCCGCTCGGCCAAGGCCTAGCGCATCACCGCGCAACTGGCGTAGCAGCGGGGGCAGCTCTGGAGCCATCGGTCGGCAAGCCTACACGCAGGCAACGGCCCGCAAGCGCGTCCGCAGAATCAGCAGGTGCAGCCGTCAGTGGGATGACAATATCGTCGGCAGGAGTACGAAGCTGCCCGCCCCCACACGCGGGCCGATCGGCGCCCTGCCGACCGGCCGGAGCACGCTGGTCACCTCGTGAGAGGACCGAACTGGCCCTCGGTGGGCTCCGCTCAGCAGAACCACGGCTCGGTCAGCCGTGGCCTTCCTTCAGTCGATCCCAAAGCGATGGCCTCCGGCGCCGGATCGTGGGGCTCGCCGGTCGCCTCGCGCACCGCGGCGCGGATGCGAGCGAACGTCAAGCCCGTGGCCTCCTGCGCGGCGGTGCTCTGCTGGATCAGCGCGCTGAGGCGGCCCTGCAGCCGGTCGGCCGCCGGGTCTGCTGAGCGCCACGGGTAGCTGAGGCGCTCGGGCTCGTAGGGTCCAAGGTGCGCGTGCAGGTCGTCGCGCTCGAGCAGCAGTGAGCCCTCGGGCACGAGCAGCCGGATCGTGTACTGCACCGGGTCGACGTTGGCGATCAGGTCGTGCGCGGCGACGAACTCGACGATCTCCAGCACGTCGCGCGGCGTCGTCCAGGGGGTGAACGGCATGAACGAGGGGCGGGTCTCGATTGCGTGCTCGCGCAGCAGCTCGATCGCGAGCACGGCCTCGGCGGTGGTGTGGCCCTTGTCGAGCCGTTCGAGGATCTCGTCGTTGACGCTCTCCAGCGCGCAGACCACGAACAGGCAGCCCGCGGCGGCCATCTCCTCCCACAGGTCGGGTTGCTCGAGCACGTGCTCGACCTTGGTCGTGCAGTCAAAGGTCAGCTCCGGGTGGCGTTCGTGCAGCGCGTGCACGATCGCCAGCGAGTGGCGCCAGCCGTTGAGGAAGTCAGGGTCGCCGAAGGTGATGTGGCGTGCGCCCATGTCCGCCAGGCGCTCGACGTCGCGTAGGACGATCTCGGCCTGCACGATGCGGATTCGCCCGTCGTAGACCGTGGGGACCGGGCAGTGCCGGCAGCGGTGCACGCAACCGTGGCTGGCCTCGACGTACCCGACCAGCCGCTCCTCACCATCTACCGCCAGTCGGGCGTAGGCCTCCAGTCCGGGCAGCAGCTCGCGTGCGGGGGGCTCAAAGGTGCCGCGCTGAAGGTGGACGATCGGTCGTCCGACGGCCGGTGCGGGCGCGGGCGGGGCCGCCACACCGTGCACACCGTCCACCCAGGCCGCGAGCGCCGGCTCGTACTCGCCGGCGATCGCCCGCGCGCCCAGCTCGTCGGTGACCAGCGCGCGACTGACCGTGGCGTACAGTCCGTAGAAGCAGATCGGCAGCCCGGGATGCTCGCGGCGCACTCGACCCCCGGCGCTCAGCGCCAGGCGCATGGCGGTGTGCATCGGCACCGAGAAGCCGACCGCCTGTGCCCACGCAAGCGCGTCGGAGTCCCACGGCTGGACGCTGAGATCCAGGCAGCGGACGTCGTGCCCGGCACGACGCAGCACGGCCGCCGGCGAGGCGACGTGCAACGGCTGGTGGCCCAGCTCATAGGTCGAGATCAGCAGGACGTGCACGGGCGATCCACGCTAGCGCGCCCGGCCCGCCCCGACCGGGGCGATCACGTGTGGCTCGATGCGGATCCGCAAGCGGGCGTGTGCGGCGCGCAACGCGGACTCCACGGCGTCGGCGCTCGCCCCGCGGGCGAACAGGAAACCCAGGTACCGGTCGCCGTCGGGCAGCGGCACCACGGGACGGCCACCGGCGATCGTGATCTCCAACCCGGCGACCCCGTCCACGGCGCGCGCGTCCTCTTGCCCGTCAACGGCTTCCAGTAGCCCCGCCTCGGGGATCGGGATCATCATCACGCCCGACGCCGTCGACGCCGTCGACTCCGGCGCGACGTCCTCGAGTCCGAGGCCGAGGGCGTGGCGCAGAATCACCTGTTCCAGGCTCACCCCGGCGCCGAAGCGCAGAGCGCGCGAGCACAGGCCGCCGATTGACCGGGCCGCCAGCTCCAGCACGCTCACGCGCTCGCCATCCACGCGCAGCTCGGCGTGCACCGGTCCCTCCCGGAGGCCCAGCGCACTCGCCGCCCGCGCGGTCACAGCTTCGACCTCAGCCAGAACGCCGGGCAACAGCCGCGACGGCGTTACGTACAGCGTCTCCTCGAAGTACGGCCCCACGAGCGGATCGGGCTTGTCGAAGACCGCCAGCACCTCCAGGCGCCCGCCGCGCAGCAGCCCCTCGATCGCCACCTCAGCACCGGGCACGTAGCTCTCCAGCAGCAGCGGCGCGTCAGGCCGCTCGCCGGCGGCGGCAAGGACGCCCCGGACGCGCTCGGCGGTCGCCCACGCCTGCTCGCCATCGTCGGCCCGGATCACCCCGCGGCTGCCTGACAGCCCCAGCGGCTTGACGACGCACGGAAGGCCCACTTCGCGCGCCACGGCCGCGACATCGGCTCCGCAGGGCAGCAGCGCGAAGCGCGGTTGCGGGACGCCGGCCTGCGCGAACGCCCGGCGCATCGCCCCCTTGTCGCGGGTGCGGGCGACGGCGGCCGGCGGGTTGTGAGCCAGCCCGAGGCGCTCCGCCCCAAGTGCGGCGGCCATCACGCCCTGGTCATCGACGCCCACGACCGCGGCAAACGGAGTCTCCTGGGCCCGCTCGGCGATCTGCTGCGCCGCGCATGCCGGATCCGACAGGCGCAGGGTCAGCGCACGTTCGCCCATCACCGCTGACATCGCCGCCCGGCGCTCAGACGCCACGGTGACCGCGACCCCGAGCTCAGACGCCGCCGTGAGGAAATCCGACGCCCGATAGGTGGCCGACGGCAAAATCAGGAGCAGGCGGTCCACTGGCGGTATCGTAGATGGATGCCCGACCCAGCCCCGCCCGCCCTGCTCGCCCTCACGGCATCCGCCCTCGAGCGCGTGCGGGACTTCCGCGCCGCCTCGCCTGACCCGAGCGGTCACGTGCTGTCGGCCCGCGTCACCGGCGAGGCCGACGGCGACTACGTCTGCGCGCTGTCGCTCGAGCCGGTGGCCAAGGTCCGCGCCAGCGACACCGTGCAGCACGAGGGCGATCTCGCCATCGTGGTGGCCGAGGAGAGCGTCGACAAGCTGCGCGGAGCCACGGTCGACTGGAGCGACAATCGCCTGGGCGGCGGGTTCGTGGTCCTCAACCCGAACAAGCCGGCGCCCCCGCCCGCCGCCCTTCCGACCCTGCCGATGAGCCCAGCGGCCACTCCCGCCACTCGCTCTGCGGGTCCGCCGATAACTCCAGGGGCGGGCCTGGGCACCGACGCCGCCCGTCGCGTGATCGCGGTGCTCGACCACGAGGTCAACCCAAACATCGCCAGCCACGGGGGACACGCGGAGCTCGCGGCCATCGAAGGCGTCACCGCCTATCTGCGCCTGGGCGGGGGATGTCAGGGCTGCGGGATGGCCACCGTCACCCTCAGCCAGGGCATCGAAGTGGCGATCACCGAGGCTGTCCCGGAAATCGAGCACGTCGTCGACGTCACCGACCACGCCTCGGGCACCAACCCATACTTCGAGCAGGCCAAGAAGTAGCCGGTCCCAGCTACGAAGATCGCGGGTTGAGCCTGAAACGCAGCATGAACGGGCTGAGCGTCGCGGGGAGCGCCTGCCCCGGGGTGACGCCGACTGGGCTGAGCTGCGCGAAGGTGTCGGCGGCTAGGAGCCGAGCGAGCAGTTCGCTGGTGATCAGCAGGACGAGGTTGCGCCCCGGACTCTCGGCCGGCCCCTGGCTGAAGGGCATCAGCGTCCATGCTCCCGCTGCGCAAGTCCCGGACCAGAGTTCCGGGGAGAAGGCGTTGGCTTCGGGCAGCGTCTGCTCATCGCGGTGAAAGAGGGGGACGAAGATCATGATCGCCGTGCCTGACGGAAGCGTCCCGGACTCCCATGATGTCTCGGTGGTCGTGTCGCGGAGGATCGCTGGCGTTGTCGGCCAGAGGCGAGTGGATTCGAGCACGCAAGCGCGCAGGAGCGAAAGCGCGTCTGGCTTAGATGTCTAAGGCGGTCGATTTCGTCTCGAACCCGCCCGGCGGTATCCGGGTGGGCATCGAGTAAGGCCAGCGGTCGGAACGTCGCCATGCCGGCGGCGTCGAATGCGAACAGCCATTGTGGGACCTGTTGCGCCGGAGAGGTGCTCGTGCCAGTTGGCAGCGACGCGATCTGCCCGGCCAGGGAGCCCGGTTCGGCCCGGTTCAGGTCGCGGCCGGCGCACGATCAGGCCCTGGGCCACGAGCGGAACCAGAACATCAGTCACGATCCCGGCTGTCTCTCGAGCGGAAGCGGGTCGCATAGCGGGGGACACGGCGAGAGCCTATCCGCCAGAGAGCGAGCGGACGTGGCTGCGCCGTCGCGTCTGGTGGCTGGGCCCTCGGCGTGCCGGAGTTCAATATTCGCCGACGCGGGTAGCTTGCGCCCAGCCACTTACGACGCGGGAGAACGCACGCGATGACCACTGATACGACCCGGCCCCTGGCGCTCGTAACTGGCGCGTCCAGCGGCATTGGCTTTCAACTTGCCAAGCACTTCGCGGACAACGGATTTGACCCGATCATCGCCGCCGAAGACGCCGAGCTGACGACCGCGAACAGCGATCTGCAGGCCGCCGGCGCGCACGCCGACGCCTTGCGGGTCGACCTCGCGACCGAAGAGGGCGTGGAGGGACTGCACCGTCTCGTGCGGGCGGCCTCGCGACCGCTGGACGCTCGGTGCCCTGAACGCCGGAATCGGCGCCGGCGGCGCGTTCGCGACCGATACTGACCTCGGTCAGGAGCTGAAGATCGTCGACCTGAACGTCCGCTCGACGGTGCAGCTGGCCAAGTACATCGTCAGTGACATGGTCAAACGGGGCGAAGGACGGATCCTGTTCACGTCCTCGATCGCTTCGACCATTCCCGGCGCGTTCCAAGCTGTCTACAACGCCTCCAAATCGTTCGTGCCGTCTTTCGCGATGGCACTGCGCAACGAGCTCAAGGACACCGGCGTTACCGTTACCGCCTTGATGCCGGGTCCGACCGACACGGAGTTCTTCGAGCGGGCGGACATGCTCGACACCAAAGTCGGCTCCGGCGACCAGGACGACCCGGCCGACGTAGCTCGCGATGGCTTTCAAGCGCTGATGGACGGCGACGAGCGCGTCGTATCGCATTCGCTCAAGGCCAAGGCGCAGGGGATCGGCAGCCGTGTCCTGCCCGACAGCGTCAAAGCCGCAATGCACCGCAAGCAGGCCGAGCCCGGATCGGCCTGAGCCTCAGGACCGCGATCAAGCCGGGTGCGAAGGTGGCTGCGCGCGTACGGCAACGGTCGCGACCCACGGACCGTCAGCTGCTGTCCTCACCGTGGATCGTCGGCCGCCGCTCCGGCGGACCGGTGACCTCGGACGGCGCCGGCGTGTGCCTGGATCGATGGGTCTGACTTGGACTTGTTGGCGATGGTTCCCCCTGTGGGGGATCCCGAGCTGAGCGAAATCAGTCCAGGCTTGGCGCCAACCGACCGGCTCGCCGGTTGAACACTCGCGGCCGGCTCCGCACCTCCGGGGCTGCCGCCACCGGTGGATCATTCGTCACGTGATTCGACGGATCGACCCAGGTCCTTGTCCGGGTTCGAGTCGGGGTCCGGAGATTCGTGCCACGGAACCGCGCGCGCGTCCTCACCTGGAGCCGGCTCAGGCGCGACCGAGTAATGGGGGCTGCCGGGGTCAACCTCCTCCTTCTGGTTGGGGTGAAAGGTGACATCGACTGTCTGCTTGTCGTCTCGCTCCTCGGCTTTGGCCAACGCTGCCCGCACTCGGCGATCGGCCGGCGTGGGGGGATCCATGATGCTGCGCGGCCACAGCTCGCGGGTGAGCACGGTATTGATCTCCGCCGAGTAGACAACCACGCGAGCGCCGAGATACAGCCACACGAGCAGGCCTATCACGAAGGCGAAGTTGCCGTAGACCCCGTTGTGTCCCTTGACGGCGTGGTTGATATAGGCGCCGCCGACCGACTGCAGGATCTCCCACAGGACCGCGGCGATGATGATGCCCGGCCACAGCTCCCGTGTCTCGATCTCCTTGGCAGTGAGCATCCGAAAGACGGCGAAGAACAACAGGAGGTTGAGGATCAAGGAGACGATGATTCCGGCGATCGTCAGCAGAGGTCCGCCCAGGCCGCCGGTCACCGCGCCCGTCACGACAGTCGTGACCACCTGCAGCACCCCGAACACGGCCAGCAGCTTGATCCCACGCAGCCGGGCGAAGAGAAAGTCGGGGCGCTCCTTGCGTGGGACCGCGTAGACCGTGTTGAACGCGTTCTGGGCGGCCATCGTCACGCCCAGGCCCGAGAGCAGCGAGCCGACGATCCCCACCACCAAGCCGACGCCGCTGCCCTTCAACGAGCCGGTCTTACTGAGTGAGTTGCCGACGATCGGGAACTGCTTGAGTGACGAGTTCAGAACCGCGTGCTGGGCAGAGGGATTGCCGCTCAGTACGAATCCGAGGATCGTCACGAACAACAGGAGCAGCGGGAACAGCGAGAAGAAGCCGAAATAGGCGATCAGCGCTGCCTGGTTGCCCGCGCTGTCATCCGAGAACTTCTTCAGCACCGCGATCGGAACGGCGATCGCCCTGTGGTGCTGCTGAAAGCGATCAAATGCCCTGACCGGAGCGAGCGCGTCCATCAGCGCGAACCCACCACCGAGACAGCGGGCAGTGGGGCGGGATACCCCGCGCGTAAATCCAACGCCTGCGCGGCGAGAAGCACTCTGGAGCTGTCAGCCTTGGCTCCCACGATCGCGATCTACCCCGGAATTCAGACCGGCACGCAGCGCGCCACGGCCGTCAGGCGGGAATTATCCTCGGGCTGTGCCCGCTCGGCTGCCTTCCTTGCTCGCCGATCCGCCCCCGGCGCCCGGTCGGCTTTGGCTGACCGGCGGCCGGCTGTTCGATGGCACGGGTGGCCCCGTTCGAGAGCATTCGGGCGTGCTGGTGGAGAACGGGACGATCGTCCAGGTCAGACGGGCAGCTGACGGCGTTCCCGACGGCGCTGCGGTGATCGAGCTGGCCGGCCGCACGCTGACACCGGGACTGATCGACTCCCACGCGCACGTAAAGGTCGACCGTCCGATCGCCCAGCCCGCAGCGTCGAGCTGGAAGACCCCGACCCACCCCAGCTGACCCGCGCCGAGATCGCGGCCTTGGTCGAGGAAGCCCACCGCCAGGGATACCGAGTTGCGGCTCACGCCGAGGGCATCGCGGGCACCGAGATCGCGATCCAGGAGGGCGTGGACACGATCGAGCACGGCATGTACCTCAACCAGCGACCCGACCTGCTGGAGCAAATGGCGGCAAACGGCCAGGTGCTCGTCCCGACGCTCTCCTGCTTCTACGGCGTGGCCGGACTTGAACATGAGGTGGGAATCGGCGACGAAGCTCGAGTAGTCTCCGGCGAGCCGGGACGACCACCAGCCCCCGCCTGGTCGCCTCTGCTCGTGAAGCTCGCTCAGTACAACCTGCAGCAGGCCGACCTGACGTTGAAAGCCGCCAGGGCGGCCGGCGTGCGGATCGCGGCCGGACACGATTGGCACCCGTTCTGGAACACCGCGATCGAGATCAGGCGCATCGCTCACGGCCTGAGCCCGGCCGACGCGCTCGGGGCCGCCACCGCCGGCAGCGCCTACGCCCTCGGGCTTGACGCCCACCTGGGCAGCGCGACCCCGGGAAAGCTGGCCGACCTGCTCGTGCTCGAGCACAACCCGCTCGAGCGCCCGGAGCTGCTCGGCCGGCGCGACCAAGTGTGGCTCGTCATGCGCCGTGGCACGGTGGTGGCCGGCACGGCGGCGCCCTGGACGCAGCACTGACGCCAATCGCGCCCCAAGGCTCGCGCCGCGATTTCGCGGCGCTTAATGCGACGGCCGGGCGACGCATCGCCCGGCCGTTGTGCGTCTACCAGCTGCCGGGACCGGCCTGGGTCAGGCGGCCCGGCGAAGCTCTTCGAGCCCGGTGCTCTGAGCCAGTCGGCTCAGGCCCTGCTGCTCGAGCTCGCGGGCCCGGGCGAGCGGGATTCCCAGCTCGATCCCCGTCTGGCGCAGGTTGAGCGGCTCGGCTCCAGCCAGCCCGAAGCGCAGGCGGATGACGTTGCGCTCGCCCTCGGGCAGCTCGTCCACAGCGCCGTTGATCAGCTCCTGACGCTCGGCCGTCTCGACTTCCTCGGCCGGCTCAGGCTGCTCGCTGGACAGCAGATCGCCGAAAGCGGTCTCGCCGTCTTCGCCGACCGGTTGGTCCAGGCTGGTCAGCCCGCGCGTCAGCTCTCGCAGCTCGGCCACCTCCTCGACTGGGAGCTTCGCCTCCGCGGCGATCTCGTCGTCGGTGGGTTCGCGTCCGAGCTTGGTGCTGAGCTCTGACTCCACCTTGCGCACCTTGGTCTGGCGCTGGGCAACGTGGACCGGCAGGCGGATCGTACGCCCGTGGTTCTGCAGGCCCCGCTGCAGGGCTTGGCGGATCCACAGGGTGCCGTAGGTCGAGAACTTGAAGCCGCGCCGCCAGTCGAACTTCTCGACCGCGCGGATCAGTCCGAGCATTCCCTCCTGCACCAGGTCCTCCATCGGCAGTCCGTGGCCCTGGTAACGCCGGGCTTGCGAAACGACCAGCCGCAGGTTGGAGTTGATCATCCGCTCCTTGGCCGCCAGGTCCCCACGCTCGATGCGCTGGGCGAGCTCCACCTCTTCGGCTGCGGTCAGCAGCGCGTGTGCGCGCGCGGCGCGAAGGAACTGGTCCAGCGAGTTCTCGCTCAGCGCCGACGGCTCGCCGGCCCCGAGGCGTGGCTCGCTACCGGCGGCGCGAAGCTCGCCGGCATGCGCGGAGCGGCGCCGGGTCTGGCGACGGGCTGCGGGCTTGGTGCTGCTGGCTGCGTGGTCCCCACGCGCGACGCGTGCGCGCGCGTGTGAGCTTGCGTCGTGTTGCTCGTTGCGGCCCTGGTCTAGAGGGTCGCGAAGCTGGGTATCAGTGCTATTCAGGTCGATCTCCGTAGTTCTCATGGTTTTTCTCCGGACCTAATAATAGCAGAAGTTCGATGATCGTCGAACTTCATTCCCGAGTTCACGAGTTGGTAATCAACCTGCCGTTCAGGCGCCCAACCCGGGCCCAGGCGGGCCGCCCGACCCCCAGCCGGCTCCAGGGGCCAGCGTCGGGCGGAAACCCTTATTCATAAGGATTTGTGGGGCCGCCTGGCGCGCAGTTGGGCTCAGTTTGATGCCCTTCGGCGGAGAATGGATGCAACAAATGCGATTCATGCATTTATTGCGCTACGATCTCGCCATGTCGATTGATGCCGTGTCGCGTAACGAATACGTCCGCGCCCTCCCGACGTTCGCGGAGGCGGCGCCGCTGATCGGGCTCGATCCGTCGGGAGTCAGCCGCGCGGTCAAGCGACTCGCGATCGAACCGCTGCCGTGGGGAAACCGGGAGAAGCACCTAGCTGTCGCCGATGTGCTCCAGATCGCCGCCCACGCGAAGCGGCTCGCTCTGGAGGAGGTTGGGGGTGGGCTGCTCGACTGGGCTGAGCGCGAGCACCCGGCGCAGGTGGACGCGATCCGGGCTGAGATCGACGCGTTCTTCGCGGGGTTGCCGGAGCGGCAGGTAACGGCGTCGGAGGACTTCATCGCGGAGCTACGAGCGGCTTTGCCGCCCGAGGCGGCCGAGCGCGCGATCGCGATCTATCGGGCTCACACCGCGAACACCCAATAAGCGCCCGCGTAGCCACCGCGCCTGCGACCGGGCGTCAGCCCGAAGGCTTGGAGCTGGTCGTCGTCGAGCTCGATCGCGCCGTCGCGCACGAGCCCGGCCGCGCCGCGGTTCACCGTGAGCCGATCGATCGCCGCGGTCACGCAGACGAGGAGCCACAGGCCGACGAGATACTCGGACCGTAGGTCGCCCGTGGCGCCGTCAGCTGAGTGCCACGCGGCGAGTGCGTCGCGACCGGCGGGCGGGGGATAGAGGCGACGCCGGCTCGACGCCAGCCGCCAGCGAGCGGGCCCGGAGCCGAACGCATCGGGCGATGGGATCAGGTGATCGAGCTGGATCCGGGTCTCGGGATCGCCACCGCGACGGCCGCCCGTCACCGTGGATCACCCCGACGACCCGGTGGACCAGCCCCGCAGCAGAGCCGAGGTTCACACGCCACGCCGCTGCTTCGAAGCCATGCCGAGGAGGCTGCTGTACGGGGATCGGAACTCGTCGGAGCTGCGGTCAGTCTCATGCCACCTGGCTGGAAGACCCCGTTGACGAGATCGGCCGCGTTTGCGCCGGGCGCATAGTGCATGTAGACCATCGTCGTCTTGATGTCCGCGTGGCCCATCCACGCCTGCAGCGTCCGGAGCGGTACGCCCGCCGCCGCGCAGCGCGTACCGAACGTATCGGCATATTCGTGGAACCGAACCTCACGGACGCCCGCCCGTTTCAGCGTCCGCTTGAAGCGCCTGCTGACCTGCCGCGTTCGAGTGGATGGCCCGTGTGCGGATGACCGAAAACCAGATCATCCTCGGCTTGGTAGGCGGAACCCTGGAAGAGCAGTTCGAGCTCGCGGCCGACGCGGTCGGCCATCGGCACGGCTCGCGCGGACAGTCGCGACTTCGGCATCTGGAACTTGCCACGGACTTTCATTCGAGGCGCTCGATGTCGCGGAGCACTTGTGCCTGGGCGGCACGAGTGAGCGTTGCGGGCGTGTGCCGGCAGACCGGCGTCGTCGCCGCGTCGAGCAGCGCGTCGAGCTCGGCCGCCACCGCTGAGGGCTCATGACGCACCCGGATCTTCGTGATCCGGCAGTGATGGCAGCCTGGTCAGCGCGACCAGATTGCGTCGAGAGCGGCCTGGTCAAGCGGGAGCAGCCAGCAGGCGGTGATGCGCGTGTCCTCGACCGTGTCGTAGAGCCCGACGGTGGACCACCCGCGCTCGGCTCCGTCAATTGATGCCGTCCCGTCGGTCAGGGCGGCGATGCGCGTGCCCTCTCCGGCGAGAACGTCTCGGCGGTGCATCCTGAACGTCCTCGCGGCGCGATCGCGCCGCCTGGTGAAATACGCAAAGACCTCTGTAGCGCCGCGATAGGTGCCTGCGATCGGACTGGAGCCCGGTACGGTCCACGTGATCTCCGGGTGAAGCAGCGCCCGCAGCGCCTGGTTATCTCCGCCGCCGTAGAACTCGTTCTGCGCCGCGTGAAGCCGGTCGAGCATCACGATTGCGTCACCGCGATCCATGCGCCGCAGTATCCCGACTTCGCGAACCGGCGCAATCTCATCTTCGTGGGAGCGGAAGGTCCTGGTCAGCGTCTTGGGCGCGCAGGCTTGACTATCCGCCCACGAAGACGGGGCGCCGAGGCTGGACATGCGGGTAGGCAGCGCAACGCGTTCTTGTGAGGCGCGGTCGCCGTCGGGCGGCCGGGACGCTGCGGTGGGCAACAGCACCCTTGGTCGAGGATCGAGCGGTGAATTCGGCGCAGGGCGCGAGCGAGCACGACGAGCCAGCGGCGACAAAGCATGAACCATCTGGGACGGCGTTAAGGCTTTTGACCGCGAGCCGGACCTGGGGATGGGATGCTCGCGCAGGCGGTTCGCTGCCGCGCGTACCGATGATCGTGCCGGCCGTTGCTAGTCCAACGATGACGAGGACCGCGCCGATGACGAGGTGCGACCGCTGGCGGCCAGGCCGGACCAGGAGCGCTCCGGCGAGCATGTCTCGGATCAGGCGTGTTCGCGAGAGGTCACCTTGCGCCTCCAGTTCGCTTTGAAGGTCGAGAAGCTCATCGCCGTACCGATTGCGAATCCGTCGCGGATATACATCGTCGCCTTTCCGGGGCGCCCTGGTTTAGCTGGCTCGGGATCCCGTGGCTATTTCTCGTGGTCTGTGACCTTGCCGTGGAGCAGCCGGCGAGATCCGATTGGGCGGTTGAGCGTCGCGGACGCGCGTCCCGCGAGGCCGACGCCGGCGCCGGCGCAGATCATCCCTCCTCCGTCTTTGACGACGTGCAGCAGGACGGTCAACGTGATGCTGTTGCTCGCCTGACGCAGAGCGACCCGTGGTCGGGGCGCGAGAGTCGGGTCGCAGGTCCCGGACTCGTAACGGACCGTGATACGGCGAGCGCTCGCGCGGATGAGGCGCCAGGGGACGCTTTGTACGGTTGGGCGGGGTCGCACCGGTATCGGCGCGATGGGCGGGTGAAAGACGACCTCTCCTGTGAGATAGCTCGCTACGTAGACCGGTGTGCCGGCCGGGATCTTGGCGGTCGGGATCGAGTTCAGCGCGATCGTGCGGACGGCCAGCACCGTGTCTGTGCTGGGGTCAAAGATCATCTCGAGCTGATATCGCCCTGTTGGGCTCCCGACGCCGACGCACCCCGCGCCGCCGTTGGGGTTATGGCATCCCTTTCCGGTCGCGATCAGGAGCGGGTGCAGGGTCCCCGCACGTTCGGCGAAGGCGATTCCCGGGCGGCCCTGGGGATCAACGGCGGCGCCGAGCTTGATCAGTCCGGGGAAGCTTGCGATCGCGCGGAACGCTGCAGCGCGCGCCGCCGGCGTGTTCGGGTCGTCGGCCAGCATGGCTGAGAGTTGCGCGAGCCAGGTCAGTGGACTGCTGCGCTCGGCACGATCCATCTGCCCGTGCTCCAGGCGGCCGCTCTTGAGCAGCCCGAGTAGCCTGCGGCCGTGTCGGGGAGGGTGTGGACGTCGAGCGGATCTCAGTCGCCGAACCCCGGCTCGCTGTCGCCGGTCTCATACCCGCCGGGGTATTGGGAGCCGGCCAATACCGTTCGCTGATACTCATAGCCCTGCCAGGTGACCCACTTGTCGATCAGTTCGTGCGGCGGCTTGCGGCCACTGGTGAACACAGTCGCCGGCGAGGTATCCAGGGTCTGGCTATACCACGCCTGGCCCGTCTGGAGAGGCAACGGTCGGCTGCTGGCGGCGCGAGCATTCGCCTCCGGCGAGTCCGTCAACACGATCAGCAGCACGGCCGTCAGTCCCGCAGCACCAGCGAGAAGCGCGATGGCGATAGCCCGAACGTCCCTCACCCGGTGACCGAGACCCGACATCGGCCAATCATTTCAGACGCGACACCCGCGGACGGCTTCCGCCAGACTGCCGGATTGTCGTCCAGGCAGCCACGAGCAGCTGGTTACCGCTTCGGCAGCTGGCCGCGAGGAAGCGGGAGAGCGTGCCACGGCCACGAGCGCCTGATCTGGCGCCTGGTCCTTGGTGGAGGGCAGTCTTTATGCTCGGCTCTGTGCACGACATTTCAGGTCCGGCGAGCGGGGGTGCGGTCGAGCTGGGCGCGCTGCTGGCGTTGCTTCACCGGGCCGACGCGGCGTTTGATCATGTCGAGGCGACGTATCGGATCTGGCGGCACGATGAGCGGGCGTCGGCGGCGTGGCGAGCCGAGATCGAGGAGGAGAAGCGACGGGGTGCGGCGATCACCAGCTACGGCCTGTCAAGCGGCTCAGACAAGCCGGCTGAGACCGAGGAGGTGCTGCGGATCTGGCGCGCCGAGGACCGCGTCCGAGAGGAGCGCGAAGGTGGGCCACGCGATGGTGTTTACGCGGTCCGTGATGGCGAGGTGTGGTGGTCGTGGGACGAGAGCACCGGCGCCATCACCAACCAGGACGACCCCGAGGTCGGGTTCAGCGTCGGTGAGGAGGTCTCGCTCATGCTCGACCCCACGCCGTTGCTGGGATCGCTGAGGTTCACCCCGGCCGGCCGCGCCTGTGTGGCCGGCCGCAGCACGCTCACCGCCGACGCGGTCCCGCGGTTATCGGACGCGCGCGAGCCCCCGCGCGTCTTTGAGCTTCATCAGCTCGGCAGCGGCGCTGACCGCTACACGGTCGAGATCGACGCCCAGCGCGGGGTGCTGCTGCAGGTCACCGCGTCGCGGGACGGGGAGCCGTTTCAGCGGATCACGACCGACCAGATCGCGTTCGATCACCCGATCGCGCAGGAGCGATTCCGGTTTGAGCCGCCACCGGGCGAGGAGATCCAGCCGACCTGGGGACGACACCGCCTGACCAATACGAGCTGATGATCAGCAACGACGATTGGCCTTGGCGGACCATCACCCGCAACGGGACAGATGTTCGTGTCCGCAGGCCCAGCGGCCCCAGCGCCCAGGCTCAGGCGTATATCGAGCACAGCGAGACCTTCGTGTTCATGATGTCTGAGACGCTCACCGGCGACGAGCTGGCCACCCTCGCCGCCGGACTCAAACCGGCGCCGAGCACCAGAAGAATCTAGCCGCAGCCGGCCGAGGCCCCACCCGCCCCGAACGGGCAAAGCAGGAGTTCTGCTTCGTCGCCCAGGCAGCTACGGGATTGTGTCTTCTGCTTTGGCTCGTCCCAGGGGGAAAGGAGGAGTGGCAGCTGGCCGCTCGAAGCGATAGGCGCTATGCAGGCGTCGCGGCGTGTCGCCGAGCGTGGCTGTAGAGAGTCTCCGGCGCGATGTCGGCTTCGTTCGGCCAGACGATCGTGCCTCCCTCGGGATTCGCGCGGAGCTGCCGAAAGTACGCAGGATCTCGCAGCGGTCCGAACACGCCGCCGTAGCTGACCAGGTATGCGAGATCGACATTCGCCGCGATCCCATCGTCGAACCGGGTGCACGACGTAATCGGCTACGGGCTTCGCTTCGATCAGCAAAGGTGTGCTGCGCCTGCTTCGTCCTCGGCGTAGCGCCATGGAAGTGCGGTCGGCCCCGATGGTGGATCTCGTCGTGATACATCCCGCATTCGCGCCCGGAGGGAATATGCGAATAATAACAACCGTTGCAGGACTTTCGACTATCGGGGAGACAGGATTTGACCCTACGACCGCCCGGCCCCACATCGGACAGCGCAGTTGGCTCGGCCGGCCCAGCCAACTGCGCGCGATTGGCCTGAATCAGCCGCTGGCGACGAGCTTGAAAAGGATTACCTGTCAATCACCCCGCTGACACAGCTTCTCCAGGAAGTGGTATCTGGTGCGCGCGCTGCCCAAAGGTGGCTCGGGCGAGCTCGAGGAACTCGGCCGCGGCGGGCGGGTGGCGGCGTCCTTCACGCCACGCCAGCGTGATGTCCCGGCTCAGCGTCGGCGCGACCAGGCTGGCTACGCAGACCGTGGCACCGGGGCCCTCGGCGTCGGAGCGCGGAAGAATCGCCACGCCCAGGCCGCGGGCGACCAGGCGCCGGATCCGCTGACTCTCATTGGATTCGAGGGTGACGCGGGGTTCGAAGCCCGCCTCGTGGCCGGCTGAGACCAGCAGCTCGCGCAGGCGAGAGCCCCCCCGGTAACTGATGAAGCGCTCGTCGGCCAGCTCGGCCATCCGCACCTGCCGGCGCTTGCCGAGCCGATGCTCCTGCGACAGCACCACCACCAGCTCCTCTGACAGCAGCTGATACAGGCCGAGCCCGTGGCTCTCGACCCGCTCGGTCACCGACAGAAAGGCGAGATCGAGCTCGTCGACGCGCAGCATCTCGGCCATCTCGCCGCTGGACTGCTCTCGGACGGTCAGGCCGACGGCGGGGTGGCGCTCGCTGAACAGCGCCAAGGCCAACGACAGGTCAACCGGGCCCATCGTGTGCATCGCGCCGATCGTGACGTGGCCGGTGTACATGCCCCGCAGCGCCTGCAGCTCGGTCTCGGCCGCCTCGAGCTCGGCCAGCACCCGCCGCGCGCGAACGACCAGCAGCTCGCCGGCGTCGGTCAGCGACATTCGGCGGGTGGTGCGCTCGACGAGCGCGAGCCCGACCTCGTCCTCGAGCTTTCGGATCTGCTGGGAGAGCGCCGGCTGGGCTACGTGGACGCTCGCGGCGGCTCGGGTGAAGTTGCGCTCCTCGGCCAGCGCCACGAGATACCGGAGCTGGCGCAGATCCATAAGCAGCCATGATAGATAACTCTGAATACTCGTCTTGGACTTCTAAGGAGACTTGCCCCATCATGCAGAGCGCAGTACCTCTCCTCCCTCGAGCGCGCCCCGCAGATTCGGCCTCATATCCCGCCGAGTCCGGGGCGCTCTCATTTAAGCTTCGTCCGCCTCGCTCGTCCGCCCACCCGGCTCACCGGTACAACCGGACAAGGCAGTCGGCGACCATCGCCGGCTTCTCGACTCCCCTCACCTCGACCGTCGCGCGGAACTTGACCTGCATGCCTCCGGGTACCTCGACTACCTCGGCGATCTCCCCGCCGCCACGCCACTGCGCACCGACCGGTAGCGGAGCGGGGAAACGGACCCGGTCAAGCCCGTAGTTGAGTCCAGTGGCGGCGTCGGTGACCTTCAGCAGCTGAGTGGTGATCGGCGCCAGCAGCGCGAGCGTCAGGTAGCCGTGGGCGATCGTGCCGCCGAACGGCGAGGCCTTGGCCCGCTCTACGTCGACGTGGATGTACTGGTGGTCGTCGGTCGCGTCGGCGAAGCGGTTGACGCGGTCCTGCTCCATCTCCCGCCACTCCGTGTAGCCCAGGTGCGAGCCGACGTGGTCGACGAGTCCCGCTATGTCGGTCACCAGGCCCGACGTCTCTGAGGTGCTCACGTTCGTCCTTTCGTGGGGCTTTCGTGGGGCTTTCGTGGGTTGTGCTCCCGCACAGGATCGCCGATCTTCGGCTGTGCCGAGAGACCGAAGCCGGTCAGGCGCGTCGGCTGCCGCCGACCCCCCATGGGCCCGCTGCGTCGGCAGCCGGAGCGGTGACCGGCCCGGGTCAGCCTGGGCGGGTGGGCCTATACTGGGCCAATCCCCGACGAGGAGCGACGCGTGCAGGAAATGGTGATCTACGGCGTTAGCTTCGACATGGTCGGCAAGCAGCCGATCGTGCTGCTGAAGACCGTCGAGAGCAACAAATTCCTGCCGATCTGGATCGGCCATCCGGAGGCCGCGGCCATTCTGATGAAGCTCCAGGGCGCGTCAACGCCTCGCCCGATGACCCACGATCTGCTGTCTGAGATGCTCGGCGAGCTCGAGGTCGAGTGCACCCGCGTCGCCGTCACCGAACTGCGCGAGAACACCTTCTACGCCTCGATCAGCCTCCGCGCCGGTGGGCGCGAGCTGGAGATCGACTCGCGGCCCAGCGACGCCCTGGCGCTGGCGGTTCGGTCTGGTGCCCCGATCTTCGCCGCCGACGAGGTCATCACCGAGTCCGCGATCGAGTTCGAGCACGAGGTCGAGGACACCGAGGAGGTCGTCGAGAAGTTCAAGGACTTCCTGGACCAGGTGACCCCGGAGGATTTCGCCTCAGACGAGTAGGGCGGGGTCAGGGCCGCACCGCGGCCAGCACCGCGGCGATCAGCTCGTCGAAGGAGATCCCCGCCGCCTCCGCCGCCTGCGGAAGCAGACTCGTCTCGGTCAGGCCCGGGATCGGGTTGACCTCGAGCACGTAGGGCTCACCGGTGGTCTGACTCAGCATCAGGTCGACCCGGGCGAACCCGGAGCACCCGAGCAGCACATAGGTGTCGAGCGCAATCTGGCTCGCGCGGCGCTCTAGGTCGGGATCCAGCTGCGCGGGGCAGACGAACTTCGTGCGCCCGATCTCATAGCGCGATTCGAAGTCGTAGAAGCTCTCCTGCTCGGGCACCGCCTCGACGATCGGCAGCGGCGTCGGGGCACCGTTCTGCTCGAGGATTGACACCGCCAGCTCGCGGCCCTGGACGTGGCGCTCGAGCAGCACCTTGCGGTCATAGGAGAAGGCCGCGACCAGCGCCGAGGGGACGTCGGCCGGAGTTCGGGCGAACTTGATCCCCAGCGCCGAGCCCTGGCGTGCCGGCTTGACGACGATCGGGAATTGCAGCCGCTGCTCGATCGCCGGGAGGGCCTGGGCAGCCCCGAGCGTCTTGAACGCGGTCTCGTTGAAGGCGTAGAAGTCGGGCGTCGGGATCTGGCGGTCGCGCATCGCGTGCTTGGCCAGCACCTTGTCGGCGGCCCGGATGCAGGCCGATACGCCGGAGCCGGTGTAGCGGATGCCCATGATCTCGAGCAGCTCCTGCACGGTGCCGTCCTCGCCGTCGCGGCCGTGCAGGGCGACAAAGGCGATCTCGGGCGCGAGCGCCGTGAGCTCGGCGACGAGCTCAGGACCCACGTCGACCGCCAGCGCCTGGTGGCCGAGGTGCCCGAGCGCGTCCTGAACCCGCGCCCCGGAACGCAGCGACACCTGGCGCTCGAGCGAGCGCCCGCCCTTCAGCACCGCGACTCGGCTCACCGAGCGGGCAGCCTCAGCCGGCGCTCTGGCGCTTGGCCGGCAGACGGAGGATCTGGGCCAGCTCGGGATCCAACGAGCGCGGAGACTCGGCGCGTGGCCGGGCGCCGGTCAGCGTGCCGTACATCGACACCTGCTCGCGAACGACCTCTCCGATCCGCCGCACCCCATCGCGGATCTCGTCGGCGCCGACGCCGGAGAAGTTCAGCCGCATCGACGAGCCGCCACGCCCGTCCACGTAGGCCGCTCGCCCCGGCACGAACGCGACGTGCTCCTGCAGGGCCCGGGCCAGCAGGTCGGTGGTGTCGATGTAGTCGGGCATCGTCGCCCAGATGAACAGCCCGCCTCGAGGGTGGGTCCAATGCGCTTCGCGCGGAAAATGCTCGGCGAGCGAATCGAGCATCACGTCTCGCCGCCGCCGGTAGATCTCGACCAGCGAGCGGACGTAGTCGTCCCACGGGCCGGAGTCGAAGTAGGCGCCGACGAAGTACTGAGAGATGGAGGACGAGCACAGGTCCGAGGCCTGCTTGCCGATCTGCATCTTGGCCAGGATTGGCGCGGGCGCTAGCGTCCAGCCGAGCCGCACCCCTGGGGACAGGATCTTTGAGAACGTGCTCGCATAGATCACGAACTCGTCGTCGAGCGAATGCAGGGTCGGCAACGGCTCACCCTCGTAGCGCAGCAGGCCATAGGGATTGTCCTCGAGGATCAGCAGCTCTCGCTCGGCCGCGATCCTCACCAGCTCGCGCCGGCGCGTCAGCGACATGGTCACGCCCGCCGGGTTGTGGAAGTTCGGAACCGTGTAGATGAACTTGGGGCGCCGTCCGGTGCGCTCGAGCTCGGCCAGCGTCTGCTCGAGCTCATCGACGCGCATCCCGTCCCGATCCATGGTGATCTGGACCACGTCGGCCTGGTAGGAGCAAAAGGTGGGGATCGCCCCCGGATACGTGGGCGCTTCGGCGACGACCACGTCGCCTGGGTCCACCAGCGTCTTGCAGACCAGGTCGATCACCTGCTGGCCCCCGGTCGTGACCAGCACCTCGTCGGGGTCGATCTCCATCCCCTCCGCAGCCATCACCTTGGCGATGCACCGCTTGACCAGCGACAGGCCGTCGGTCGGCCCGTACTGGAGTGCCCGCGCGCACGACTCGCCGGCCACGGCCCCCATCAGGGCGGCGTAGGAATCAGGCGGGAAGGTCGAGGTGTCCGGCAGCCCGCCGGCCAGCGAGATCACGTCATCGCGCTCGGTCAGCGCCATCAGGTCTCGCATCGCCGAGGAGCGCATGACCTTGGTGCGCTCGGCGAACAGGGTGCCGTAGCGCTCGAGGTCCCGTGCCGTCGACCGCCGCCGCCGGGTGCCCGGAGCGCCGCCGGGGCCGGCGTCGCCCGGACTCGGACTCACCCTGCCCTCTCGTCTATCGTCACGCTTGGTCACGGTACAGCACGGTGCATCTCGTCTTTGACATCTTCCAGGGGATCGGCGTCGCCGCGGCCGTGGGCATTCGGCCGTTCCTGCCCGGCTTGGTGGTCGGCGCGCTGGCCGCCGGGAATATCCAGATCGACTTCGCTCACTGCGACCTCTCTTTCCTGCAAAAGGCGCCTTTCCTGCTTGTCATGGTGATCGGCGTCGTGCTGCTGGCCTTCGCCGAGCGCCGACTCGGGCGCGAGCGGCTGCAGCGCGGCCCCGTGGCCCTGACGGTCGCCTTCGCCGCGCTCGCCGTCGGAGCGCTGCTGTTCGCCGGCTCGGTATCACAGACCCACCCAGATGCGATCTGGCCCGGGATCGTCGGCGGTGTGATCTGCGCCGCGGTCGGGATCCTCGCCACCCGGCCGCTGCTGGCCCGGGTGCGCGCCCGGCTCGACGCCGAGGCGGCGGCGGCGCTGCCCCTGTTCGCCGAGATGGCGGCGGTGGCGGCGGCCGCCTTGTCGGTCCTGCTGCCGCCGGTCGGGGTGATCGTGCTCACCCTGCTGCTCTGGCTGCTGTTCGCCGGGCGAGGCCGCGGCGAGCAGAAGTACGCGGGATTGCGCATCCTGCGTTGAGGCCGGCGTGAGTCCTCCGGGCAAGAAGCTCGTCCTGATCGTCGTGGACGCGCTCAAGCCCGCGATGCTCGAGCGGGCGATCGCGGCCGGGCGAGCCCCGGCGCTGGCGAGGATCCGCGAGCACGGCGTGTACGTCGGCGACTGCGCCGCCGCCTTCCCGTCGGTGACGCCGGTCTGCGCGGCGACCATCACCACCGGGGTGGGGCCCGACGAGCACCTGATCCCGAGCATGAACTGGTATCACCGCGAGGAGGGGCGCTACGTCGAGTATGGGTCGAGCTTCTCGGCCTCGCGCCAGTTCGGCGTCGTGCGCTCGATGACCGACACCGTCTACCGGATGAACGCCGAGCACCTCTCGCACGAGGTGCAGACGGTGTTCGAAGCGCTGGACGACATCGACGTGCGGACGGCCGGGACCACGTATCTGATCTATCGGGGCCGCCATCCCCACGAGGTGGCCAACGAGTCGGCGCTGGCCCGGGTCCTCACCTCGACCCTGTTCCGGCGCACGATCGACGGGCCGCGCGAGCTGTTCTACGCCGACCTCTACGCCTCGCGCAGGACCGGCTGTCGGGGTCAGCTCGGGCTGCCCGGCGCCCGTGACCAGCACACCGGCTGCGTCGGCGCCTACCTGGCCGAGCATGACCTGTTCGACTTCATGCTGTTCTCGCTGCCCGACAACGACGCCTATTCGCATCGCAACGGGCCCCACGCCCAGGTGACCTCGATCGCCGCCGCCGACCGCCAGATCGAGCGATTGATGCACGCCGCCGGCGGTCCCGAGCAATTCCTCGCCGACCACGCCGTGATCGTCTGCTCAGATCATTCGCAGGCGCCGGTTGAGGAGCGTATCCGCCTCGACCACGCGTTCGCCGACTTCGACGTCGCCACCCCGAGCCCGGCGAGCTCGATCGGCGCCGAGGTTGCGCTCAGCCCGGCCCAGCGTGCGGCGATGATCTACGCGCTGGACCCTGACCACGCCGAGCAGGTGGTGCAGCGGTCGATCGACGTGGTCTCAGAGCTCGAGGGCATTGACCTGGTCATGACGCTGGTCGGCGCGGACGGATCTGGCCGCGAGGCGGTGGTGCGCAGCCGGCGTGGTGAGTTGCGCTTTGCGCCCGGGGGCGAGCTGTTCGACGCTCGCGGTGGGTGCTGGGACGTGGAGGGTGACCTCGCCGCGCTCCGGGCCGAGCTGCAGGACGGCCGCTTTCTCAGCACCGAGTATCCGGATGCGCTGGCGCGGATCTGGTCGGCGCTGCGCTGTCCCAACGCGGGCGAGGTGCTGCTGTCGGCCGCGCCGGGATACGAGTTCGTCGACTGGGGCGGCGCCGACCACGTCGGCGGTGGTTCGCACGGCTCCCTGCACCGCTCGGACTCGCTCGGCGCGCTGCTCTGGTGCGGCACCGGACCGCCGTCGCGGTCGAGCCGTGAGCAGTGGTCGCTGCGCGACATCGCTCCGATGGTGCGGGGGCATTTCGGATTGGGATCCGAGCCGCCACCCGATTAGCAGCCCGTTAAAGCGGACAGGGGCGATAGCCAGCGAAGCGCCGATCGATACATTTGCCGACATGGCCGAGGATCTGACCACCACCGTAGAGCTGGCCTTTCGCGCCCGTGTTCGTCATGGCGTGCGCAAGCCCCACAACTGGTTTCAGCTCGGACGGTTCGTGGCCGTCGGAGCGAGCGGCTACATGGTCAATCTGGCCGTGTTCGCGGTCTGCGTCCACCTGCTGGCGGTCAATTACAAGCTCGCTGCGGTGCTCGCCTTCGTGGTCTCGGTGGTCAACAACTTCTGGTGGAACCGGCATTGGACCTTCAGCGCCAAGCAGGCGCATCCCGTCCGGCAGGGACTCAAGTTCTTCGCCGTCTCGCTGGTCGCGTTCGGCTTCAGCTATGTGGTACTCGTGTCGCTGGTCGACGGCGCGGGAGTGCCCAAGGTCATCGCCCAGGCGCTCTCGATCGCCGCCGCCACGCCGCTGTCGTTCGTGGGACAGAAGCTCTGGAGCTTTCGCGTCTAGAGGCCCCGAGTCGGCGGCCCCGCGCTTGTCTGCGATCCCGTCGCGCGGGGGATGGTCAGTGACCCGGTCGCGCCGGGCGGCGCCGCCGTCCGCGGCGATCGGGGTCTGGCTGGCCCTGACGATCATGGCAATGATCACGCTCCCGCCCGGAGCCAGTGCCGCATCGATCTCGCACGGCTCGGGGGGGCGGATAGCGACCCCAGTCCACAGCGCGGCCGCCCACCGCCGGCCAACCGCCGTCGCCCCGGGGACGCCGGTGCTCGTCACCGCCCTGCACCGCCCCCCGGCGGGCTTCAAGCTGACCGCGGCCCGAGTGCTGGCGATCGCCTCGGTCGACCCGCTGGTCCGGGCCGAGCTGCGCAAGCACCCGAAGGCCGTCGCGTACGAGTACACCAAGGGTCCGGGAACCTGGCAGGTGAGCTGGTTCTCGGCCGGTCACCGGACCACGGAGCTGCTGCAGGTATATGTCGATGACGCCACCGCTCGGGTCACCCAGGTCTGGACCGGCTTCCAGGTCGCCTGGACGATGGCCCGTGGCTACGCGGGTGCCTTTGGGCGCCGTGTCAACGCGGTCTACCTCTGGCTGCCGCTGTGCCTGCTGTTCGTGGCGCCGTTCTTGCCCTGGAGGCGCCGACCGTCGCTGCTGCACCTGGACCTGCTGATGCTGCTCGGCTTCTCGATCTCACTGGCCTTCTTCAACCACGGCGAGATCGGACTGTCGGTGCCCCTCGTGTATCCGTTTGAGCTCTATCTGCTGGTGAGGATGCTGCTGCTGGCGTTCGGCAAGGGCGTTCCGCGCCGATCCCTGCAGGTGCTCGTGCCGACGCAATGGCTGCTGTGGGGGGTCGTCTTCCTGCTCGGCCTGCGGATCGGCCTGAACATCCTCAACTCCAACGTGATCGACGTCGGCTACGCCGGGGTGATCGGCGCCGACAAGCTGGTCCACGGCCACCTCCTCTACGGGCTGTGGCCTCGCGACAACGCCTACGGCGACACCTACGGGCCGGTCAACTACTACGCCTACCTTCCGTTCCGGCTGATCTTCGGCTGGAGTGGCAGCTGGGACGCCCTACCCGCGGCCCACGCCGCCGCGATCGCCTTTGACCTGCTGACGGTGGGTGGCCTGTACGCGCTCGGCCGGAGGATCCGCAGTCACGCGCTCGGCGTCGTGTTCGCCTATGCGTGGGTGGCGTATCCGTTCAGCCTCTATGCGCTCAGCTCCAACACCAACGACTCGCTGGTCGCGGCGCTGGTGGTGCTCGCTCTGCTGGTGATCAGCTCGGCGCCGGCCCGGGGGTTCGTCGGAGCGCTCGCCGGGCTGACCAAGTTCGCGCCGTTCGCGCTCGCGCCCCTGTTGTGGCGCGGGGTCGGCGAACGGCCCCGCACGGGCTCGGGGTGGGCCTACTTCGGCTGCTTCGCGGTCACCGTCCTGGTGGCGATGCTCCCGGTGGTGCTCAACGGCGACCTGCACTTCTTCTGGCACGACTCGGTCGCATACCAATCCAGCCGCTTCACGCCGTTCTCGATCTGGGGGCTGTGGGGCGGCCTCGGCACCGTCCAGCACTTTCTCCAGGGCGCGACGGTCGGGCTGGCCGTCCTGGTCGCCTTCGTGCCCGCGCGTCGGGGATTGGTCGAGGTTGCGGCGCTGGCGGCGGCGGTGCTGATCGCCTTGCAGCTGACCGGCAACTACTGGCTGTATCCCTACATCGTCTGGTTCTACCCGCTGGTGGTGGTGGCGCTGTTTGCCAGCCATCCGGTCCGACGGCCCCCGGCCGGCGAGCCCGTGCACACCCTGGATACGGTGGCGCCGACCCCGGCCACCGTGCAGCTGAGCGCGCACTAGTTAAACCCCCGGCGTCGGGCTTGGATGTCTTGCACCCTGGGTGGGGCAATTCATCCAAGGCTCACTCAGCTCAGGCTCGTCACGGGCACCAGCACCGACTCGATCGCCACCGCTCGCCGGGGCTGCTCGGCGGCGGTGATCAGAACCCCGTTGAGCCACGGGTCCTGGGTCGAGGTCTCAAACCGAATCGGCATCTTGGTCGTCATCGCCTCGATGGCCAGCTCGCGCTTGACGCCGATCACACCGCCCCGGGGACCGGTCATGCCGACGTCGGTGATGTATGCGGTGCCGCCCGGCAGCACCCGGGCATCGGCCGTCGGCACGTGCGTGTGGGTGCCGACCACGGCGGTCACGCGGCCGTCCAGGTACCAGCCCATGCCCACCTTCTCGCTGGTCGCCTCGGCGTGCATGTCGACGAGCACGTGGTCGGCCTGATCCCGGAGTGCGTGCAGCGCCGCGTCGGCCTCGGCGAACGCCGGGCGTCCGGCGTCCATGAACAGATTGCCTGACAGCGATACGACCCCAAGCCGGACTTCGCCGCGCCGGACCGTGCACCAGCCGTGGCCCGGCTGGCTGCGCAGGAAGTTCGCCGGGCGCAGGATCTGCTGATGGTCGTCTAAGTAGGCGTAGATCTCGCGCTGGCGGTAGGTGTGGTTGCCGAGCGTGATCACATCGACGCCGGCGGCAAACAGCTGGTCGGCGATCTTGGGTGTGATCCCGAGGCCGCCGGCGGCGTTCTCGCCGTTGACGATCACGAAATCAGGCGCCAGCCGTTCCCGCAGTCCGGGCAGCACGCCCAGCAGGGCGCGTTTTCCGAGTCCTCCGACCACGTCGCCGACGAACAGGATCTTGGCGGTCTTGCTCATGTCCTTGCGGAGCGCATACTTCCACGTGCATGCGTTTCAAGCTCGCCGCGCGCGTCAGGACCCGGCATCAGCACCTCGGCGCCAAGCCGGCGCCGGGGGGAAATGGCGCACCCGGTGCGGCCGCTGGAGATCAACCGCCCGAGCTCGACCGGACCCCTGTCCTCGGGCCCGTCGTCCCGGTCGTGGTCCCCCGGTGGGTGCAGCTGGTGCTGTTGCCGATCGCGTTGCTCGCCCTGTGGGCGCTGGCCCGCGCCGCCGGGACCGTGCTGCTGATCCTGATCGTGGCCAGCCTGGTGGCGCTGATCCTGGCTCCCCTGGTGCGCACGCTGCACCGGCGGATGCCCCGCGGGTTGGCAATCCTGCTCGTCTACATCGGCGGCTTCGCCGTGCTCGCCGGGACCGGCGTCCTGCTCGTCAGCCCGGTCAGCACGCAGATCACCCACCTCCAGCGCGATGTGCCCGGGATCGTCGCCGGCGCCACGCGAGATCTGGCCAACTTTCAGAGATTCCTCAACGACCACGGGATCAACGTCCACATCCAGCAGCAGGGCCAGACCGCGCTGCAGACCCTCCAGCACAACCTGCTCAAGCGCTCGGGCGACATCGTCGCGTTCTCGCGCGGCCTGCTGTCGGGGATCGTCACGATCGGCTTTGACGTCGTACTCGTACTGGTCCTGTCGGTCTACCTGCTGATCTACGGGCGGCAGATCGGGGAACTGGTGCGCTCGGTCATGCCCCCGGGCGACGGCACGCCGGAGGACGACTACCCGCGGCTGGTCCAGCGAGCGGTCTCGGGCTATGTCCGTGGCCAGCTGCTGTTCAGCCTCGTGATGGGGGTCAGCGCCGCGGTCGCGCTGACGATCTTCGGGCTCCTCGGCATCTTCAGAGCCGGCCAGAACTACGCGGTGTTCTTCGGCGCCTTCTACGGGCTGATGGAGTTCATCCCCTACATCGGCCCGATCATCGGCCCGGTTCCGGCGGTCGCGCTGGCGCTGTTCGAAAATCCGATCGCCGCCGTGTGGGTGATCCTGCTGTTCGTCGCCCTGCAGCAGCTCGAGGGCCACGTGGTGGCCCCGCAGATGTTCAGGATCTCGCTGCGGATCAACCCGATCCTGATCATCCTCGCCCTGTTGATCGGCTACCAGCTGTACGGGATCGGCGGGTCGCTGGTCGCGCTTCCGGTGATCGCCGTGCTCCGTCAGACCGTCCTCTACCTGCGCCGCCACCTCGTGCTCGAGCCCTGGGGCGTGCTCGGCCCCGGAGCCGGGGTGATGACGGCGACCGCGGGCCGATGTCCGGAATGCGGCGAGCCGGCCGGGGACGAGGACGAGTTCTGTCGCTCCTGCGGTGCAGCGCTCCAGGCGGACGTACGCAGCCCGGGGTGATACCCGCTCGCTCGCCCGGCCTGAGCGGCTAGCTGCTAGCGCTGGCCGGTGGTCCGCTGAAACAAGAAGAAGCAGATCGCGGCGACGATCAGCGCGATGATCGGCAACGTTGCCCCGATCACCCCGACGATCGCGAACACGATCCCGATGACTCCGAGCGCCCCGGCCGCCCCGCCGGTCACGACCAGCCGGTAGGCCCGCTGCTCCCGGGCTCGCCTGGGGGTGTAGCCGCGGCGTCGGTCGAGGTTGCTCATCACGGGCAAGCCTAGCGCGTCGCGATACGGTGCTTCTATTCGATGACCTCCGACAACCCGCACCTGCTGCTGCTCTATGAGTACGTGAGTGACATGGTGGACCGCCGCGGCCCCCATCGGGAGGGCCACCTGGAGCGGATCCGGGCCGAGCAGGAGGCGGGGCGCGTCGTCCTGGCCGGGGCGCTCGGCAGCCCGCCGAGCGGCGGCGCGATCGTCTTCCGTGGCGTCGAGCGCCGGCACGTGGAGGCGTTCGTGGCCGCCGATCCCTACGTCGAAGCGGGACTGGTGACGAGCTGGCGGGTCGAGCCCTGGAACCTGGTCTGCGGCTGATCGAGGCGATCCGAGCGCGCTGCGCCGGACGTCGGCCGACCGAGCAAGCGCCGCCGGTATCCTCGTCACACAGCGATGCCGTTCCCCCAAACCCGCTTGCGCAGGCTCAGGTCCAGCCCCGGCCTCCGCGGCCTGGTGCGCGAGACGCGCCTGGACCCGGCGGACTTCGTCTACCCGATGTTCGTCGCCCATGGCCTTGACCGGCGTGAGCCAATCGAGGCGATGCCGGGGATCGACCGGCTGTCGATCGCCCACGCGGTCACCGAGGCCGGCGAGGCGAGCGAGCTGGGGATCGGCGCCGTCCTCCTGTTCGGGATCCCGGCCGGCAAGGACGAGGACGGGACCGGGGCGTGGGACGACGAGGGAATCGTGCAACTCGCGACCCGTGCGATCAAGGAGACCCACCCCGAGCTGCTGGTCGTAACCGACCTGTGCCTGTGTGAGTACACCAGCCACGGTCACTGCGGCGTGTTTCAGCAGCCGGATGATTCGCGCGGCGCGCATTCCAGCGAGGCTGGATGCCGAGCGCGCGCCCGGCGCGAAGGCACCGTCGACAACGACGCTACGCTCGAGCTGCTGGCTCGGACGGCGGTCTCCCAGGCTCGCGCCGGAGCCGACCTGATCGCCCCCAGCGACATGATGGACGGCCGAGTGGGGACGATCCGGACCGCGCTCGACGAGGACGGACTGACCGACACGCCGATCCTCGCCTACTCGGCCAAGTTCGCCTCGGCTTTCTACGGTCCGTTTCGAGACGCGGCTGACTCGGCGCCGGCCTTCGGTGACCGGCGCGGCTATCAGATGGACCCGGCCAACGGCGCCGAGGCCGTCCGCGAGGCCCAGCTCGACCTCGATGAAGGCGCCGACATCCTGATGGTCAAGCCGGCGCTCCCCTACCTCGACGTGATCCGCCGGGTCAAGGACGCCACCGCGATGCCGCTGGCGGCCTATAACGTCAGTGGCGAATACGCCATGCTCAAGGCGGCCGCCGCCGCCGGATATCTCGATGAGCGAACCGCGGTGATCGAGACGCTGACCTCGATCCGCCGGGCGGGGGCAGACATCATCATCACCTACTACGCGAAGGACGCTGCCCGTTGGCTGCAATAGACACCCCTCACACCGACTCAGATCCCGCCCGCCCCGCCGGAGCCGGCCGCGAACCCGTGCCCAAGCTGCGCAGCCGCAAGCACGGGGCGGCGGTCGAGCTCTCAGAGCTCGACAAGCGCCTGCTCAACCTGATGCAGGGCCAGTTCCCGATCGCCCCGCGGCCCTATCAGCACGTGGCGGCTGAGGCCGGAATCAGCGAGACCGAGCTGCTGGCCCGTATCCAGTACCTGCTCGACGAGCGGATCATCCGCCAGGTCACCCCGATCTTCGACACCCGCGCGCTCGGCTACTCCTCGATGCTCGTCGCGGCCAAGGTCGATCCCGAGAACCCGTGGCGGGCGGCCAACGTGATCAACGCCCATCCAGGGGTGTCGCACAACTATCTGCGCAACCACGAGTTCAACATCTGGTTCACGATCGCCACCGAGCCCGATTCGCCGCTCGGCCTGGAGGGAACGCTCGAGGTGCTGGCCAAGATCGCCGGCGCCGAGTCGGTCCGCCAGCTGCCGACGCTGAAGCTGTTCAAGATCCGCATGGACCTCGAGATGGAGGCCGGCACCGAGGCGCTGGCCAAGGCCGCCGAGCCGGCCGAGCCGGCCGAGATCGACGCGCAGCCCTATGACGAGCTCGACCGCGCGGTGATCCGCGCGCTGCAGGGCGATCTGCCGGTCGTCCCAGAGCCCTACGCGCCCGCCGCGACGCAGCTCGGAATTCCCCAGGAGCAGCTGCTCGAGCATCTGCGCGGGATGCAGGAGCGCAGACTGCTCAGGCGGGTCGCGGCGATCCTGTTTCACCGCCGGGCCGGATTCAGCGCCAACGGCATGGGCGTCTGGAACGTGCCCGACGAGCGGATCCTCGAGCTCGGCAAGCGGATGGCCTCGTTCCGCGGCATCTCACACTGCTATCAGCGGCCCACCTATCAGGACTGGCCCTACTCGGTGTTCACCATGGCCCACGGTCGCTCCAAGGAGGAATGTGACGCGATCCTCGACTCGATCGCCGCGGACACGGGGATCGAGGACCGAGCGACGCTGTACTCATCCACCGAGTTCAAGAAGATCAGGTTGCTGTACTTCACCGAGGACTATCGCGCCTGGGAGCGCGAGCACGCCGGCGTCTGAGCGCCCGAGCTTGAGCGCCACGACGATCAACACCCAGCGCTCGAGCGCGCTCTACGCGGAGGCCTTGGGGCTGCTTCCCGGCGGCGTCAACTCGCCGGTGCGGGCGATGGGATCGATCGGTCGCGAGCCGATCTTCGTCGCCTCTGGCGCCGGACCGCTGATCACAGACGTCGACGGCAACGAGTACGTCGACTGGGTCGGCTCCTGGGGACCGCTGATCCTCGGCCACGCCGATCCCGACGTGCTGGCGGCGGTCACGGCGGCGGCGGCCCGCGGGACCAGCTTCGGCGCCCCGACCGAGTCCGAGGTGCGCCTCGCTGCCGAGGTGGCGGAGCGCGTCCCGTCGGTGCAGATGCTGCGGATGACGTCCTCGGGCACCGAGGCCGCGATGAGCGCGATCCGCCTCGCCCGCGCGGCCACCGGCCGCGAGCCGATCCTCAAGTTCGCCGGCGCCTACCACGGCCACGTGGACGGGCTGCTCGCTCAGGCCGGCTCCGGGCTGGCCACGCACGGGATCCCGGCCAGTGCGGGGGTCCCCGAGGCGGCCACCCGCGCGACCGTGATCGTGCCGTGGAACGATGCCGATGCGCTGATCGAGGCGACCGAGCGATTCGAGCTGGCGGCGATCCTGGCCGAGCCGATGCCGGCCAACATGGGGTTCGTTCCGCCGGTTCTCGGGTTTCTCGAGCTCCTGCGCGAACGCGCCGACGCCACCGGCGCGTTGCTGGTCTTCGACGAGGTGATCAGCGGGTTTCGGGTCGCTCGGGGGGGCGCCCAGGAGCGCTTGGGCGTGCTGTCTGACCTGACGATCCTGGGCAAGATCGTCGGCGGCGGCCTGCCGGCGGCGGCCTACGGCGGCTCGCGCGAGCTGATGGAGCAGATCGCTCCGGCCGGCAGCGTCTATCAGGCCGGCACGCTGTCCGGGAACCCGCTCGCCACGGCGGCGGCTCTGGCCATGCTCGCCCGGCTCGACGCCGCCGCGTATGAGCGACTCACCGCAACCACCGAGGCCCTGGCCACCGGTCTTCGCGACGCCGCCCGCGCGGCCGGGCGCGCTGTCTCGGTGCAGAGCGTCACCGGCCTGCTGACCGTGTTCTTCACCTCCGAGCCGGTGCTCGACTACGAGGACGCCGCCGCGTGTGACACCGAGGCCTACGGCGCCTGGTGCCGGGGCCTGCTGGCTCGCGGGGTGTACCCGCCCGCGTCCCAGTTCGAGGCGTGGTTCCCATCGCTGGTCCACGGCCCTGACCAGGTGGAGCTGACGGTGAACGCGGCCCGCGCGGCCTTTGAGGAGCTCGACGCCGGATGAGGAGCGGGTGCGATGGGACCCAAGCGCTCGCCCGAGCGCTTCAGGAGCGCGGCGGGACGGTGGCCATGGCGCTGCGCGAACCCACCCTCGGCGGCGCGCTCGCGGAGCAAACCGACCAGGAGCCCGGTTTCCCGCAGCGGGCCGCCGCCGGTCCCCGCGCCGCCGGTCACGAATCCGAGTACGAGCTGCTGCTCGAGATGATCCTCGAGGGCTCGCTGCTGCACTATGGGGCTCCGCGCGTGGTCGGCGACGAGGATCCCGACCTCGCGCTGCTGCTCGGCGACCAGCTCTATGCCCTGGGCCTGTCGCGGCTGGCCGAGCTCGGAGACGTCGAGGCCGTTGCCGAGCTGGCCGACCTGATCTCGCTCGAGGCCGGGGCCCGTGCGGCCGGCGACGGCGAATTGGTCGAGGCGATCTGGCGGGCCGGGGCGACGGCGATCGGCTGGGGCTGTGATCCCTTCCACGCCGCGGCCAAGGCGCTCGCTCGAGCCGGGGACGGGGGCGCCCTGCTCGCGCTCGTGCAGTCGGCTGAGCATCTGGCCGGTGCGGGCCGCTCGTGACGCCCGCCTCTTTGTTGACGGTACGCTTATCTGCGCGTTCAATACGGCTTAGCTGTCGTTGATCGAGGCGCCGTGGCAGACAGACACACAGAAGGCAAGTCCAAATACACCACCGACCGGCAGATGCCCGGCGCCTTCGAGGGCGAGACGGTCACCCGGCGACGGTTCATGTCGGGGGTCGTGCACAGCTCGGGCGGGATCGCGGCGGCCGCGTTCACGCTTCCGGCGCTCGGCTTCGCGCTGGGCCCGATCTTCAGCCGCGTGCCGTTCGACTGGCAGCCGGTGGGCCCCCCCGCCGATTTCGTCGACAGCACCTACGTGGTCAAGACGGTGACGCTCGTGCAGGGAGTCGGCGAGGCCGGCAAGTCGATCGCCTACATCCGGACCCGCAACCCGGCGATCGATACCGAGCCCGAGGACCAGTACAACCACTGGATCGCACTCTCCTCGCGGTGCAGCCACCTGGGCTGTCCGGTGCGCTTCGTCGGGGCGGCGGCGCGGTTCGCGTGCCCGTGTCACGGCGGGGTCTACGACTTCCGTGGGCTCGTCGCCGGCGGGCCGCCGGTGCGGCCGCTGGACCGCTTCTACACCCGGCTGAACAAGACCAGCGGGTTGGTGGAGGTCGGCCCCCGCTACTCGGTCAACTCCGAGCTTCAGCGCTTCTCGCCCCGGGACCCGGCTCAGCCGCTGGACGGGATCGGGCAATATCTGTACCCCTCGCGGTTTGACACATCCGTGCTCCCGAAGAACTGATCACCATGCCCAAGCTTCCCGCCCCGCCGCTTCCCAAGGTCCTGCAGCCCAAGCCTCAACGGCCCGGTCAGAACGGCAACGGCAACGGCAACGGCAAGGTATCGCCGGTGGACGCCGGCCGCGAGGCCGGGATCACGGTCGTCGACTGGATTGACGAGCGCACCTCGCTCTCGGGCGGCGTCCGCTGGCTGATGTTCCGCAAGGTGCCCAAGGGCATCAACTGGTTCTACACGCTCGGCTCGGCGACCATGTTCGCGTTCCTCAACCAGGCCGTGACCGGCGTCTTTCTGGCCATGTTCTACCGCCCGGACGCGTCCGGCGGGGCTTATGAGTCGATCCGCTTTATCACCGACGATGCCTTCCTCGGCCAGCTCGTGCGCGCGATGCACCTGTGGGGAGCCTCGGTGATGATCATCCTGATCTTCCTGCACATGGCCCGGGTGTTCTTCTTCGGCGCCTATAAGTACCCTCGGGAGCTGACTTGGATCATCGGCGTCGTGCTGCTGATCCTGACCATGGCGATGGGCTTCACCGGCTACCTGCTGCCGTTCAACCAGCGCGCCTACTGGGCCACGATCGTCGGCGTCAACATCAACGGCACCGGCCCGTTCATCGGCCCGTATCTGTCGGACTTCCTCCGCGCCGGCCCCGAGTTCGGAGCCACCACTCTGTCGCGGTTCTACGCCATCCACATGTTGCTGATCCCGGGCCTCATAGCGGCGCTGATCGGCGCTCATCTCTACCTGATCACCAAGCTCGGAATCTCCGCGCCGCCGTGGCTCAAGGCCGAGGAAGAGCCCGGGCTCCGCGAGACCCAGATATGAGCGGGAACCGTCGATGAATCAGGCTGAGAAGGAGCAGTACCTCCGCGAGTACTCGATCCTGAAGAACCAGGGCAAGCCGTTCTTCCCCTACGCGGTCGCCAAGGACTCCCTGATGGCGGTGGTCGTGATGCTGGTGATCATCTTCCTGGCGGCGATGCTCGGCGCCTCGCTCGGGCCCAAGGCGGACCCGACCACCACCACCTACGTCCCACGCCCGGACTGGTACTACCTCTTCCTGTTCGAAGTCCTGCGGGTGATGAAGAACGTCCCCAAGTTCACCGACATGGCGACGATCGGCGTGCCGACGATCTGCATGATCCTGCTGTTCCTGCTGCCGTTCTACGATCGCAGCCCCGAGCGGCGGATCGAGCGCCGGCCGGTGGCGCTGGTCGCGGGGCTGGCGACGATCTTCGCGATGGCCTACCTGACCTACTCCGGCGCCACCACCGGCTCGCCGAACACGGTCGACATGAAGCCGCCCTCCAACTTGAGCGCGACGCAGAAGGCCACCTTCAACGCCGGCGCCAACGTCGTCGGGGACTCCGGTTGCCTGGACTGCCACACGCTTGGCGTGAACGGGAACAACGGCCCCGGGCCGCCACTGACCCATATCGGCTCGATCCTGCGCCCCGCGGGGATCGCCTCCACGCTCCGCAACCCGACCGCGCCGATGCCCTCGTTCTCCAACCTGGCGAAGCAGTCCCCGCAGAAGTTCCAGAACCTGGTCAACTTCCTGTCCGAGCTGCAGTAGGCCGGGCGAACGGGGCCATGACGGCGAGCGCATCCCCGCCGCCGGACCAGGGCATCGACGAGCGCTATGCCACGCTGGGCACGCTCGCCGAGCCTCAGGTCCGGGCGATGTTCGACCGGATCTCCGGCGTGTATGACCGCATGAACGGCGTCATGACGGCCGGGCTGCACCATCAATGGCGCCGCCGGGCCGCCGATCTGGCGCTTCTGACACGGGGCGCCCGAGCGCTTGACGTGGCTACCGGGACCGGTGACCTGGCCCTCGAGCTGGCCCGCCGGGTGGTGCCCGGCGGCGTCGTCGTCGGGGCGGACTTCTCTGAGCGGATGCTCGAGCTCGCGCGCGCGAAGGCAGCAGCGCAGCCATCCGCTGCCGGGGTGCAGCTTCGCTTCGAGGCCGCCAACGCGATGGCGCTTCCATACGGCGATAACCAATTTGACGCCGCCACGGTCGGCTTCGGCGCCCGCAACTTCTCTGACCTGCCCCGCGGGCTGTCCGAGATGGCGCGCGTGGTGCGTCCGGGCGGCCGTGTCGTGGTGCTCGAGATCACCACCCCGACGCAGCCGCCGCTGTCTACCCTGCTCGAGCTGTGGTTTGACCGCGTGGTGCCGGCGCTCGGCAAGCTGGTCGGTGACGCCGAGGCCTACAGCTATCTGCCCAACTCGGTCCGGCGCTTTCCGCCTCCGCACGAGCTGGCCGCGGTGATGTGGGGGTGCGGGCTGCGCGCGATCCGCTACCGGTTGACGGCCGGCGGGATCATCGCGCTGCACGTGGGCGAGGTTTCGATTTGAGCTCGGTACAGGCTGTCGTCGAGGCAGGCGGCCGGTCCGCCTCCCGGCTGATGGAGCGTCTGGAGGAGCGGATGGCCGCAGTCGCGGTCAGCCATGGCCCGGCGCTCGGCCGGCTGGCCGCGGAAATGCTCGGTGCCGGAGGTAAGCGGCTGCGTCCGCTGCTCGCGTTCGTCGCCGCCGGCGTCCCCCCGCCGGAATCTGATGGCCTGCTGCGAGCCGCCGTGGCGGTCGAGCTGGTGCACAGCGCCACGCTGGTCCACGACGACGTCTTAGACGGCGCATCACTGCGCCGCGGCCGTCCGACCGTGTTCGCATCGGCCGGCCGTCTCGCCGCCACCGCCACCGGAGACCTGCTGTTCTCGCGCGCCTTCGCCGAACTGGCGATCGCCGGCTCGATCACCCCAGTGCGGGTTCTCGCTCGCGCCAGCTCTGAGCTTGCCGCGGGGGAGCTGATGCAGCGCGCCGACGCCTTCACCGCCGTCCCGGCGCAGCGCTACCTGGAGCGTTGCCGGCTCAAGACGGCGGTTCTGTTCAGAGCCGCGTGCGAGCTCGGGGCGATCGAGGGTGGCGGTCCGGTGGCCGAGCTGGCCCAGTTCGGTGAACGGATCGGCCTCGCCTTCCAGCTCCTGGACGACGTGCTGGACGTCAGTGGCCCTCCCGAGCGCACGGGCAAGCCGCGCGGCGCTGATCTGCTGGACGGGACGATCACCCTGCCGCTGATCATCGCCCGCGAGCGCGATCCGGACCTGGCCGCGCTGGACGTCCGCGAGATTGGTACGGCCAAGGCCGCCGCAACGGTCTGCGAGCGGATCGCCGCCACCGGGGCGTTGGAGGATTCGCGCCTGCGCGCCCTTGACCTGATCCTGACCGCCAAGACGCGGCTTCCGGCGCTGGCGGGACGTCAGCGGTCGGCGCTCGAGCTGGTGGCCGACGGGGTCGTCGAGCGTTATTCCTAGGCCGTGGCAGTCCTCACGGGGCTTTAGAAGTCCTCAGGGAGGATCAGGTCCGATTGCAGCGCCGCCGCGAACCGCTCGATCTCCTCGGCCATGTTGGCCTGCGTCAGTCGGCGCAGATCGTTGAGCATCGCCGCGAGCCCCTCGTCGAGCTGCTCCCCGAAGTCGTCCACCTGCTCCTGGGTGAAGATGCCGTCGTCGTGCCACCGACAGTTGGGGCACGCCAGGGAGAGCTCCCAGAAGTGGTCATCGGCCTCGCGCCACTGCAGCGGCTGCACCAGGGAAGCGTCGCACTCGGGACAGACGTGCAGGCGATGTCGGACCGCCGGGGCGGGGCTGTACCGAACGACGTCGATCGCCTGGCCGCTCGCTAGGACGATGCGGCGCACCGAATGATTGCCGGGATTCTGGTCCATCTGCGCTTCGAGGCCTGTATCGGCTCCGAGCCGGCCGAGCTTGAGCGACGGTTCGCAGCCGGTTTTCGGCCCGTGGGTGCCCTGCCCGCAGCCCGGGAGCGCGTCGCCCGCTACCCTTGATGACCCCCAATCGGAGGCCCCTTTTCAGCCATGTTCCACAATCCCACCACCGATCTGATCATCGTGCTCGTGATCGTGCTGCTGTTCCTGGGGCCCAAGCGGCTCCCGGGGCTCGGCAAGAGCCTCGGCCAGGGCATGCGTGAGTTCAAGGATTCGATCACCGGCCACTCCGGCGACGCCGAGGACGAGGCCGATGGCGATGGCAAGGACAAGCCCGCCATCACCCGGGCGGCGACCAAGTCCGATCCAAACGGCGGTGCCGACGCAGAGCCCACAGCCACGCCCGGCTCGGGGTCGGCGGAGCTCGGCTCCGACCGACGCTCCTAGCAGCCAGGCGGAGACAGGGGGATGCCGAGGGTTCTCCGGCCCGTCGGCCACGAGGATCGCCTGAGCGTCGTCGATCACCTCGATGAGCTCCGAACCCGGCTCGTGGTCAGCCTGGCGTTCTTGATCGTCGCGTTCGGCCTCTGCTTCTGGCAGAACCAGCCGTTGTTGAATCTGCTCAACAGCCCGCTGCCCTCCTCCCCCTCGCAGGCCGCGGCGAACCATCTCTCGGGCCTGACCAGCGACTCGGTCAAGGAGTCACGGGACATATCCGGCGCGGCGGCGGCGTTCAAGCGCCTGTCGCTTGCCTCCGACGTCTCCCTCCAAGACCGCGCGCTGTTCGCTCTGGCGGCCACCAAGCTCCAGGACGCCGCCAAGGTGCTGCCGCAATCGAATCCGAAGAAGCTGCCGATCACGCTCGGAGTAGGCGAGCCGTTCACCACCACGCTGAAGGTCATCTTTTACTTTGCGCTGCTGTTCACGTTGCCGGTGCTGCTCTACGAGGCCTACGCGTTCGTGATTCCCGCGCTGAGCCCAAAGGAGCGAAGGGTGGCGCTGCCGATCATGCTGGCCGCCCCGGCCCTGTTCGTGATCGGGGTCGTGTTCGCGTTTCTCGTCGTGCTGCCGCCGGCGGTGCGGTTCCTGCAGGGTTACAACAGCTCGAATTTCGATGCCTTCGTCCAAGCGAGTCCCCTGTACTCCTTCGAGATCCTCACCATGGCCGGTATCGGACTCGCCTTCCAGCTGCCGATCGGATTGCTCGGACTGCAGCGTCTCGGCGTGATCAACGGCAGCACCCTGACCCGGCACTGGCGGTACGCTACGGTGATCATCGCCGTGATCGCGGCGGCCATGCCGGGGGTGGATCCGGTCACCACCGGCCTCGAGGCGCTGCCGATGGTGATCCTGTTCCTGCTCAGTATCGTGATGCTCAAGATCGTCGATCGCCATGATGCAAAGCAGGCCCTAGCCGAGCTCACCGCGGTCGATGCCGAACCTGACGAGGATTCCTGACCCATGCTATTCGACCTCCGTGCCCGCGGCAGGCGCCGGACCGTACAAGCCGTCTACCTCGGGCTGGCGATTATCTTGGGCGGCGGTCTGGTGCTGTTCGGCGTGGGCACCGGAACCGGCGGCGGCGGGCTGCTCAACGGGCTCTCCGGCGGCGGCTCGGGCGGCGCGCAGTCACAGGTGGTCAGCCAGCAGGAGAAGGCCGCCCTGCGTCAGACGAAGTTGCATCCCACCGATCCGGCCGCCTGGTCGGCGCTGGTGAACGCTCGTTGGGTGGCGGCCAGCACGAACGCCGGCGACTACAACTCGAGCACCGGAACCTACACGGCGGCCGGCAAGAAGGAACTCGCCGCCACCACCGACGCCTGGCAACGATATCTCCAGCTGACCAAGTCGCCGGACCCTAACCTGGCGATCCTCGCCGCACACGCCTACGCCGGTCTCGCCGACTACGCCAATGAGGCGAGTGCCTGGGAGATCCAGACGCTCGCGCAGCCGAACGCGGCCAAGGGCTTTGAGTGCCTGGCGGCATCGGCATACGCGGCAAAGCAGACCCGTAAGGGCGACCTCGCGTTGGCCAAGGCCCTGAGTCTGACCCCCCAGCTGAGCCGCAAGGCGGTCTCGTCCGCGGTTGAGGCGGCCAAGACCACGCCCACGGTGGCGCAACAGTGCTGAGCGGGCCTCGGCTTAGCTTAGCGCGGCCCGGATAAGATCGCCCTTCGGGGCCGTTAGCTCAATTGGCAGAGCAGGGGACTCTTAATCCCAAGGTTGGAGGTTCGATTCCTCCACGGCCCATCACCACGAAAGCCCCACTACGGCGGGGTTTCCCCGTTTCCGTGGATGCGCCAACTTTGGAACATGTCCCCAATATGTCCCGAGAGCGGCGTACGCTTTGCCCATGGCGGGCGGTTTCCGCGCTCTCAGCGTAAGCGCGCCGCGATCCTGACTGCCGCTACCAGCGCCTTTCTCGACAAGGGGTATCTCGGCACGAGCCGGGTGGCGTACATGGTTGGAGTTGTGCTACAAATAGCATATGGCGAGTGTGGGAGTTCGGGAGCTTCGGCAACGCGCAAGCGAGTTGCTACGGCGGGTCGAGGTTGGTGAGAGCATCGAGATCACTGATCGAGGGCGGCCCGTAGCCGTGCTCGCCCCGTTGCCCGAGGATCCCGTGGAGCGGCTGAGGGCATCGGGAGATCTGCAAGACAGTGATCGCGATCTGGCGGACTTGCCAGAGCCGCTACCGGTGGCACCTGGGTCCGAGACTCCTTCGTCGGTGCTGGCGCGGCTACGGCGCGATGAGCGCTGAGCGGAGGCCCACATACATCGATTCCTCGGCGATCGTCAAGCTCGTGGTCGCCGAGCCAGAGTCAAAGGCGCTACGCCGATACCTCTCTCGCCGCCGGCCGCTCGTGAGCGGCGCTTTGGCGCGCACGGAGGTGGCGCGGGCGCTGTTGCCCAGCGGCTCGGAGGCTGTGGCTCGCGGTCACGAGGCATTGCGGCGCGTGCAGCTGCTTCGCGTGAATGACCGTGTGCTGACCGACGCAGGCCGGATGGAGCCGACCGAGTTGCGTTCGCTGGACGCTATTCACCTTGCTAGCGCCCGCCAGCTCGGCGCGTCGGTAAGGCAGATCGTCACCTACGACGAGCGGATGGCTGAAGCCGCCAAGGCAATCGGTTGGTCCGTCGCCTCGCCAAGCTAGCCAGCAGAGCCCGCCGTGACGCGGCAAGCCGCAAAGGGCGCCCCCGCCGGACGCCTGCTCTCGCGGAATACGGTAGCGCGGGTCGGCGCTCCCATCGCTCTCGCCTTGGAACGAGGGCGGCACAGCGGCCCGCGCGACGGCCGGCTGCTGCATCGCCACGGGCAGGCGGAAGTCGCGATGACGACGCGCCCCGGGAGCGCTAGCTCCGTCCGCGAACACCGGGTGCCAGCAAGCGGCCAGCAGCCCGGTCTTGACGATACGTGCCTGTCGTAATCGACCGTCTTGACGCCCCTGCTTCGGACTGACAGGAGGGCCGTCCGGATCTGCGGGTCGGGCCCTGCTAAGCCGGCCACGCAGGTCTCCCCACCCACGTCGGCAGCTTCCCTCCATTGCGCGGATAGCAGGGACGGCCCGCTCGCTTGCTGCCCAAGGTGGCGCTGGCCGCCGGATAGCCGTGTATATACTTGGACCCGTGAAGATCGTGAAGGTTAGGCGGGTCGGCAACAGCAATGTGGTGTCGATTCCTCGTGAGTTCGAGGCCAGTGGCTATACGCCCGGAGCATCGGTTTTGGTCGAGGATCTCGGCGACGGCGAGCTGAGGATCCTTCCGACCGATCGGGTCCGCGAACGTGTCCGTCAGATCGCGACCCGGGTCGTTGACGAGCGTCCCGAGGCGATGGAGATCCTCGCCCATCACGATCCCGACGACGCGAGTCCTTCGGTGAAGTAGCCGGTGGCCGGGAGGGATGACGAACCCCGAAGAGCTCGCGTACCTGGAGTTTGGACGCGCTCGAGATCTTCGCCGCGATCGTCGAGGGAACCCCGGCTCAGGCGGCCGATCAGCTCCGCAGTCGTAGCGCGCTGGACGGCCAACGTTGAGCGAGCTGCCGCTCCGGGGGAGCTGCGGCGAGGCGGGCGACGCCGCGTCGGCTGGCCGTGGTTGATCGTGGGCGTGGGGCTCGCGTTGGTCAAGGCGAACGTGCTCACCGAGGTGGTGCACCATCGGATTGAGGTGATTGCGCTCCTCGGGCTCGGGCTCGCCTTCTCGGTGCTGCGACCCAGGCCGGTCGGGATCGCTTTGACCGCCGCTGCGCTGATCGCGTTTACGCTCGCTCCCCACTCGACGGACCTCGGCATCGCCCTTGGGTTCGGCGCGTTCGTGCTGCTGCTCGCCGTATTCATCGCGATCGGAACGGTGCTTCATGCTCGGCAGGATCAAGACCGGGCAACCGCGGCCGGGCCGAGGTCCCTCGTCAGCGACTCAGGGTGAGCCGAGCTCACCGCGGAGGTGCGGCAAGGCGTCGGACCCGCATAGAAACCAACCGCCTAGCGCTCACCTACCTTCAGAGGTGCCGAAATCCGAGTCGTGTTTGCACATAGCTGCCGCCGCCCCGTCCTCGTTGCGGCGGCAGTGAGCCGAGGCCGCCGCCCGGTGGAAGCGCGTCAGGGTCGTTGCCGACGCCAAGCAGACTGCGGGTGAGTTGCTGGCTGCTGTCGAGCAGGTCGTCGAGCGCGATTTTCGTGTGCGTGGCGGTTACGACCGCCTCGGAGGCGTTCTTGCGCAGGGACTCCAGCATGGCCCGGCGCAGCAGCTCCTTTAGAAACGAGGCGGTCACCCCGTCGGTGCGCTCGACGATCTCGCGTTCGTCGGCCTCGGACAGGCGCAGCGGGACCGAGCGGCCGTAGAGCGCGAGCAGGCGTCCACGAGCTTCGGCGTCGGGGAGGTTGATCTCAATCGCAACATCGACCCGGCCAGGCCGCGCCGCCAGCGCCGGCTCAAGCAGATCGGCGCGGTTCGTGGTGAGAACGAACAAGAGATCGGCGTCTGCGGCGGCCCCGTCCAGCGCGTCAAGCAGGTCGAATAGCACCGGGGTTGACCCCGGTCCGAAGCTCCGGTCCTCCGCGATCAGATCGACATCCTCGAGCACGATGACGGCCGGTTGCAGGTCCCGAGCGAGCTCCGACGCCGAGCCGATCGCGTGCAACGCCCGCCCCGTGAGCAGAAAGCGGGTGTATCCGCTCATCTGGCCGACCAGGTAGCGCGTCGTGTGGGTCTTGCCGGTGCCCGGTGGCCCGTACAGCAGCAGACCGCGCTTGAGGTGCTGGCCGGCTTCCAGGAGGGCGTCGCGGTGCTCGGCGACGCCGAGGGCGTGGCGCTCAACCCGGCCGAGCACCGCCTCGGGCAGCACGACGTCAGCTCACCCATTCCAGAAAAGATCGAAACGCCTTCGCGAACTCGCGTGCCTCCCCGTCCGAAGCGCTCGTCATGCACCACGAACCATACCCCGAGCCGTCAACCGCAAGAAGGCGACAATGCCTCTCGCCACTCGCGGACAGCCAAGACGCCACGCTCGGCTGGACCACTGCCGGCTCGGGTCAGCCAGGCCCCGAAGCAACAGCCGCGGGGACCGTGACTGAGTGGCCGGCGCTTCCCGCCCATACCACGCCGACCGAGGACCGACCGCCGCGCCGCGTCCAGATCGCTCTCGGTCAGCGAGAATGCGTCGCTGCATCCCGCAGCTCGGCGATCACGACCCCAGGCTTCTCGCCGTGATGGGCGGAGATCCGCCGGAGCCGATCGGCATCCTCTCAGTTGCGTGGCTCCACGCTCAGCCTCGCCGCCCACGTCTTCAGCGGCGAGCGGCGCCTCCTCCACCCGGAGGAAGTGATCGAGCTACTGCAGACCGCCCGGAACGTTCGCGGCGAGGGAAGATCATCGGCGAGCACCTGCTGCGCCACGGCAGCCGCAATCGTTGCCGGTCGAGGCGGGCCCGCTCCGAGAAGGAGATCTGGCGCGCGGCAAACGGAAAGCTGCTAAGACGCTCACGCGCTAGGAGGGGATGGAGTTGAACGCAAGGCGAGCTGGGGTGGCCGGATGCCCCGATTGCGCTGATGCGCGCGCCCCTCGGCTCTGCGGCGCATTGGTTTGTCCGGCTGTGGTTGGCATCGTGGTGGGCATTGCGATCGCACTCGGCGGCTTTGCCGGCGTTGGGCGAGCGGCGTCGCGTTCGTGGTCGGCGCCGATCCCGCCCGATACCAACGGTGTGCCGCTCAAACTCTGCCATCCTCTGTTTCGCGATGCCGCGGCCACGGATCTGCGATCAAATGGCAAGCCTCGGGTACGCCCGGTCGAGCCCCGGCGAGCCGGCCAGCCAATCATGAGCAAGCGTCGCCCTGGAGCTGGTGGCTGATGGCCGAGAGTGCTCCCGACACGAGCGGGTCGACCACGATCGCCGATCTGTTGCCGTGCTCGGTGGCGCAGTTCGGCGACCGGGTGGCCCAGAAGCACAAGGTTGACGGCGAGTGGCACGAGGTCACCTGTGCGCAGCTCGGTGAGATCGTCTCGGAGATCGGGCGCGGCTTCATCGACCTCGGCATCGAGCCGGGCGAGCGGGTCAGCGTGCTGTGCCAGACGCGGGTCGAGTGGGCCTGGTGCAGCTTCGCGATCAGCGAGACCGGAGCCGTCGTCGTGCCGATCTATCCCACCAACTCCCCCGAGGAATGCGCGTGGGTAACCGGAAACTCCGAGTCAGTCGCAGTCGTCTGCGAGGATGCGGCGCAGGTGGCCAAGATCGAGGCCGTCCGCGACGAGCTGCCGAGCCTGCGCCACATCGTGGTGATCGACGGCACCGACGTCGGGCGGGGGCCGATCGTCCTGGACGACCTCCGTGCGCGGGGATGCGCCCGGGACAAGCGAGAGCTTGAGGCACGGACCCGCGCGGTCACCCCAGCCGACGCCTACACGTTCATCTACACGTCGGGCACGACCGGTCCGCCGAAGGGCTGCATCCTGTCGCACGGCAACTACCGAGCTGTGCTGGACATGGTCGCTGAGCGTGGGATCGTCGGCGCCGGTCCGGAAGACCTGATCTATCTGTTCCTGCCCCTGGCGCACGCCTTCGGCCTGCTGCTGATGCTCGTCGGCGCCGACCGCGGGGTCGCGATCGCCTACTGGGGCGGCGAGACGGCGAAGATCATCCCCGAGCTGTCGGAGGTGCATCCCACCTACCTGCCGTCGGTGCCCCGGATCTTCGAGAAGCTCTACACGCTGGTCACCTCCCGCGCCGACCCCGAGCTCCTGGCCAGGGCGACGCAGGTGGGGCTCAGGGTCCGCGAGCTCCAGGCCGCCGGCCAGCAGATTCCCGCCGAGCTACAGGCCGCCTATGACCAGGCCGACGAGCGACTGTTCAAGTTGGTTCGGGGCGCCTTCGGCGGCCGGTTACGCGAGGCGGTCACCGGAGCCGCGCCGATCGCCAAGCAGATCCTCGAGTTCTTCTACGCGGCCGGCGTCCCGGTGATGGAGGGCTACGGGATGACCGAGACCTCGACGACGGCGACCGGCATGCGGCCCGGCGACCACCGCTTCGGCTCGGTGGGCCGCGCGCACCCGGGGGTGCGGATCCGGATCGCGCCGGACGGCGAGATCTTGCTCAAGGGCGCCAACATCTTCCAGGGCTACTACAAGAATGACGATGGCTCCTTTGGAGCTCTGATCGACGGATGGCTCCACACCGGCGACATCGGCCGTCTCGACGAGGACGGCTTTCTGTTCATCACCGGGCGCAAGAAGGACATCATCATCACGGCAGGGGGCAAGAACCTCACGCCGGCCAACCTCGAGAACGACCTCAAGCAGACACGTTACGTCTCGCAGGCCGTGATGCACGGCGACCGCCGGCCGTTCCCGGCGATGCTGATAACGCTCGACGAGGAGGAGATCGTGCCGTGGGCTCAGGCCCGCGGCTTCGAGAGCACATCGACGGCGTCTCTGGCACAGCACTCCGACGTCGTAGCGCTGATCCAGGGCGAGCTTGACCGAACCAACGCCAGGTACGCGCCCGTCGAGCAGGTCAAGAAGTTCTTCATCCTCGAGCGCGACCTGTCCCAGGAGACCGGAGAACTGACACCGACGCTGAAGGTCAAGCGCAACGTCATCAACGAGCGGTACGCCGATCGCTTCGACGCGTTGTACGGCTGACAGCGTGAGCGGGCCCTAGGCGCAAGCTGAAACCTAGGCGAGCTTGCGGTAGTCGGCGGGATCCCACGCGAGCAGCGCCAGTGTTTGCACCATCGCGCTCTGACCCAGCAGCGTCAGGCCGCTGCGCGGGAAGTGGAAGCGGTCACGCCGGTCACGACGCTGATCCCAGGCGCGGTCGGCGTACCCGCGCATCGCTCCGAGCAGCTGAGCGCGCAGCCCCGTGTCGCCGGTTGCGTGGTGGAGCAGCAGCAGATTGCGGAAGAAGATCGCGTTGAACGCCGCCGGCTGACGCTCATACCGACCCTCGAGGTGACGCAGAGCCTGTCGGGCGATCGTCTCGCTCCGCGCCAGGTATCGAGCCTGCGCCGCGCCGCTGTGGCGGCGGGCGAGCAGCACGTTGGCGCCGATCATGCTGCCCTGGTTGTAGCTCCAGAGCATCTTGTCGATCGTGCCGTCGCCACGCAGCTTGTCCCAGAAGAGCCCGGTTGCGGGAAGGTCACCGTTCTGGCCGGCGTCGAGGGTCGCGTTGACCCACTCGTACATCTGCTGTGAGCCGATTGGCCGCTTGTCCCCCGGAGCCGCGCCGGTCGGTCCGCCGAGCCCGCCGAGCTGCACGCCGAGCCCGACCAAGTGCAGCCCGAGCTCGGCGTTGGGAGCGTTGGACACGGTGTTGCGATCGTGGTTGCGCACCCCGGTTCCCCGGCCCTGCTCGACCCAGAAGACGCCGCCCGGGCTCGGAGCATCGGCTCGGTGATCCCACCCGGCGCAGGCGAAGCGAAACAGCTCTGCGGCCCGCTCGAGGCGACCTGCTCCGGGACGCACGCGCTCGAGCTGGACGAGCGCGAGCCCGACCCAGGCGTTGTCGTCGTAGTAGCGATCGCCGACGGAACCCGGCCTGAGAATGTCCGCCGAGTACGCCGGCGCATCGCCGACCGGGTCCCAATAGCGCTCAAGGGCATCCAGGCGTTGTGCGATCGCGGCGTCAGCGTCAAAGCCCGGGATCAGCTCCGGCTCGACACCGGCGAGGTCGAGGGTCGCCACGAATGCCCGCGCGAATGGCCACAGGTGGGCGGCCGCAGCCGGCCGGCGCGGCAGCCCGTCCCGACGATAACCGCCGTCGCTCTTACAGAAGCGGCCCTGCATGGCCGCGTAAGCTCGCGTCGCCCGAGCCGCATACACGGCCGGCGCATCGCCGGCAGAATCGGGGTCGACGCGGCGCCTGAGGATCATCCGCCCACATTCTCGCTCTCGGTCATTCACCCCGTCCTGCGGCGTTATGATCGGCGTGATGTCGCTCCGCTCGGGTAGCCACGCCGTAGGGCCCGAGGCCGGGACGATTCAGGTGCACACCTATCGCGAGGGCATCGCGGAGGTCCGTGACGTCGTAGAGATCGTGATCGACGTTCAGCTGCCGGCCGACTAGCTGGCGGTATGGAGTGCGCGTGCGCGTGACCTTGGACCCCCGGCCGCCGCTCGGATAAGTTGCTCGACGTCGAGCTGTTCACCGACCCGGCGTGCCCGTTTGCCTTCTCGGCCGAGCCGATCCGGCAGCGTCTGCGGTGGCACTACGGTTCCGGCCTGCGCTGGAACGTCAAGATGATCGCGCTGACTCGGGAGCCGGGCGAGGCCGAAAAGCTTGCCCAGGGCGCGCCCGGGCTGCAACGACGCTATGGCATGCCGATTGACCCCGTGCCCTACGCGCGCCCCGCCTCGTCAGAGCCGGCGTGCCGCGCGGTCGTCGCTGCCCGCCTGCACGTGCCTGACCACGCCGACGGGCTCCTGCGCCGCCTGCGTGTGCGGGTGATGCAGGCCGGCCTGCTCGACGACCCGGAGTTGATCGGCGGCGCCGCGCGCGACATCGGCCTCGATCCGTCGATGCTCGCCGCGTGGTGTGAGACTGACGTGGTCACAGCAGCGCTCGAGGCCGACATCGCGGCGGCGCGCGATCCAACCCCGGCGGCGCGCGCGTTGGACCACAAGCTCGGCGGTCCGCCCGCGGAGCGCCGCTACACCGCGCCCAGCTACATCATCGCCGGCGTCACGATTCCCGGCTTCAACCCGATCGAGACCTACGAGGCGGCGATCGCCAACCGCGCGCCGGACCTGCCACGCCGTCCTGCGCCACAGTCGGTGTCGCAGCTGCTCGAGTGGGCCGACGAACCACTCGCCACCGCCGAAGTCGCGCTCGTCATGCAGCTCGATCTCGACCGAGCCCGATCGGCCCTGCAACAGACCGCGCAATTCGAGTCCGCGGGCGCAGACGGCTACTGGAGCCTGTGCAGGCGGCGCTTGAGATCGTCGACCGTCTCAGACTCGACGACTACCCGTACCTGCACTCCACGCGCGCCGAGCTGCTGCGGCGACTCGAAGGACGGTCAGCGGCCGCCGCCTATCGGCGTGCCCGGGAGCTGTCGGCCTCAGAGCCCGAGCGCCGGTTTCTGACCCGCCGGCTGGCCGAGCCCGACACGCGCCTCACGGCGCTTTCTCGAACACCAGCCGGTAGTGATCGAGCAGCTCGCGCTCGAAGCAGATCTTGTTCGCGCTGACCCCCGACGTGAAGGCAAGCCGGAACTCGGGGCTCGTGAGCCAGCGCGGGACGAGTTGTAGCTTCAGGAGCGTCTTCCTCACACTGCGCGCGCCGATCCGCGCGTTCCACTGGTTGATCGTCTCGATGTAATCGAGGCGGCCACTCAGGCTCGAGGTCAGGCGGAAGTGCGGCTCGGCGCAGCGGATGATCTGCGCTTCTCCCGACGGGAGCCACGAGCCCGGAAACTGGCATCCCAGCAGGCCCAGGATCCAGGCGTCGGAGCCTCGCGGAGCGCTGGTGCTGACCTGCTCGAGCGGGATCATGTTGCGTCCGAACACCATCGTCTGGAGATAGAACCGGCCCCCGGCGGGCAGCACGGTCGCTACCCGGGCAAAGAAATCGCGATAGATCTCCTCCTGCCGGCCTGCCGTGTGGTAATCCGGGGAGCAGAAGTGCTCAAACGCACCGAGGCTGGCCACGGCGTCGAACGGCCCGAAGGTCTCGCGCGTGACTTGCCGGGCATCGTGGACATGGACGTCGAGCCCATGAGCGCGGCAGGACGCGGCTTGGGCCGAGGACAAGGTGACGCCAAGCCCGGCCGCCCCGACGTGACGGATGTAGTCGAGCAGGCCGCCCCATCCGCAGCCGAGGTCGAGCACGCGACGGCCGGCCTCGATTCCGATCTGCTGCGCCAGGTAGTCGTGCTTGCGGTGCTGGGCCTCCTGGAGGCTGATCGAGAAGTCACCGTCGTACTTGGCGCCGCTGAAGTCGGCCAAGTCGCCCAGGCTGAGTCGAACGACACGGTCGGTCAGCGAGTAGGTGAAGTCGAGGTCTGCTTGCTCAGCCATGGCGGTTGCTCCGATGCATCATGAATGGGCGGGGCTCAAACCGAGCGCTGGTCGGTCTGTGGTGAGCCTAGTCACCCGCCGTGGGCTTGCGGGCAGGTCATGCGGCACGCTCCGCGAGCTGGTCGCGAGCGATGAGCCGGCGCCGAGGGTGCCTGCGCGTCGCCCTAGGGCGCTCCGGTGACGGTGAGCATCCGAGCGCCGCACCGGGCGCCGATCTCGGCGGCCTCCAGGACCGATCCGCCCTGCGCGAGACCGTAGGTGAGGCCGGCGGCGAACGCGTCTCCGCAGCCGTAGTCGTCCCGGCGCGGGCCGGGTAGCGCGGCCGCCGTCCAGCGCCCGGATGACTCGCCCCACCAGCGCCCCCCGTCGTCGCCCTCGGTGGCGACCATCAGGCGCGCTTGGCCTTGGACACGGTCAGCCCATTCGCGCTCGTGCGCATCGCTGGCGCTGAACACGAGCGCGTCGATCCTCACGTGACTGCGCTGGAGGCCTTCGCGCGTCCGCGGGCTCGCGACCAGCATCCGAGCCGCTCGGGCCCGGGCGATCGCACCGTGATCTCCGGCCGTCACGTAGACGCCGTCGGCATCTTCCAGCGCAGCCCAAGCGAGCTCGTCGTCGCCGGCCGGCGCCAAGCGCTCGCCGACCGTGACAATCGTCCTCTCGCCGTCTCGCTCGAGCAGCGTGAACACCGTCCGGGTCGGGATCGGGCGCCAGGCGGCGTGGACCGTCACGTCTCGCGCCTGCAACTCGGCCATCGCCGCCCGGCCGTTGTCATCGCGCCCCAGGGCGCAGAAGAAGTCGACTTCGGCTCCGAGCTGCGCCAGCACCGCGGCTGCCACCACCGCTCCTCCGCCGGCGTGCGCAAATTCGCGTTCGCCGGACACCACCTCGCCCCGCGCGGGATAGTGATCGACCCGCACGAAGTCGACCCATTCCACGTGGCCGACGACCGCAACCCGCGTCACCGACCGGAGGCTACTAATGGTCGCCTCGTGAATACGCGCTCGCATTCGAGCGGCCCTCGGCGGCGCCTGGCGACGCGTTCGCCCTCAGACCAGGGCGGGCGCGACGTAGCCCACGATCCGGTTCGTCAACGCCGCGGCGCGGCGCAGCTCGGGTGAGCTCGGCGCCGGTGGGGAGCCAAGCGCGGCGCGCGCCCGGTCGGCCAGCAGATCGTCACCCAGGATCGAGATCGCGATCCGGGCGGCGGCGTAGACGACCTCGGGCTCCGGGCTCCAGATCGCGTCGAAGATCCGCACGCCCCCCCGGTTCGTGGACCCGGTCCGCTCGCGGGCCAGCACGCAACCGGCCGGGGCGATCAGCGCCCACTCGCGCAGCAGGGGGGAGTCCTGTGGGAGCGAAATCTCATGAAGGCGCCTCACCCGCGCCTGACCGCTCGACCGGGAGCCGGAGAAGTCGGCGAGCACGATCGTCAGCTCCATGCCGGCGGCCAGCTCTCGCCAGCGCGGCTTGGCCCGGCGGTAGAAGGCAACTCGCTGGAAGGCCCCGATCAGCAATCCGGGGACGGCCCGAGCCAGACACTCGTCCTCGATCGCGCGTGAGACCAGCGCCAGGGCACTGCGCTCCATGGCCTGCGGGACCAGGTCCGGTCGCTCGACGCAGAGCGCCGCGAACACCGATTGAGCGGCCGGAGCGCTCGCGGTACGAGCTCGCTCGAGCGCCGCTGCCACCGACAGCCCAGCCCGCCGGTGCGCGACCGCGGCCCGGATCAGGTCCACCTCACGGCGCGAGTAGCGGCGATGGCCGTTGGGCAGCCGGCGCGGCTGCGGGATCCCGTGCCGGTTCTCCCAGATCCTCAGGGTCGCCTCGGCCACCCCCGTCAGCGCGGCGAGCTCCGCGATCGTGATCTCGTCGTCGAGGATCGCAGTGGACAAGGCGCTCACGCCGCTGCGCGGGCGGCCGGAACGTGTCGGACCTGCGCCGGGAGCAGGGGCAAGAGCCCCCGGCGCACGTACAGGGCACCCGCTCTGACCAGCGCCTTGCGCACTGCCGCGGGAGGCAGCGGCATGAAGCCGTACTGGGATCGGATTCGATCCGGCAGCAGGGCGATGGTGATGAAATTGACCGTCTCCAGCAGCGGCCGGACTCGGTTCGGCACCGGCGGCGCGAGCACGATCTCCCGAGCCCGGCGCCGCGCCCAGGCTCCCACCGTGAGCGTGTCGGACTCGAGCATCCCGCGCCCGTAGGCTCGCAGGTCGCCGATCGTGTCCGGCATCTCGGTGGGCTTGAGGCCGAACAGCCGGCCGACGACCTTGTAGTCCGCCCACAGAGCGGCGTGCTCGGCTCGGCTCAGCTCGCCAACGTAGGCGCGGTACACCACGGTGCTGGAGTCGATCAGCGTGTAGAGGATCCACAGCAGCAGGTCGGGGTCGTCGGCGCGATAGGGGGTGCCGGCGGCAAAGCGACCCACCGCCTCCGGCAAGCGCCCGCGGACCGCGCGATGCATCTTCCGGACCTTGCGGGTCAGCCGATCGGCCTCGACGCGGGGTCCGAAGGTGATCGCGTTCATGATCTGCGCCGTTCGCGCGAGCCGCACATAGGGATCGTCCAACGCGCTGGAGTGGGCCAGCAGCCCCGCGACGGCGAGCGGATGGGCGGCCTGCATCAGCAGTGCGCGCGGACCCGAGAGCGCGACCGCTCGCTCCCGCTGCACGCGCCGGATCATGGAAAGGTTGGTGAAGTAGCCGAGCCTGGTCTCAGCCGGCCCCTGCGTCATCACAACTGCCATACGCCATGTGTAGCTCACCTTCGACGGCGTGTCTACGGCCGCGATCTGATTCGAGTGTGGAAAAAGGGGTAAGCCACCTGTGATGACAACTACCGCCGCCACAGCATCCCGGTCTGAATCCGACGGCGCCGCGCGCGTCAGCAACGAGATACTCTTCGCCCGCTGGCATCAGCGCCAGGACCGCCGGGCCCGAGACGAGCTGGTTCGGCGCTTCCTGCCGCTGGCGCGCAAGTTGGCCCGACGCTACAACGGTGCTCGCGAGCCCTTCGATGATCTGCTCCAAGTCGCCAGTCTCGGCCTCGTCAAGGCGGTGGACCGATTCGACGCCAGCCGTGGGACGGCGTTCTCCTCGTTCGCCGTGCCGACGATCCTTGGCGAGCTCAAGCGATATTTCCGGGATCTGGGCTGGGCGGTGCACGTGCCCCGGGGAGCTCAGGAGCGGGCGGTCAAGGTCGAGGACGCCCAGCAGCAGCTGAGCGCCAAGTCCGGCCGGTCCCCGACGGTGCAGGAGCTGGCTCTGTATCTCGAGTTCAGCATCGAGGACGTGCTTGACGCGCTCGAGACCTCGCGGGCTCATCACGCCGCCTCGCTGGATGCCCCCTACGATGACGGCGAGGGCGAGAGCGGAACGGTGGTCGATGCCTTCGGCGCCGAGGATCACGAGCTGCGCCTGGCCGATGATCGGGTGACCGTGGCAATCGCGGCGCGCCAGCTCGCGCCCCGGGAGCGCGAGGTCCTGCGGCTTCGCTTCGTCCGTGACATGACCCAGACGCAGATTGCGGCTCAGATCGGCGTTTCGCAGATGCAGGTTTCGCGGATTCTCCGCCGGGCGCTGTCGCGGTTGTCCGAGCTGGCCGAAACCGGGTCTGACACGGCCTGACCCGGTCGCGCACCGCTCGTTTGAGCGCGCCGGGTCGCGGGCAACAGAGGGGGCGGCCGATGTGAGCAGCCCAGCCCCTACCATCCGGCTCGACCTCGAGAGCAGACCCCAGACGCTGACGATCGTGCGCGGCATGCTCGGCGGCGTCGCCGAGCTGCTGTCGGTCGACCCCGAGCTGTTGGACGACCTCAAGACCGCGGTCAGCGAGGCGTGCAACAACGTGGTTCTGCACGCCTACGGAGACCGGCCCGGCCCGATGCTCGTCAATCTGTTTGTCGATCCCGCCCGGATCCATGTCACGGTGGCCGACCACGGCTTCGGTCTGCCCTCCGGCGCCCAACCGTTTGACGGGGCCGAGGGCATCGGGCTGTCGGTGATCCGAGCGCTGGCCGACGAAGTCAGCTTCGCGAGCGCCGCGGGTGGCGGGACGGTGATCCGGATGGACTTCGCCGCCCGGCGGGACGGCGCCCTGTTGTTCGAGGCGCCCACCGAGGCCGGACCGGACGCTCCCTGGCCACGGGCCGGCCCGGGTGAGGTCCTCGTCTCGCTGTCGCCGGTGACGCTGCTCACCGGCGTCCTCGGCCGCCTGGCGCGCACGCTTGCGGCCACGGCTCATTTCTCGCTGGATCGTTTCTCTGACGTGTATCTGGTCACCGATACACTCGCGGCTCACGCGGCCTGGGCCGCATCGGGCCCCCGCCTCTGGGCGTGTCTGACCACCCAGGAGCGCCGGCTGGAGATCACCTTAGGTCCGTTTCGGACCGGCACCGCGGACTTGCTGCGAGCCCAGGCGCCCGACCGCGGCGATTCGCCGCTGGTGCTGCTCAGCGACTCGGTCGCTGCGCAGCCGGCGGGGTCCGATGAGCTACTGCACGTCGTGATGCTCGATCGCCGGCGTCTGTAGGCGATGGTTGGATGTGCGGCCGCAACGCGAGAGCAGCCACGTCATCGGTGGCGCCGCCGGCACCGAATCGGACCAGCGCCTGATCCAGGCGGGCCAGCAGCTCGGCGGGAGAGCAGTCGGCGCAGCGGCCGAGCAGCCGCCGTAGTCGGTCGACGCCGAAGCGCTCGTGCCGGCCGCGGGTCTCGGTGACGCCGTCGGTGTAGAGCAGGACCAGCTGGTGCGGACCCACCGCCACCGCTTCCTGTCGATACTCGGCGTCCGTGAACGCTCCGAGCAGCGGGCCCGGCGCCGGTGCCTCGGTCACCGTGGCATCCCGGCCCAGGATCATCGCCGCCGGATGTCCGGCCGAGCAGAGCACCAGCCGGCCGGGCTCGATTCGCGCGCACAGGGCGGTGCACAGGTCGCCCTCGGGACGCTGGCGAAGGTCCTCGTCCAAGCGGCGCAGGATCGCCGCCGGCTGGGGCTCGAGCCGGCTGGCGAACCGGGCCCCATGGCGCACCAGCGAGGTCAGTGTGGCCGCGGCCACTCCCCGACCGGTGACGTCTCCGATCAGCGCGATCGACGTCCCATCGGCTTTGAACACCTCGTAGAAGTCGCCGCCCACCTCGATCCGCGGCTCGGCCCCCGCGGGGCGGTATAGGGAGGCGATCTCCCAGCCGGGCACCGAGGGCAGCTCGTTGGGCGCCAGGCTGTCCTGCAGCGTCTGGGCGACCCCGGCCAGGGCAGTGTGCAGACGCGCGTTCTCGGCCGCCACCGCGGCTCGCCGGGCGAGCTGAACGGCCAGCTCGAGATCATCCTGGGTCAGCCGGCGGCGTGACTCGGAGGTGTAGAAGGCCATCAGCCCGATCGTCTGAGCCGCGACTCGCATCGGCACCACGATCGCCGAGCGGATCCTCAACGCGCGCATCAGCCGCAGGTGCTCCTCGGTGTGGGCGGCGGCCACGAGGTGCTCGTCGGACACGTCGAAGAACAGCTCCGGGGTGCCGGTGCGCAGCACCCGACCGAGCGTCGATCCGGGATCCAGTTGTGGGAGCTCGAACTCGCGCAGCGCCGCGACGCGCTCGGAACGGCCAGGATCTCGGTCGGCGATCACCGCCTGGGTGCGGGTGCCGCGAGCGTCGACCAGGTCGACCACGCACCAATCCGCCAGAGACGGTACGGCCAGGTTCGCGACGTTGCGCAGCGTCTGCTGATAGTCCAGCGAGGAGGCGAGGACGCGCCCTGATTCCGACAGCAGCCGCGTATGAACCTCGGCGGTCTTGACCGCCGTGATGTCCTCGATCACGGTCACCGCGGCGACCAACCGCCCGCCCGCGTCGCGCAGCCCAGTGACCTTCAGCCGCTCCCAGCGGGCGGCGCCGGTGGCCTGGTTGACGCTGTGCATCAGCAGCGGCTCGGCGGCTCTGCCCTCGAGCAGTCTCACCGACGGCAGGTCATCGGCGGAAAGCAACCGACCGTGCTCGTCGTGGATCACGTATTCGTCCATCACCGAGCGCAGCGGCCGGCCCTGGAGCTCCTGAAGCGACTCAGCGCCCATCTGGCGCAGGGCGGCTCGGTTGGCGTACACGAGCCCATGGTCCAGATCACGAATCGTCACCGCTTCGGCCAGCGCCTCCAGCAGTCCGGTGAGCTCGAGCCCGGAGCCGCGGAGGATGCGCTCTCCGAGTGGGATGTCATCCAGAGGCGATCAGCCTCCGTTGAGCAGTTCTTCGGGCGCGTCGACCAGTCGCACCCGGGCGGCCACACCGGTCAGGTCGAGCAGTCGCTGCACCTGTGACGTGCCTCGCACGAGCCCGAGCTCCCGGCCTTCTTCGCCGAATCGCTGGTGGGCCTTGACGATGATGCTGAGGCCCGTCGAGTCCATGAAATCGAGTTGGCGCAGGTCGATCACGAGCTGCTCGCCGGGCGTGGACAGGATCTTCTCGAGCGCCTGCTCGAGCTCTGGCCCCGAGGCGAGGTCAAGCTCGCCGCCGACGACGACCACGGCAGCGCGGCCCTCGCTACGCACTTGCACCCGAAGCTGACCTTGCACCCCTCGCGAGCCTACTGGTTGCACGGATGATCGTTTGAGCCCGCCGACGAGGGGTAGCAGCGCCAGGTGACCGATCTGGCCTTTCTGGGCACCGGAACGATGGGCCTGCCGATGGCGCGCAACCTGCTGGGCGCCGGGCTCTCGGTACATGCGTGGAACCGGTCAGTGGACCGGGCCCGGCCGCTGGAGCGAGACGGTGCCGAGGTGTTCGAGGATCCTCGCGCGGCGACGGCCGGATGCTCGGCGATGGTGACCATGCTCAGCGACGGCGGCGCCGTGATCGGCACGGCCGCGCGGGCGGTCGACGGGCTGGATCGCAACGGCACCTGGATTCAGATGAGCACGATCGGGATCGAGGCCAGCCAACGCTGCGCCGAGCTGGCCGAGCAGGCGGACGTCGGCTTTGTCGATGCGCCCGTGCTCGGCACGCGGGCGCCGGCCGAGCAGGGCCAGCTGGTGGTCCTGGCCTCGGGTCCCTCCGCGTCCCGGAGCGTCTGCGAGCCGGTGTTCGATGCCGTGGGCGAACGTACGCTGTGGCTCGGCGAGGCGGGGACGGGATCGCGGCTGAAGGTTGCGATCAACAGCTGGATCGTCGGCGTGGTGGCGACTCTCGCCGAGACGATCACGCTGGCGGAGGCGCTCGGGCTCGATCCGGACTTGTTCTTCAGAGCGGTGGCCGACGGCCCGCTGGATCTTCCTTACGCGCGCGTCAAGGGCGCAGCGATGATTTCTGAGTCCTTTGACGACGTATCCTTTCGCCTGGCGCTGTCCCGAAAGGACGCCGACCTGGTGCTGGCCGCTGCGGCCGACGCCGGGATCGAGCTGCCGGTCATGGCCGCCGTCGTGGACCGGCTGTGCGCGGCCGAGGCTGCGGGGCACGGCGACGATGACATGGCCGCGACGTACTGGGCGAGCGCGCCGCCGTCGGGCCGCCGCCCGCAAATCCGCGACTAGAAGGCCAGGTCCAAGTGCCCGAATCCGACGCAGAGTCAGAGTTCGAACGCGAGCAGGAGGAGGCCGCCGCCGCCGAAGCGGGAAAGATCGGCGGCTCAGTGAGCTATCGAGACGGGGTCGAGGACCAGGAGCCGGATCCGGCTCAGGCGCCGCTGATCGAAGCCGGGGAAGGCGAGTCCGAGGGCTTTGAGCTATCCGAGCAGGAGCTCGAGGAACACACCACGCACGGGGACATGCACTCCGCGCGGCGGGTGATCGAGGATGCGATGGGTCCAGACGAGGACAACCGCGCGACGAGCGCCGGCGAGGCCGACGCCGAAGAGCTGCCTGACGGGTAGCTCTCAGAGCACCCGCAGGCCGGCCGGGCCGGTCCCTTGGGTGGGCTCAGGCCCGCGCGCCCCGTTCTTCGGTCAGGTTCCGCAGCCGCTGCGGCGAAGATCGTCGCCTGCTCTTCCACTCGTCCGATCCGGTCGTCCGCGTCACCGATCGCCTCGAGCCGGTTGACAGCGCCGTCATCGTCTCCGGGACGAGGTGCGTCGAGCGAGATGGTGTCGTAGGCCTCGCCGGTCTGCAGGCCGTCCAGGACCTCTTCGCTCGAGAGCTCGAGGTACTCGGCCAGCTCCCCGACGGACGGGGGCGCCCCCGGGCCGAGCTGATCTGAAGCCGGGCATCGGCGATCTTGTGGGCCCGCTCCTGGGCGCTGCGATCCACGTGCAGGGCCCAGGCCGTGTCTCGGAAGTAGCGCTTGAGCTCGCCGACGACCGTCGGCACAGCGAACGACGTGAAGGCAAAACCGCGCTCGGGGTCGAACCGCTCGACCGCCTTGACGAGTCCGAGGCTGGCCACCTGGACAAGATCGTCATAGGGCTCCTTGGATGCCACATAGCGCCGGGCGAGCTTGCGCGCGAGCGGAAGGCCGCTCGATCAGGACGTCGTGGGCCCGACGGTCGTCATGCGCTCGCCACCGGTGAAACAGCTCGGCTGAGCCCATCGTCACTGACGTGCTGGTGGGAACAGGCCGATGAAGTCTGGCGCTCACCGGGGCTCCGTGACGGTGTAGCGCTCGACCGCCGGTGAGCTGCGCTGGTCGCCGAGCAGGTCCAGCACGGCTCGCTCCAGCCGCGCTCGGCGCCGGTCATCGGGCCCCCGCAGCGCCCCGATCCGATCCAGCTCTCCGCCGATCGTCCAGCCGGACTGGTAGCGATCGAACACGCGCGGGTCGATGTAGGAGCTGCGGGCCACCGCGGGGGTGTTCCCGAGCACCTCTGAGACGCCCCGTACCGCTCCGTTGATCGCCCGCTTGCGCGCGCGCTGGCTCCTCGCCGAACGGCCGTCGGCGGCGAGTGACACCGCGGCCAGCACCGTCGCGTTCCAGGTGCGGAAGTCCTTGGCGCTGTAGCCCCCGCCGATCTGCTGCTTGAGGTATTCGTTGATCTGCTCCGAGCGCACTCCGTACCAGCGCCGGCCCTCGCGGTAGGCCAGCAGCTGCTCGCCGCCTGAGCGCCGCCGCTTGAGCGCCCGGACGACCTCTCCCGAGAGCGGATCCCGGACCGCCTGCACTCGGCGCACTCCGCTCTTGGCCGGGTAATCGAACACCACCCCGTCCTCTGCGAGCGAGACGTTGGCCCTGGTCACGGTGGCGAGCCCGATGCCGCCGTCCTCGTCGGCGTACTGCTCGCTGCCGATCCGAAACAGACCCACGTCGAGCAGCCGGATCGCGCAAGCGAGCACCCGGGTGCAGTCGAGCTCATCGCCCCGGAGGTCGGTCAGGATGTGCTTGCGAAGGCGCGGGAGAGACCGAGCGAAGCTCAGCATGTGGTCGAACTTCTTGCGGTCCTGCTGCTCGCGCCACCGCGGGTGATACCAGTACTGCTTGCGCCCGGCGGCATCGACGCCCGTGGCCTGCAGGTGGCCGAGCGGATCAGGGCAGATCCATACGTCCTGCCAGGCCGGCGGGATCACCAAGCCCTGGATCCGCTCGAGCTGATCGGGGTCCTGCACCCGGCGCCCAGCGTCGTCCAGATAGCTGAAGCCGCGCCCGCGCCGCGCCCGGTGAAGACCGGAGCCGGCGGGATTCGAGCGGCGCAGCCGCGCACGCCGGGCCGGAGCGGCCGCCGGGGCAAGGACGCTCATCATGCTCCAAGCTCTACCCGCTTGCGGCCGGCTCAAGCGCTCGGGGAGCCTACCCGCCGCCGAGGCCGTCCCTACCGTGGTCGGCCGCCGTCGGCGCCCGGGGATTGGAATACTGACCTCAGTGACCCGGGCTCCCTACACCTCGTCGCTCGCCGCGTCGCTGGCCCCGAGCCTGCTCGAGCGCTTCCAGGGCTACGCGCAGATCGACACGCAATCGCGGCGCGACCGAAGCGGATCTCCGAGCACCCCGGGCCAGCTGGAGCTCGGCCGGCGGCTGGCCGGCGAGCTCGTCGAGGCGGGCCTGGTCGACGCGGCGCTGGATCCCAACGGCTACGTGACCGCGACGCTGCCCGGCTCGGCCGGTTCTGAGCCCGTGATCGGCCTGATCGCCCACATGGACACGTCTCCGGACGCGCCCGGCGCGGGCGTGCAACCGGTCGTGCACCGCGATTACGACGGCGCCGTGATCGAGCTGCCCCGCGGCGGCACCCGGTTGGACCCGGAGAGGATGCCCGAGCTGGTGGCCAAGGGCGGCCACGACATCGTGACCTCCAGCGGCGACACGCTGCTCGGCGCCGACGACAAGGCGGGGGTGGCCGAGATCGTCACCGCGGTCGCCCATCTGGCCGCCCATCCCGAGCTCCCCCGGCCGACCCTGCGGGTCGCCTTCACCCCCGACGAGGAGATCGGTGAGGGGGCGACCCTGTTCGACATCCCACGCTTCGGTGCCCTGTGCGCCTACACGATGGACGGCTCAGAGGTCGGCGAGGTCCAGGACGAGACGTTCTCGGCCGACGAGGTGATCGCCACCCTGCACGGCGTCGAGGTGCACCCCGGCCAGGCGACCGGCAAGCTCGTCAACGCGCTGCGGCTGGCCGCGCACGTGGTGGCCGAGCTCCCGGCGCAGACGCTGGCGCCCGAGACGACCTCGGGCCGGGAGGGATTCATCCATCCCTACGAGATCAGCGGCAACCCAGGGGTGGCCGAGATCCGCGCGATCGTCCGTGACTTCGACGACGGACTGCTGCGCGAGCACGTGGAGCTGTTTCAGCGCACCGCGCGGGCCGTGGTCGCGCGCGAGCCTCGGGCCCGGTTAGAGCTCGCCGTGCACCGGCAGTACCGCAACATGCGCACCCACCTGGAGGCCGTGCCGTACGTGATCGCCGCCGCGGAGGAGGCGATCCGAGCCGAGGGCATGACGGTGCGGCGGACCGCGATCCGGGGTGGCACCGACGGCTCGCGTCTGAGCGAGATGGGCTTGCCCACTCCCAACATCTTCACCGGCGGACACGAGTATCACTCGGTCCGCGAGTGGGCGTCGGTCCACGACATGGCCTCGGCCGCGGCGACCATCATCCGCCTGGCCGAGGTCTGGAGCCGGCCCCTCGCCGACGAGCGGGCGGCGTGACCGCGCCGGGCCCCAGCTCGCTGGCTTCGGTGGACGGCGAGATCATGGCCGCCGCCGAGGCGACGATCTCGGTCACCGACGAGGGACTCGTTCGGGGCGACGGCGTGTTCGAGTTCATCCGCGTCTACGACGGGATCCCATACGCGTTCGAGGCGCACTTCGCTCGGTTGCAGCGCTCGGCGCGCAACCTGCGCCTCCCCCTCGATCTCGAGGTGGTCCGGGCCGAGGCCAACCGGCTGCTCGCTCGGGCCGGAGCTGGCCACGACCACGAGGTCCTGCGGATCATGATCACCCGGGGCGGTCGGCGGATCCTGCTCACCGAGCCGGTGCCCATGATCCCCGAGCAGACCCGGCTGAAGTCGATCACCTATTCGCCGACGCGAATCCTCGACGGCGTCAAGTCCCTGTCCTATGCGGCCAACATGCTGGCTGGTCGCCTCGCCCGCGAGCAGGGGTTTGACGAGGCGCTGCTGGTCACTCCCCACGGCCGGGTGCTCGAGGCCCCGACCAGCTCGGTGTTCTGGGTCCAGGCGGGCGAGATCCTGACCCCGCCGCTGGACGAGCACATCCTCGAGTCGATTACCCGGGCGCTGGTGATCCAGGTCCTGGACGTCCAGGAGCGCGCCTGCACCCTGGAGCAGCTGCTCGGCGCCGATGAGGTGTTCCTCGCCTCGACGGCGCGCGAGGTGCAGCCCGTCTTGACCGTCGACGAGCGCACCTACGCTCTGCCCGGCCCGGTGACCGAGCGGGCGGCGGCGGCGGTCCAGGAGCGCATCCGAGCGGAGCTGCGCTCCTGAAGATCCTCACGGTGATCGGCAACCGCCCGCAGTTCATCAAGGCGGCGGCGGTCTCTCCCCGGCTGCGCGAATCCCATCAGGAGGTCCTGGTCCATACCGGCCAGCACTTCGACGACCGGCTATCGGCGGTCTTCTTCTCCGAGCTCGGGTTACCTTCCCCCGATCGTGAGCTGGGCGTCGCGCTCGGTTCGGCCACGTCTCAGACCGCCCGCATGCTTTCGGCCCTGGAGCCGATCCTGGCCGAGGTCGCCCCTGATGCCGTGCTCGTCTACGGGGACACCAACTCGACTCTGGCCGGCGCGCTCGCCGGCGCCCAGGCCGGCTGTCCGGTCGCCCACGTGGAGGCGGGGATGCGCTCGTTCGATCGCACGATGCCCGAGGAGCTCAACCGCGTCGTGGTCGACCACGTCGGCTCGCTGCTGCTGTGCTCGAGTGAGGTCGCGATGGCCAACCTGCGCCACGAGGGTGTGGCCGGCGTCGCCGAGCTGGTCGGCGACGTGATGGTCGACGTCGCGCTCGCCGTGCAGCCGCGGGCTCGCGAGCGAGCCGATCTGCTTCACGCCTACGGGTTGGCGGACCGCGAGTACGTGCTGGCGACGGCTCACCGCGCCGGCAACGTCGACGATCCCGTGCGGCTGGCGCGGCTGGTGGAGCTGCTCAGCTCGGTGCCGATCACGGTGGTGTGGCCGCTGCACCCTCGCACCGAGGCGCGGCTGCGCGACGCGACGCTGCTCGAGTCGCTGCGCAAAGCTCCGCGGGTGAAGCTGCTGGCGCCGTTGGGCTACTTCGAGCTGGCCACGCTGCTGTGCCGTGCCCGGGCGGTGCTGACCGACTCAGGCGGGCTGCAGAAGGAGGCCTACCTGGCCGGCGTCCCGTGCGTCACGATGCGTCCCAGCACCGAGTGGACCGAGACCGTGTCCAGCGGCTGGAACGTCCTCGTCGACCTCGACTGCGACACCGCTCTGGCGGCGCTGCAACGACCGCCGCCGACGCTGCGCCCCGAGCTCTACGGCGACGGCCACGCCGGCGAGCGGGTCGTCGCGGCGCTTACACTGCTGCGCCAATGAGGCGGGGCGTCCGATGAGCGATCTGCGGCTGCGCGTCGGCGTGGCCGGACTGGGCTACTGGGGTCCGAACCTGGCTCGCAACTTCGCCGCGATCTCAGACAGCGAGCTGGCCTACTGCTGTGACGCTGACACCGGGGCCCGTGAGCGCGCCGCCCGGCAGTTCCCGGGCGTGAAGGTGTGCGCGGAGCTAGACGAGCTGCTGACCGACCCGTCGCTCGACGCGGTGGCGCTGGCCACCCCGGTTTCATCCCACGCGGCGCTGGCGGCTCGGGTGTTGGAGGCCGGCAAGCACTGCTTCGTCGAGAAGCCGCTCGCGCAGTCGGTGGCTGACGCCCAGCGCGCGGTGTCGGCTGCGCAGGCCGCCGGACGAGTGCTGATGGTCGGGCACCTGCTCGAGTACCACCCGGGCGTACGCCGGCTCAAGGCACTGGCCGAATCCGGCGAGCTGGGTGAGCAGATCTACTACATCTACGGCAACCGACTCAACCTGGGCAAGCTGCGCGCGGATGAGAACGCCCTCTGGAGCCTCGGAGCCCACGACGTGTCGGTGGTCCTCTATCTGGCCGGTGAGGAGCCCGTCGAGGCGGTCGCCCGTGGCGCGTCCTACGTTCGCGACGGGGTGCAGGACATCGTGTTCTGCTTTTTGCGCTTTGACTCCGGCCTGGTGGCGCACTTGCATCTGTCCTGGCTGGACCCCCACAAGGAGCGGCGCTTCACCGTGGTCGGCTCGCGGCGAATGGCCACCTTCGACGACATGGAGCTCGAGCGCAAGCTGACCGTCTACGACAAGGGCTTTGATCAGGACTCCCGCACCTACGGTGAGTACATCACCCGCAGCGGGGACATCTTCTCACCCCGGATCGACAACCAGGAGCCGTTGCGGGTCGAATGCGAGCACTTCGTGCACTGCGCCCTGACCGGCGAGCGACCGCGGTCTGACGGGGTCAGCGGCCTGCGCGTGGTCCGCGTGCTGGAGCTGCTGCAGCGCTCGCTGGATGAGTCCGCGCCTTCGGGGGAAGCCGAGCCGGCCCTCCCGGGCCGAGCCTGATGACCGGCGAGTGGCGGCTGGTGTCGGGCGCCCATGTGGCGCCGGCGGCCCA
>JAABUJ010000550.1_pt1 | contig 71554 bp, 51 predicted proteins | sample 5559131 | NCBI WGS metagenome assembly JAABUJ01 (sample SAMN10711875, study PRJNA513366) | rock metagenome | isolation source: Antarctica rocks | place: Antarctica: Victoria Land, Mt New Zealand nord | collected 2016-01-07 | reverse complement strand
GGACCACGCGGACCCCGGCCGCCTCCAGCTTGCGGAGCGAGTCCTCGCATTCCGGCTCGATCCCGGCCAGGTGCGGGACCAGGACGACCGACCCGGCCCGCCCCGGAGGGATCGTCGGCGTCGGCTTCGGGCCGGGCTTGAGGTTCCGGAAGAACTCGACGTACCGCGGCTCCAGCACCTCCGGGTCCCACCGCCGGGCCTCGGCGAGGGCTTTCCGGCGGTGCTGCTCGTAATAGTCGGCGTCGTCCCAGAGCCGGATGACGGCCTCGACCCAGGGGGCGACCTCCTCGGCGGTCGGCAGGATCCGCGTGGCCTGGGTGATCCGGTCGGGCAGCGACAGGACGACCCCGGCCTCGCCGAGGGTCTCGGGGATCCCGCCCCGGTCCGAGCCGATCACCGGGATCCCGTTGACCATCGCCTCGACGGCCACCAGCGGCTGGTTCTCCCACCAGACCGAGGGGAGCAGGCAGGCCCTGGTGACGCCCCAGAACTCGCGGGGGTCGGCGGTGTGGCCCATGAAGTGGACCGTGCCATGATCGCGGAGCTCGAGCCCGCAGGCGGCCACGGTCGCCTCGGTCCCCCGGCTCTCGACGACCAGGATCGGGATGTCGGGCCGGCGCCGGCCCAGCTCGTCAGCGATCCGGGCGAAGGGATACACGCCCTTCTCGACCGAAGGATTGACGAAGGTGAGGTAAATCCCCGAGGTCTCGATCCGCCGGAGGTCGTCGAGGAGATAGGGGATGTTCACGCAGTCGAGGCCGAGGGCCTCGCGGTAATAATCGGCCGCGAAGCGGGATGCGACCAGCACCGAGTCGACGTCATCGAATGGGGTGATCCCCCGATAATGGAAGTTGTGGAGCGAGAAGACGGTCGAAATGCCGAGCTTCCGGGCGCGGGAGAACGTGGCGAGGGCGATCGGGTCGCCGCCGTAGCCCACCAGCACGTCCGGGCGGAACCGGCCGGCGATTTCGTCGAGGAGGCGGAGGAATTCGGCCGTCTCGACCTCGCCGGGTTGGTCCTGAGATCCGAGGGCCGGTCGATGCAACGTGGTCGGCACGCCGCGATCGATGAGCCGGCAATGGGGCGGAGTCGGGGCGGTCGCGCAGCTCACGCCCAGGGAGAAAACCGCCTCGGCCCAATCCTCGGGAGATGCGGCGCGGGGACGCCCGGAGGAGTCGCCCTCCCGGTCGTGGAGTCGATGTGACCCGCTGAGCACCTCGATGGCGCAACCGCCTTTGGCCAGGGCCCGGGCCAGCGCGCGGTTGGCGATCGAGGCGCCGTTGGTGGTGTCGAAGCAGCAGGAGTGAGCGGCGAACAAGACGCGGGCGATGACGACCGGCTCCTCATGTGGCGACCGATGGCGCCGGGCTACATCCCCTCGACCTCGACCTCCCAGAGGATCACCGGCTCATACTTCGGCAAGCCCGTGCCGGGAATCATCTCGGCCCCCAGCGGATCCCAGCCGCCCGTGGCGAAGCGGACCCCCTTGGGCACGAACGCGGCGGCACGGACGTACCCGTATGGGCCGGCGAATCCATGACGACCGTTCAACTTGGCATCGAGATTATCGACGGTAACATATCTTTTGGTTGCCGAGACGAGTCGGCGGTTGTCGGGCGAGAGCATCAGGAACGTCAGCTCGTCGCCTCTCCTCGCCGAACCCGGATAATGCCAACTCAAGCAACGACCTGATGCGAAGTCTTGGTGGAAGACGTTGTGGAGTTCGTGAGCGACGACGAACTGCGAGCCGTCGGGGCTGACCAGCGCGCAACAAACCCCGAGACCGCTGCGCACGCCGTCGAATCGCGGCTCCTTGCTCCCGGCCTCCCAGAGCCGGACGAGGTGGTTCCAGGGGGCATCCTTGAAGGTCACGCCGTCGGTGTCGTTGACGATCACAACCCGCTTCAGGTCGGCCGAGAAGCTCGCCCGCGTCTCGGCCGCCTCGGGCCGGCGGTTGCCGGCCCTGTGGACCTCCGAGTTGAGCACCTCGCCGCAGTCCTCGACGCGCCACACCCGGACGTCGTAAAATTGATCGATGGCCCCAATCGTCTTACCGTCGGCGGCATAGGCCAGGGCGATGACCTGGCCCGCCACCTCAGAGAGCTTGCCGATTTCGGTCCCGAGAGGCCGCCGAATGGTGACCACATCCCCCGACGGTCCGGGGCCCGGCCCTAGGGCGGCGCCCCGCGGTGGGGCGGCGACGGCGAGCCCCTGGCCATCCGGGCTGACGGCGAGGGCATGGATCGAGGCCAGATCGTTCTCGATCGTCGGTCCCAATTGCCGACCAGACCTGGCGTCATGCCGGCGGATCGAGCCGTCGCCATACCCGACGAACAACGTCGAGCCGTCCGGACTGAAGGTGACGGCCCCGGCGTGGCGATTGGGTCCGGCCAGGATGCAGGCGCGGCCGGGCGAATCTCGTAGGTAAGGGATCGGCGGCTTATCCAACGGGGGAGCCGGTTGCGCCCAGGACCAGGTCGGCCACGACGCCGAGAGGGCGAGCGAGATGACTGTCATCTTGACTGCGGTTCGATGGCTCAAGAGATGTCCTCCCTGCGGTTTGAAAACCCCCTCCCACTCGTCGACTACTGTTGGTGGTGTCGAAGCAGCAGGAGTGGGCGGCGAACAAGACGCGGACGATGACGACCGGCTCCTCATGCGGCGACCGATGGCGCCGGGCTACATCCCCTCGACCTCGACCTCGACCTCGACCTCCCAGAGGAGCACCGGCTCATACTTCAGCAAGTCCGTGCCGGGGATCTTCTCGTTCCCCAGAGGAGCCCAGCCGCCCGAGGCGAAGCGGACCCCGTTGGGCACGAACGCTGCGGCCCGGACGTACCCGTATGGGCCGGCGAACCCATGACGGCCATGCAGCTTGTCGTTGAGATCATGGACGATGACAGATCCAGCCTTCTCGGCCGAGACGAGGCGGCGGTTATCGGGCGAGAGCATCAGGAACGTCAGATCATCACCTCTCCTCGCAAAACCCGGGGAATGCCCATGCAAGAAGCGGACGGATGCGAAGTCATGGTAGAAAACGTAGTGCAGTTCATGCGCCACGACGAATTGCGAGCCGTCGGGACTGGCGAGTGCGCAAGTGATCGGTTGACTCTCGAAACCCCCGCGGTCGCCGAAGATTCGCTGCTCCTTGCCCCCGGCCTCCCAGAGCCGGACGAGGTGGTTCCAGCGTCCTTCCTTGAAATGCACGTCGGCGTCGTTGACGATCACCGCCCGCTTCAGGTCGGCCGAGAAGCTCGCCCGCGTCACGGCCCCCGCCGGCCGCCGGCCGTCGGCCCGGTGCGGGTCCTCCGAACTGGACACTTCGGTGCGGTCCTCGACGCGCCACACGCGTATGTTGTAGCGGTCATCGATGGCCCCGATGGTCTTGCCGTCGGCGGCATAGGCCAGTGCGATGACCCGGCCCGGTATCCGAGAGATTTCACTGATTTCGGTCTCGACGGGCCGACGGATCGTGACCAAGTCGCACAGCGGCGAGGAGTTCCGCGCCGGGGCGGCGACGGCGAGCCCCTGTCCATCCGGGCTGACGGCGAGGGCCTCGATCGAGGCCATATGGTTCTCCACCGTCGGCCCCAGTTGCCGCCCAGACTTGGCGTCAAACCGGCGGATCGAGCCGTCAACATACCCGACGAACAACGTCGAGCCGTCCGGGCTGAAGGTGACGGCCCCGGCGTGGTGACCGGGCCCGGCCAGGGTGCAGACGCTTCCGCGCGAGTCCCTTCGATGAGGGACCAGCGGCTTATCCGGCGGGAGGGCTGGTTGCGCCCACGTCCAGGTCGGCCAGGACGCCGCCAGGGCAAGCGAGAGGGCCGACGCCTTGGCAAATATTCGGTTTCTCAAGGGATGTCCTCCGTGCGATTCATGGATCTCGGGCATTTCATTCATTGGTAGTTCTAGGATCCATCGGTAAGCGTCACACCCCAGGAGGGACCGAACGACGGTGGGCTTGCCGGCGGAGCGGGCGGCGGTGAAGTCTGATTGCGAACTTGGACGCTCCCACGAAATTCCACGACACGGCCCCGATCGGCACCCCCGCTGCACTGCCTAGCATGCCGATGTTGTTCGGGATGAACATCATTGGGATCATTTCTCGATCGCCCGATCGCGGGACGGCCGTCGTACTCCCGTGGTTAGCGCTTGCCAGGGGGCGCCGAGAACGGACTCGCCTTCGCCCTTAACAGATCAGAAAGACGTGCTATAACCGTTATCAAACCCACCTTGGTTGGGGGCGATGTGTCGCGATCTCGGCGTACCTGGCATCAGGTCCGGCGGTGGCTCTGGAAGCAGCATCAAGGCGGGATTCCCATTCTTCAAACGAAGCTCCGCCTCCAGCGCCGACCGTTCGGAGCGCAAGGTGGCGGGCAGGGCCGGCATCTCCGATCGACGCTCGGCCAGCAAGCGGGAATAATATTCCCCCAAGCGGGCGTGATGAGCCGCCATCCGAGATGACCACACCGAGCTCCGGAAATTGTCCAAGACCGATGCCGAGCCTTGCTCTCGCCTCGCGAGTGACCAGACATCCCTGCAAATCGAGCGAATGACGGACGACACGGCGGTTATCCATTCCCGCGCATCTCCCGGGCAAGTCGGCCGCGACATCACCAGAAGACCCAACCTCGCGGCTGCGAGGGCGTAAAAATCCCGGACCTCCACCCCCCCCGAGCTTTGCACCGCTAGCTCGTAGGATTCCCGCGCCTCTCGCCGATAATTTGCGGCGACCTGATCATGATAAGTGATGATCGGCCGGAAGACCCTTTCACTCGCCCTTGCCCCACGCTCGAACCGTCGGACCGCCAATCCCCGCATCAGAATCGCCGTGGGTCCGGCAATCACGGCGATCCCGAGCAGCAGGTGGCCCAGGCGGAAGGTCCACCCTGGCTTGCCGCGGGCATAGACCATCGTCACGCCTCTCCGGGAGCGGGCCTCTTCCCGGGATTCACTCGGGGAACCTACATCATTTACTTGGAGATGTCAATAGCCAATCATGGGATCCGAGAGCCCTCGCCTTCCAGGCGACCACTTGTCCACGTCGGCGGGGTCGTCGCTTCTCGGGCAAGGCTCATCGACCAATGGAGCTTCCCTTGGGCTTGATGACGAGAGCAGGCCGACGGAGCGGATCGGTTCCTTCTGCCCCTCTGGAAGTCGCGTTGTTCGCGGACGGTCTCACCCACGGCCTTCCAGGCGGTCGGTCGTTCCATTCTCAATCGCCCTTCTCAGGGAAGGGAGTAAAAGAGTGTCGAAACCAGGCGCTCCTCTCGGTCAAGAGAAACCGCGCCAATCTGGTCTCCTCATGCCTTGAGCGGCCGGGTCGGGCCTCGGAGCGCCCGGACCCGAACGACCCGGCCGAGGGGGGCCGGGTCGTCGGGAAGAGTCGGCATGGGCGGGTGGGCATCGGTCCGGCCGGGATCACCAGATCTGGACCCGCTTCTCGGGCGAGAGCCAGAGCTTGTCGCCTTCCTTGACCCCGAACGCCTTGTAGAACTCGGGGATGTTGCGGATCACGCCATTGCAGCGGTACTCGAACGGCGAGTGGGGGTCGACCGCGAGCCGGCGGATCAGCTCGGCCGGGCGATACTTGCCGCGCCAGACCTGGGCCCAGCCGATGAAGAATCGCTGGTCGCCGGTCAGGCCGTCGAGGTCCGGGGCCTCGTTCTTCCCCAGGGCGATCCGATACGCCTTGTAGGCGATGGTCAGGCCGCCGAGGTCGCCGATGTTCTCGCCGATCGTCAGGGCGCCGTTGACGTGCTGGCCGGGGGCGTCGGGGGGTTGAAAGGCGTCGTACTGCTCGATCAGCTTCTTGGCCCGAGCGTCGAACTCCTTGCGGTCGAGCTCGGTCCACCAGTCCTTGAGGTTGCCCTCGCCGTCGTACTTCGAGCCCTGGTCGTCGAAGCCGTGGCCGATCTCGTGGCCGATCACGGCGCCGATCCCGCCGTAGTTGACCGCGTCATCGGCGGCCAGGTCGAAGAAGGGCGGCTGGAGGATGGCGGCCGGGAAGACGATCTCGTTCATCCCCGGGTTGTAGTAGGCGTTGACCGTCTGCGGGGTCATCAGCCACTCGGCGCGGTCGACCGGCTTGCCGAGCTTGGCGAGCTGGCGGGCCGACTCGAAGGCATTGGACCGCTTGGAGTTGCCGACCGGGTCGTCGCGGCGGATCTCCAGGGCCGAGTAGTCGCGCCACTTGTCGGGATAACCGATCTTGGGCGTGAACTTATCGAGCTTCTCGAACGCCTTCTTCTTGGTCTCGGGGCTCATCCATTCGAGCGACTGGATGTCGCGGCGATACGCCTCGATCAGGTTGGCGACCAGGACCTGCATCCGGGCCTTGGCGGCCGGCGGGAACTGCTTGCCGACGTAGAGGCTCCCCAGGGCCTCGCCGAGCGCCCCCTCGACCACGCCGACGCCCCGCTTCCAGCGGGGTCGAAGTTCCTGGGCCCCGGTGAGGGTCTTGCCGTAGAAGGCGAAGTTCTCCTCGACGAACGGCTTGCTCAGCAGCGGGGCGTGGTTCCGGAGGACGCTCCAGGCCAGCCAGGCCTTCCATCGGGGCAGGGGGACCTCGTCGATCGACCGGGCCATCCCCTCGAAATAGCTCGGCTGGCGGACGACCACCTCCTCGATCCCTCGGGCGTCGGCGGCCTCGAACCATGCGGCCCAGTCGAAGCCCGGGGTCAACCCGGCGAGGGCTTTCCGGTCCTTCTTGTTGTAGGTCAGGGTGTCGTCGCGGCTCTTGACCCGGTCCCAGTGGTCCTTGGCCAGCCGGGTTTCCAGGGCCACGACCTGCTCGGCCGAGCCCGAGGGATCGGGCCGACCCGCCAGCTCGAACATCTTCCGGATGTGGGCAAGGTAGGCGTCGCGCTGGGGCTTGAACTGGTCGAGGCGATAATACGACTCGTCGGGGAGTCCCAGGCCGCCCTGCGAGAGATAGAGGATGTAGCGGTCGGATTGCTTGGCATCGGTGTCGACGCCGATGCCGAACGCCCCGTCAGTCCCGAGATTCTGGAATTTGCCCAGGGTCCGGATCAGCCCGGCCTTGTCGGCGATCGCGTCGACCTCGGCGAGGTCGCCTTGGATGGGAGAGAGGCCCAGGCGATCGACCGCGGCCTCGTCCATGAAGCTGGCGAAGAGGTCGCCGACCTTCCTGGCCTCGGAGCCGGCCGGGCTCTCGGGCCTGGCAGCGGTCTCCTCGATGATCGCCCGGAGGTCGGCCTCGGCCTTCTCGCGGAGTTGATAAAAGGCCCCGTCGGCCGAACGGTCGGCCGGGATGACGGCCTCGGCCAGCCACTTGCCGTTGACGTGTTGGAACAGGTCGTCCTGCGGCCGGACCTTGGGGTCGACGTGGGCCCGGTCGACCCCCGACTTGATGCCCGAGGCCCCCTCGGGCGGGCGGGCCTGGGCGAGCAGGCCGATGCCGCCGGCCAGGATCGTCACCGCCGCCATGCCCGCGATCATTCGTCTCATGCGTGTCGAAGCCTCGGAGGTGCTAAAGAACATCCCGCCGTGGGCGGACCATGCCCTCCCATTCCATCCGATCGAGGGGCCGACCGCCAGGGCAGTCGGCCGCCCGGTCGACCGTCGGGGTCCTCTCTGACGGCGGTTCGGTTCTGACCACCCCAGGATTCCGACGAGAGGGAAGCGTTCGACCCAGGACCAGCCCGGACCTCCCGGAATGCCGCCGGGTGGGCTCCGGACCCGCCCGAAGAGATTGACCCGAATCCGCCTCTAGCTTTCCCGACGGTGACCTGGTTATCCTCGGATCGGATGGTAGGACGACCGATTGAGCGAGGAGGCCCGCGCGGCCCCCGGCTGCTTTTCCTTCGCCCTCCCACCGATCGGGCAGATCCTCGGCCCCTTTCTCCTCGATCCGGTCAAATTCCAGCGGGTCGGTCTCACTTCGCCCGGGAGTTCCACGGTGGGCAAGAAACTTTACGTCGGAAATCTGACCTACCAGGTCGACAACGCGCAGCTCGAGCAGCTCTTCTCCCAGTACGGGACGGTCCAGAGCGCCCAGGTGATCCAGGACCGCGAAACCAACCGGAGCAAAGGTTTCGGCTTCGTCGAGATGGACTCCGACGCCGAGGCCCAGGCCGCCATCGCCGGCTTGAGCGAATTCGAGCATGACGGCCGTCGCCTGACCGTCAACGAGGCCAAGCCCCGCGAAGACCGTGGCGGCGGCGGCGGTGGTGGCTACGGGGGAGGCGGTCGGAGCGGGGGCGGCGGCGGTGGGTATGGTGGCGGCGGCGGAGGCGGTGGGTATGGTGGCGGGGGCGGCGGTGGACGCCGTTATTGATCGGGAACGGAGTCGAGCGACTCACGGTCCCATCGATCGCTCGGACCGGCGGGATCGAGCCCGGGCTTGATCTCCTCCCTTATAATCAGGGGAGTTGCCGGCCCGGCGAAGGTCCGCCCTGAAGACCCGGGCCCATGCCTCATCGACGATCGGCAGGGCTCGGGACTTCGTACCATGCTTCGGAAACTCCGGGCCGCGGCCCTCCTGCCGGGACTTGTCTGGTCCGCCGGTTGCGATCGGCCGATCCCGACCGCGAGCTTCCGCGAGGCGACCGAGGTCGTGGTCGCCCTGCCGACCCGGAGCGAGGTCACCGACTTCGAGGAATTCACCGGCCGGACCGATGCGATCCTCAGCGTCGAGATCCGGTCCCGCGTCGCCGGATACCTCGAAAAGAAGTTTTTCGACGATGGCGCCGAGGTCAAGGAAGGCGACCTCCTCTATCAGATCGACGACCGGATTTACAAGACCGCCCTCGACACGGCGGAGTCGACGGTCGCGCGGGGCGAGGCCCATCGGACCCGGCTGGAGGCCGATTACCGCCGGGCGTCAAACCTGTTCCGTCGGGGCGCGATCGGCAAGCAGGAATTCGACCGGATTTCCGGCGACTATGCCGAGGCCGGCGCCTCGCTCGGTGCCGCCCGGGCCCAGCTCGATACCGCCCGCCTGAATTTCAGCTTCACCAAGATCAAGGCCCCGATGAGCGGCCAGATCAGCCGGAACCTGGTCGACCCTGGTAATCTCGTCCGCCAGCAAGTGACCTTGCTGAATGACATCGTCGCCGCGGACAAGCTTTATGTCTATTTCGACCTGAATGCGGACACCCTTTCCAGGGTCAAGAACCTGATCCAGGACGGTCGGATTCGTTCGAGCGACGGCAAGGACGTGTCGGCCCAGGTTGGCCTCTCCGACGAGGACCAATTCTCCTATACGGCGACGATGAACTTCAGCGAGAACAAGCTGGACTCCGCAACCGGGACCCTCCGGATCCGGGGGATCGTCACCAACCCCCGCCCCTGGATCCTCAGCCCCGGACTCTTCGTCCGGGTCCGATTGCCGATCGGCAAGCCGCACCCGACGTTGCTGGTCGCCGAGGAGGCCGTGGGCTCCGATCAAGGTCGGAGGTTCGTCTACGTCGTGGACCACAATGACGAAGTCGTCTACAAGCCCGTCGAGGTCGGGGACCTGTACGATGGGAAGCGGTCGATCACGCAGGGCCTCGCCCCGGACGAGCGGATCGTCGTCGCCGGCTTGCAACGGGTCCGACCCGGCTCGAAGGTCGCGCCAAGGACGGTTCAGCCCGCCAAGACCGCGACGGTCGCCGATCCCGCAACCAAGCGTTGAATCGCGTCGTCGGCAAAAAATGTCACTCGATGGGCCCGGAATGGCGAAGGGCCGCGACTTGTGTCGCGGCCCTTCGGAACCACTCGGGATACCCCCACGGGGACTCGAACCCCGGTCCCTAGACTGAGAATCTAGTATCCTAGGCCACTAGACGATGGGGGCCTCGTGACAGGACTATCATGTCCTCGGGGTCCGCGGAAGTCAAGCGACCTGGGGCCGAGAAATGGTCAGCGGGGCTCCGGCACCGGAGCGGAGGGAGACCAGGCCGATGCCTGAGATTTCGGTCGACGGCCGTCGGCTTTTTTACGAGGCGCAAGGGGAAGGGAGTCCGCTGGTCTTCCTCGCCGGGCTGGGCGGGGACCACCGCGCGTTCGGAGTGACCATCCGTCATTTCGCGGCGAAATGGCGGGTCCTGGCGCTCGACGCCCGGGACTCGGGGCGGAGCGGTCCGGCGGTCGAATCCTATTCGACGGCCGACCTGGCCGACGACGTGGCCGGATGGCTCCGGTCGATCGGAGGCCCTCCCGCCCGGGTGGTTGGCCACTCGCTGGGCGGGCTGGTCGCGCAGGAGCTGGCGATCCGGCACCCGGTACTGGTCCGGAGCCTGGTCCTGGCCTCGACCCACTCCGGGGCGAGCCCCTGGCGGCGGGCGGTGATCGAGTCGTGGATCGTGATGCGGCGATCGGTCGGCGCCGCCGATTTCGCCCGGGTCACGATGCCCTGGCTGGTCGCCCCCCCCTTCTTCCGGTCTCGGGCACAGGTCGAGGGGCTCGTCCGGTTCGCCGACCGGAATGAATGGCCCCAGGACCCCGAAGCCTTCGCCCGCCAGGCCCGGGCCGCGATCGAGCATGACTCCCGCGACCGACTGGGCTCGATCCGGGTTCCCTGCCAGGTGATCGTCGGCGCCCAGGACCTGGTGAATCCGCCCTCGATCGCCCGGGAGCTGGCGGAGGGCCTCCCGGACGCCCGCCTGGAGATCCTGCCGGGGGTGGGGCATCTCCCCCACATCGAGGACGGCCAGGGGTTCCGGGATGCGATCGAGCGATTCCTGGGATCCGAGGGCTGAGAGGCGATCCGGGTCCGAAAATGGTTGATGGCCAATGAGCGATGGTCGATCATCGGAGCAACTCGCAATGCCGGTGCCGGGAAAATCCTCCTGGATTTCCATCCCATCAACAATCGTCCATCAGTCATCAATCGTTGCCAGGTCAAGCAAAGGGTTCCGGATCGCCTCCGAGGCTCGCCTTGCGGGGGCGAGCGGGCCGGGCTACGCTCGCCGGAGGTCAGCCCACCGATCCCGATGGAGGGAGTTTCGCCGATGGCCACGGACGAAGAACTCAAGCGTGCCTACAAGGCGTTCAAGAAGCGGATCAAGCTCACGAGGCTCGACGACGAGTCGGGCCTGAGCCCGGGTAGCAAGCGGTCGGCGATCCGGGGGATCACCCCGCCGACCGGGCATCCGCCGGGGATCTGGGAAGAACTCGTCACGCAAGGCCGGTTGAAGCGCGAAGGGAGCGGGACCTATTCGATCGTCGCCGAGCTGGGATGACGGCCCGGAGTCCGATGACCTGGCCCCGAGGTTCGCCCGGTTCCGCGCCGTGCTCTCGGGCTCGACCCTGGTGATGATCGGGATGTCGTGGCCGCTCTGGGTCGATGGCGAGGACTTCCCGAGGATCCCTTTCGTCGAGGGATGGGGCGGTCTCACGGCCCGGGCCTCCTGGGTGATCCTGGGTTCCATCGTCGTCGCGCTGGGGGCCGCGACGATCGGCCGGGCCTGGCGGCTGGCGATGGGGGTTGGCCTCGTCCTGCTGGCCTTCGAGGTCCTGGGCGATCAGAATCGGCTCCAGCCCTGGGCCTCCCAGTACGGGACGATCGGCCTGGTCCTGGTCGTCTTCCCCCCCGCCACCGCGCTCCGGCTGGCCCGGCTCCATGCAATCTCGCTTTATCTGTACTCGGGCCTGTCCAAGCTCGACGCCTCGTTCCTCCGGGAATTGGGCCCGACCTTCCTGGAGGCGGGGCTCGCCCCGCTGGGATTGTCGCCGGGCGACTGGCCGGCCGCCGCGCGGACAGCCGCGATCCTGGCGATGCCGGCCGGCGAGGCGGCCATCGGGCTCGGGCTCGGCTGGGGATCGACCCGGCGGGCGGCCCTGGTCGTGGCGATCGGGTTGCACTCGGCCTTGATCCTGATCCTCGGTCCCTGGGGCCTCGACCACAGCCCCAACGTCCTGATCTGGAACGGGGCGATGATCGCCGAGGACGTCCTGCTGTTCGGGTCGGTAAGGACCCCGGCGGCGGTGCCCGGGAACCCGGGACGGCTCGGGCCTCTCTCCCGGTTCCTGGCTGTGGCCTTCTTCCTGTTCCCGCTGGGCGAGCGGTTCGGGATCGCCGACTCCTGGCCCTCGCACGCCCTCTACGCGAGCCATTCCGAGCGGGCCGAGGTCTTCCTCCACGAGGATGCCCTCGACCGCTTCCCGGATTCCATCCGTCGGCGGGTCGCCGGGGCGGGTGAAGGCCCCTGGCGGCGGCTCGACCTCACGGGATGGAGCCGGGACCTCCGGGGGACTCCCCTTTATCCCCAGGGACGGGTCGGCAACGGGATGGGGGAGTGGCTCGCCGCCCGACTCGGCGGTCCCCCATCGGTCCGGGTCGTCCTCTGGGGCCGGGCCGGACCGCTGGACGGGGGCCGCGACCGCGTCGAATGCATCGGCCTCCGGGCGATCCGGCGGCGAGGAGATCGGTTCCGGATCAACGCACACCCCTCGGGCGGCGACCGGCCCTGATCCCCCGGACCCCCGACGCACTCGGCCGGCATGACCCGACGCAAAGGCCGACGTGGTTTGATCCTCCCGACGATGGCACGTCCTTCGCCGGGAGATGGTAATCTTGACGTCATGGCGTGCCCGAGCGCGACGGAACCGCCGATCGGATTCGCCCCGTTCGGGAACGCCGAGCCGGACCTTCCGAGCCCAACCCTGGACGCGGCCAACGCCGCGAGATCATCCATGCCGCCGATCAAGAATATCCTCCCCGGGAGCCCCGAGCCGCTCGGGCCGACCGTGCTACCCGACGGCATCAACTTCGCTGTCCAATCCGCCGGCGCGACCCGGATCGAGCTGCTCCTCTTCGACAACGTCACCGACCAGCGCCCCAGTCAGGTCATCCCCCTGACGCCCGACGATAACCGGACCGGCGACATCTGGCACATCTTCGTGGAAGGGCTCCCGAACCGGACCCTCTACAACTACCGGGCCGACGGCCCGTACAACCCGGCCGCCGACGGCTCGCGGTTCAACGTGGTCAAGACGCTCCTGGATCCCTACGCCCCGGCGGTCACCGGCGACTACTACTGGCGGACCGGCGACGCGCTCGGCTACGACAACTCGGTCCCCAACGACCCCGACCGCCACCTCCGGCCCGGCGAGGTCGCGAACGTCGAAGGGGCCGCGCGCTGCGTGGCCTACAAGAGCGACTTCGACTGGGAAGGGGATCGGCACCCCGACATCCCGATCGAGAACTCGATCATCTACGAGGTCCACGTCCGGGGCTTCACCCGCCACCACTCGGCCGAGAACGACATGGGTGGGACCTATCGGGGCTTCATCGACAAGATCCCCCACCTCAACGAGCTGGGGATCACCGCGGTCGAGCTGATGCCGATCATGGAGTTCGACCAGTTCGACGGCCCCTTCCGCGACCCCTTCACCGGCGAGCGGCTGACCAACGCCTGGGGATATAATACCTCGGCCTTCTTCGCCCCCGAGTCGCACTACTGCTATTACGGCAAGATTGGCGAACAGGTCGACGAGTTCAAGATGCTCGTTCGCGAGCTGCACCGGAACAACATCGAGGTGATCCTCGACGTGGTCTTCAACCACACCCGCGAGGGGAACCATTACGGCCCGTCGATGAGCTTCAAGGGGCTGGATAATAGCATCTATTATATGCTCGCCCCCAAGCCCGAGTTCTACATGGACTTCACCGGCTGCGGAAACACGATGAACTGCAACCACCCGGTGGTCCGCAAGTTCATCCTGGACTGCCTCCGGTACTGGGTCACGGAGATGCACGTCGACGGCTTCCGGTTCGACCTGGCGGCCGTCTTCGCCATCGACGTCGACCAGCAGGAGAAGGGGAAGACGCCGATCATTCACGAGATCGAGACCGACCCGGTCCTCTCGCGGATCAAGCTGATCGCCGAGCCCTGGAGCATCACGCAGTACCGCCTGGGCTCGTTCTCGGACCGCCGATGGGCCGAGTGGAATGGCAAGTTCCGTGACACGGTCCGGAAGTGGGTCAAGGGGGATCTCGGCGTCGCCGCCGAACTGGGCGCCCGCGTGACCGGGTCTTACGACCTCTTCGGCGGGAACGAGGAGGACCACCGGACGTCCTACCACAGCATCAACTTCGTGACCTGTCACGACGGCTTCACGCTCAACGACCTCGTCTCGTTCAACGACAAGCACAACGAGCGGAATGGCGAGCAGAACCGCGACGGGGCCAACGATAATGAAAGCTGGAACTGCGGGCACGAGGGATACGTCGAGCAATCCGACCTCCCCGTCGAGGAGAAGGAGAACATCGAGGAGCTGCGTCGGACGCAGATCAAGAACTTCCTGACGATCCTGTTCCTCTCCCAAGGAACGCCGATGCTGCTCTACGGCGACGAGATGCGCCGGACCGCCGAGGGGGACAACAACACGGTCTTTCAAGACAATCATCTCAACTGGATCAATTGGGAGAATACCAAGCGACATGCCGAGATGCTTCGGTTTACGCAGCTCGTGATCGCCTTCCGGAAGCGGCACTCGTTCGTCCGACGCTGGCGCTACCTGACGGGCGACCAGGACGAGACGCCGAACCTCCGGACCGTCACCTGGCACGGCGTGAAGCCGAACCAGCCCGACTTTTCGGGGACCTCGCGGTTCATCGCCTGGGTCCTGGAGGCATTCGAGACGCAGGACCGCTCCGACGTCGCGATCTACGTCGCGACCAACACCTACTGGGAGCCGATCGAGGTCGAGCTGCCCGAGACCCCGAGCCGCCGCTGGTATCGCCTGATCGACACGTCCCTGCCATCCGGGCAGGACATCGTCCCCGAGGAGGAGGCGTCCTTCCTCGGCGAGATGACTTATCTCGTCCGGCCCCGGACCACCATCGTCCTGATCGCCCGATAACCATCCGAGCCGGGGGCGCGGCTGGCCGACCCGACCCCTCGGGGCTCGATCCCGTCGAGTCGCTTGCAACCGGGGGTCCGGGGCTCTATGTTCGGCGGGGGGAGGGGACGACTTCGGGTCGAGGTCCGTCCCCGACCTCGAACTTGGGAGCCGACCCGATGAGATTTGCCGCACCGTCCCCCCGGCGAGCCCTGGGTCTGCTCGCCTCGACCCTGGCCACGGCCGGCGTCGTCGTCGCCCAGCAGCCGGCTTCGACCTCCGGGACGCTTGAAGGCCACGCCGAGGCGGTCTACTCGGTCGCCTGGACGCCCGACGGCAAGTCGCTCGTCTCGGGCGGCTTCGACCACACCGTCCGGCTCTGGGACGTCGCCGCCCGCAAGGAGGTCAAGCGGTTCGAGGGGCATACCGGGCTCGTCCTGAGCGTGGCGGTCGACAAGGACGGGCGCCAGATCCTCTCCGGGAGCCTGGACAAGACCGCCCGGATCTGGGAGATCCCCGCGACCGGCCCCTCGAAGCTCCTGTCCGACCATCCGGCGAGCGTCCGGGCCCTGGCCCTGAAGCCCGACGGCAAGCAGCTCGCCGCCGCCTCGGGCCGCTCCGTCAAGGTCTGGGACCTCGACGGCTCGAAGCCCATCCGCGAGCTGACCGGCCACGCCGAGGACGTCCTCTCGGTCGCCTGGCGGGCCGACGGCAAACAGATCGCCTCGGGCGACAAGGCCAAGACGATCCGGCTCTGGGATGCCGAGACCGGGGCGCCGCAAGGGACGATCGAGGCGCAGGCCGATTCCATCCTCGGCCTCGCCTACCTCCCCGACAACCTGCAAGTCGTCTCCGGCGGGTCCGACGGCCTGGCCCGACTCTGGCGGCTCCCGGCGGCCGAGAAGGCGGCGGAGGTCGTCCGGACCTTCCCGGGGCACAAGGAGCCGATCCTGGCCCTCGCGATCGACCCGAGCGGCGGGAAGCTCGCGACGGCCTCGGCCGACAAGACGGCCCTGGTCTTCGAGGTCGGGACCGGCAAGCTCCTCCTGACCCTCGCCGGCCACGGCGACGCCGTCCGGACGGTGGCGATCACCCGGGACGGCCAGAAGGTCGTCACCGGCTCGGCCGACAAGACGGTCCGGGTCTGGAACCTCTCCGACGGCAAGCCGCTGGTCACCTATCCGGCCTTCCCGGTGGTTGTCTCGTCGGTCGCGGTGGGGGCCGACAACAAGACGCTCCTGGTCGGCCTGGCCGATGGCTCGGCCCGGGTGCTCGACCTGTCGGCGACCGACCCGGCCAAGGCCGAGCGTCAGGTCATCGCCGCCCACTCCGGGCCGGTGACCGCCGTCGCCGTCTTGCCCGACAATCCGACGCTGCTCACGGCGTCCGAGGATCGGTCGATCAAGGGATGGCCCCTGGCCGCCTCGGGTCCCTCGAAGACCTTGACCGGCCACGCCAGCCAGGTCTATTCCGTGGCCTGGTCGCCCGACGCGGGCCGGGCCCTGACCGGCTCGGCCGACGCCAGCGTCCGGATCTGGGACGTTGCCAAGGCCGCCCAGATCAAGGCGATCGAGAAGGCCCACGCCAACGTCGTCTACGCCGTCGCCTGGAGTCCCAAGGGGGACGTCCTGGCCTCGGGCGGCGACGACAAGCTGGTCAAGTTCTGGGATCCGAACGAGGGGAAGGAGCTGCGGAAGGGCGAGGGGCACGGGGCCCCGGTCTACTGCCTGGCCTTCCGCCCCGATGGGGGCCAGCTCGCCTCGGGGTCGGTCGACAAGACGATCCGGCTCTGGAACGTCGCCGACGGCAAGGAAGCCCGGAAGCTCGAAGGCCACCCGGACGACGTCTACGGGCTGGCCTTCAGCCCCGACGGCAAGCGGCTCGCCTCGATCGGCTACGCGGGAAACCTCCTGATCTGGGACGTGGACGGGGCCAAGGTGATCTCGCGCCAGAAGGTCGCCCCGGGGGTGATGACCTACGGCGTGGCCTGGAGCCCCGACGGCAAGACGCTGGCCGTCGGAGGTTCGGACAACAAGGTGACGCTGTTCTCCGTCCCCTGATCGGCTCGGTCAGGATTCGACCGCCTCGAAGCGGCTATCCGGAAACATTTCCTTGACCTGGCAATGAGTGATGACCATAGAAGTTACGTAGTTGATGGCCTTTGTTTAGTAGGTGCATTTTGCTCGATGCTCAAGATAGGCAGCCTGCTGTCAATGAGGCAAGAAGACGAGTCGAACGCCTACTATACATAAGCCATCAACTGCGTCACTCCTACTGTCATCTGCCATCACTTATTGCCCGGTCAAGGAAATGATTCTGGATAGCCACTCAGTCCGGGAGATAGCCGGCGGCCAGCTCACCAAAGGCGGCGACTTGCAACGCCTCCCAGGCCCGGTTGAAGCCCAGTTCCTCGGCCAGCAGCGAGGCCACGACCGGAGCCGCCTCGATGCTGGCCCTCGCGTCGAGGAACAGCGCGCGGGTCCGCCGCGCCAGGACGTCCTCGACCGACCGGGCCAGCTCGAACCGGGCGGCCCAGATCACCTCACCCTTGAGGTCGGCCAACCGGGGGTGGATCGGTTCTTCCCAGCCGGGATGCTCGGCGATCAGGCGTCCCAGCGCGGGGGCGTCCGAGCCATAACCCGCCAGCGGCCCAGCAATCGGCTCGTCGATCCAGCCCCGGAGTCGGAGCGATTCCGTGGCCGAGGGGCGATCGGGCAGACCCCCGACCTTTCGGGCGTGATCCACGGCATCCGCCCCCATCCGGCGATAGGTCGTCCACTTGCCGCCGGTGATCGTCACCAGGCCCGATCCGGAGACGAAGACGGCATGCTCGCGTGAGAGGGACGCGGTCCGGCCGCTCCCCCCCTTCCCGATCAGCGGCCGGAGCCCCGCGAAGGTGCTCCGGATGTCGCCGAGGCCGGGCTTCGAGGCGAAGTAGCGGCCGGCGTGGTCGAGCAGGTAGCCGATCTCGGCTGGCGAGGGGCGAGGCTCGCGGGTGACCCGGTCGACCGGCGTGTCGGTCGTCCCCAGCAAAATGTGGTTCCGCCAGGGGATCGCGAAGAGGACCCGGCCGTCGTCGGTCCGGGGGATCATCACCGCGGCTCCGCCGGGCAGGAACGACCGATCGAGGACGACGTGGGCCCCCCGACTCGGAGCCAGGGAGGGCGTCGCCCGGGGGTCGTCGAGCGACCGGACGGCGTCGGCCTCCACCCCCGAGGCGTTGACCACCGCCCGGGCGGCGATCCGGAACCGCTCGCCCGTCTCGGAGTCCAGCGCCTCGACTCCCGAGACCCGCCCGCCCTCCTGGAGGATCCCGACCACCGGCAGGGCATTGAGCGCGATTCCACCCAGGTCCAGCAGGGTCCGGACCAGCGCGATCGCGAACCGGGCGTCGTCGAACTGGCCGTCGGCGTAGACGATCCCGCCCTGGAGCCGGTCCGGGGCGAGCGAGGGGGCCAATCGAAGCGCCTCCGACCGGCCGACCGGCCTCGACCCGCCCAGGCCGGCCGAGCCCGCCAGGAGGTCGTATGCCTTGAGCCCGAGGCCGTAATAAGCGAGCCCGCCCAGGGAGTAGGCCGGGACCAGGAAGTCGAGCCGGTGGGCCAGGTGGGGGGCGTTCCGGAGCAGGACGTCCCGCTCGTGGAGGGCCTCGCGGACCAGGCCGAGCTTCCCCTGGGCGAGGTAGCGGACCCCGCCGTGAACCAGCTTGGTGCTCCGGCTGGATGTCCCCTGGGCGAAGTCCGTCGCCTCCAGGAGGAGCGTCGAGAATCCCCGCGACGCGGCGTCGACGGCCGTCCCCAGGCCGGTCGCCCCCCCGCCGATCACGACGAGGTCCCAGGTGACCCGCTCCCGGATCCTGTCGAGCAGACTCCGGCGGGTGGTCACGTCAGCCCCTCGATCCCTTCGAGGGCCCGGATCGCCTCCCGGATCGATTCGGGGACCGGGACGGGACAGGCCCGGTCATAGTCGTAATAGACCAGGGCCGCCGTCCCCTCGGCCGCGACCGCTCCGGCGGCCTCGCCGACGACGCGATGCTCGAAGGCGATGCTGGTCCGGCCGACCCGCGTGACCTTCGAGCCGACCCGGACGCGGTCGGGGTAAACCAGGGGCCTCCGGTAGTCGCAATGGCTCGACGCCAGGATCGGGCCCACCCGATCGGTCTCGACCCGGTCAAGCAGCCCGACCTTCGCCGCATAGGCGATCCGGGCCGACTCGAACCATCGGAGATAGATCACGTTATTGACGTGACGGAAGGCGTCCTGGTCGCCCCAGAGCACCGGAAGCTCGATCGTCACCGGAAATCCAGCCATCGGTTCGTCCACGGCGGGACCTCAAGAAAGGGGCGTGGGGCCCGGCGGGAGGTCGGATCGGCCCCGGGTCGCCCCGGTCTCCCGAAGGTAGACGAAGGTCGCCGAGGCGGTCGCGACCAGGGCTCCGGACCTGGTCCGGATCTCCCCCTGGACCACGGCGGTCTTCCGCCCCGGGTGGCGGACCTCGCCCGAGGCGAACAAGGTCTCCCCCTCCCGGGCCGGCCGGATGAAGTGGACGTTGATCTGCGCGGTGACCAGGAAATGGTCGGCCGGCGCTGACCGGGCGGCGGCCATCCCCATGACCGAGTCGAGGAGCGTGGCGATCACCCCGCCGTGCGCGATCCCCAGCGACCGGAGGTGACCGGCCGAGACCTCCAGGACCAGACGACCCGAGTCGTCCGCCTCGACGCCGAGCCGTTCGAGGAAGGTTCGTCGGTCCGAAGGATCCGGCACGTGGGATGAGTCGTCGAGCAAGGCGGGATCGTCCTTCCCGCCGTCGGGGCGGTTGTCGGCTCCAGGGAGTTCCTTCGACCCAAGACCTTATCCGGATGCCTCGGGACCGCCAAGGGGCGTCCGGTCAGCCCTCGGATCGACGCATCCAAGTTTGGGCGCCTTCACTTATCGGAGTCGGATCGTATAATTCCACTGGTCCGACGAACAGGTCCGGGTCGGCTCAACACCGCCCCGCCTGAGGAATCATCCCTCGTTCCTCACGTTTCGGATCGCGTCGGTCCGGAGTTTTCGCCCCATCGACAAGCCCGGGCCACCGCGGGTCCGGGGCCGCGTCGCCATTGACGGCCGCTTGCTCGGGTCTTCGATCCGGGGGAGATCGTCCGATGAAAGACACCGAAGGCCGCTGGCCGCGGCGGAAATCGGCGATGGACGCCGACCTGACCAAAAGCTCCCTCGCCGCCCCGGTCGGTGGGCGGGTCGCTGGCGGGCCCACGCCCGCCCCGAGGGCCTTGACCGCGGCCGACCTCCGGCGGCGGATCGGATCGGCCGCGTTCGCGTTCCGAGGCTTCGACGTGGAGAATATCGGCCGGAGCGCCGAGTTCCTCGACCATCCCGCGTTCGGCCCGATCGTCCGGGGGGTCCTCGACCGGGCTTCCGACCTCTGCTCCGAGGCGATCCACGCCCGGGTGGATCTCACCGCGCACATCCAGGCCGGCCCGAGGAGTACCCTCGATTTTTTTCCGGAAGACGTCGCCACGATCGTCGCGATGGAGCTGGCCCAGGTCGCCGTGCTCGAAGAATGCCTCGGGGTTCTCACCCATGACGCCCGCCTGAGCTTCGGGTACAGCATCGGCGAGCTGGCCGCCCTGGTCTTCGGGGGGTCGTACGCGCTCGAACAGCTCCTGCCGATCCCGCTCCAATTCGCCCCCGACTGCGCCGAGCTGGCCGCCGACCTGACGATGGGGATCCTGTTCACCCGGGGGCCCGCCCTGCCGACGGCCGAGGTCGAGCGCCTCTGCCGGTCGATCAGCAGCGAGGGGAAGGGGCTGATCGGGCCCTCGGCGTTCCTCTCCCCCAACACGGCGCTGATCCTGGGCCAGGGAACGACGATCGACCGGCTCGATGTTTTGAAGGGAATGATCCTGGCACAGAAGGGGCACAAGGTTCTGCTCCGCCGGAACCCGAATCGCTGGCCGCCGCTCCATTCGCCCCTGGTCTGGCAGCGATCGATCCCGAACCGGACGGCCATGGCCCTCTACCGGACCGGGGGCGGTCGCGCGAAACCGAGCCCGACCGTCCTTTCTTGCGTGACCGGCGAGGCCAGTTACGACGGATCCAATAGCAGGGAGCTGCTGACCGACTGGACCGACCACCCCCAGCGGCTCTGGGACGTGATCGACCGGACCCTGGCGAAGGGGGCCGAGACGATCATCCACGTCGGGCCCCGTCCCAACCTGATCCCGGCGACGTTCTCCCGGCTGGCGAACAACGTCGGCCGGCATCTGGGGAACCGCGCCATCGAGAGGATCGGCCGGGGGTTCGCCTCCGGCCTGGGGCGGAACGCCTGGCTCGCGCGGCTCCTGCCGTCGCGGGCAACGCTGCTCCGGGCCCCATTCCTGACCCACGTGATCCTGGAAGACTGGCTCCTGGCGCAGCCGCTCCCGGCGGTCGCCGTCAGCCTGGCCGGGACGACCCCGGCCGGCCAGGTTTCCGGGTAGGAGGGGGCCCCCGCCTGATCGCCCGGCCGCACGTGCGGCCCTCGCCCGCGAAGCGTCACGATGGTCGGAGGCTGGACTCGCACCTCTTCTCCGAGGAGTCGGTCGATGAGCCATGATCTGCAAGACCTCGAATCCCAGACGTTCGTGGAGACCGCCCTGAAGCTGGGCGGCAAGAGCGAGGAGGAGGCCCGGAAGACGGGCTCGCTCGACCGGGCCGACGAGCAGGTCGAGGCCCTCTTCGCCGCCGGCTACCGGACCGCCCGGAGCCCGGTCCACCGGGCCGTCTGGGACCGCGACTTCCCCGGCGAGCTGTTCGCGCCCGAACCCTCGCCGACCCCGCCGGCCTGCGAGCGGACGATCCGGGAATCGCTGGCACTCGTCCGCCGCCACGTCACCGGCAAGACCCTGCTCGACGACCGGGGGAAGATTTCCGACCGGGTCTTCGGCGAGCTGGCCGAGGCCGGCTACTGGGGCCTCCTGGTGGATCCCCAATACGGCGGCGGGGGGGCCCCGTTCTCGGCCTTCGCCCCGTTCCTGACGCGGATGGCCACCGTCGACCCGACCGTCGCCGGGCTGGCCTCGGTCCACGGCTGCATCGGGGCGGTCGACCCGGTCCGGACCTTCGGGACGCCCGAGCAGAAGCGTCGATTCCTGCCCAAGCTGGCCAGCGGCCAACGCCTCTCCGGTTTCGCCCTGACCGAGCCGGGGGCCGGGTCCGACCTGACCGCCTTGAAGACCCGGGCCGAGCGGGTGGGCGACGACTACGTCGTCAACGGCGAGAAGCTGTTCATCACCAACGCCATCGCCGGCCGGACGATCGGCCTGGTCTGCCTGATCGAGGATAGGCCGGCCGTCCTGATCGTCGACCTCCCCGACCGCGAGGACGAGCACTTCCAGACCATCCCTTATGGGTTGTATGCCCTGAAGCACTCGGACAACAACGGGCTCCGATTCCGCGGATTCCGGGTCCCCGCCGCCAACCGCCTGACGGTGGCCCGGGGCGACGGCCTGACGATCGCCTACCACGGGCTCAACCTGGGCCGGGTCGCCCTCTGCGCCAACGCGGCGGGGACGATGCGAACGATGCTGGCGAGCATCCTCCCCTGGGCCCGGTTCCGGAGGACTTACGGGGCGGCCATCGCCTCCCGCGAGCTGGTCCGGCGGAGGGTCGGCCGGCTCGCGGCCCTGATCGTCGGGGCCGATGCGCTGGTGGCCTGGTGCTCGTGGTTGCTCGACCAGGGCTTCCGGGGCGAGATGGAATGCACGGTGGCCAAGGTCTTCGGCAGCGAGGCCCAGAAAGAGGCGGCGGTCGAGCTGTTCATGAAGACCCACGGCGGCCGGGCGTTCCTCCACGGCCACCTCTTCGGCGACAACGTCCACGAATATCTCGCCCCGTGCATCTACGAGGGCGAAGGCGAGATGCTCGGCATGGGCTTCTTCAAGTCGCTCATCAAGGACCACGGCAAGGCTTACTTCGAGCCGATCGGGCTCGCCCTCCAGGCCGCCGGGATCCGCCAGCCGAACCCGCTCAACCCGAGGCACGCCTGGGCGCTCCGGAAGGCGGTCGTCCCCTACGCCCGGTGGCGGGCCTCGCAGGGGCTGATCGGCTGGCACCACCCGACCCTCCCCAAGCTCCCGCCGGCCCTGGCCGAGCACGCCCAGTATGCCGCCGAGGCGCTCCAGCGGAGCCGGCTCGAAGTCAGCGACGTGATGAGCAAGCATCAGCTCAAGCTGGCCGACCGCCAGTGCCGGATGGCCGAACTCTCGCAACGACTCCAGGACCTGGTGGTGATCCTCGCCGCGTCCTGCTGGGCCGGTCGCCAGCCGGCCGGGCTGGTCCACGACGCGGCCGATATCCTCTGCCAGGACCTCCGCCGGAAGCGGGACGGCCGGCGGCCGACCGATGCCTACTTCCGCGCCGTCACAAGACTCGGCGAATCCGTGGCCGAGGGGGGCTTCGAGGCCATCGCGGGCGTCGAGGCCGGCGAGATCCTGATGCCCTATTCCGCCTAATCCCAGGGAGCCGCCCATGCCCGGCGCATTCCAGTTCGAGGAGCGGGACGACGGGATCGGGCTGCTCACGCTCGACCTGCCCGACCGGAAGGTCAACACCCTCTCGCAAGCCGTCCTGATGGAGCTGGGCGGCCTCGTTGCCCGGCTCAAGGATCGGGCCGACCTGAAGGGCCTGCTGCTCCGGAGCGGCAAGCCCGAGCAGTTCATCGCCGGGGCCGACCTCAACGAGATCGGCGCCCTGGCGTTCGCCACCAAGGAGCAGCTTGGGCAGGCCATTGCCCTCGGGCATCGGCTTTATTCGGAGGTTGCCCGGCTCCCGTTCCCGACCGTCGCCCTGGTCGACGGCCCCTGCATGGGCGGCGGGACCGAGCTGATCCTGGCCATGGACGACCGGATCGTCTCAACCGGGCCCCAGACCAGGATCGGGTTGCCGGAGGTCAAGATCGGGATCATCCCCGGCTGGGGCGGGACCCAGCGCCTCCCCCGCCTGATCGGCCTGAACGCGATCGAGATGATCGCCTCGGGCGAGCCGGTCGGGGCCTCCCGGGCGGTTGAGCTCGGCCTCGCCTTCGACGCCGTGCCCGCCGAGAGGCTGGTCGAGGAGGGCGTCCGGCGGGTCGAATCTCTCCGGGCGACCGGGGACTGGAAGTCCCGCCGCGAACGGCTCCGGGAGCCGCTGGGACTGAGCCCGGACCAGCTCGGTTTCGCCTTCGGGACCGCCGAGGGGGCCATCCGGATCAAGACCCAGGGGCAATACCCGGCCCCGCTGGTCGCCCTCAAGGCGATCCGCGACGGCTGCAATCTCCCGCTCGACGAAGCTCTGAAAGTCGAGCGCGAGGCGGCCCTGGAGGTGATGGGCTCGCCGATCTCGGCCAACCTGATCGCCGTCTTCTTCATGCGGAACCGCCTGGCTCGCGACCCGGGCGTCGCCCGAGCCGAGGTGGCGACCCGACCGATCCGCCGGGTCGGCGTGATCGGCTCGGGCCTGATGGGGGCCGGGATCGCGACGGCCCATGCGCGGTCGGGGCTCCCCACGGCGATCGTGGATCTGGACGACGCCCGGCTCGCCGATGGCCTGAAGCGGGCGACGGAGGTCGTCGCCAGTCGGATCAAGATCGGCCGGGCCACGCCCGAGGACCTGGCCGGGATGCTCGGGCTCCTGAGCACCTCGACCTCGCGCACCATCCTGGCCGACCGCGACCTCGTCATCGAGGCGATCACCGAGGACGAGGTGGCCAAGGCGGCGACCTACCGCGAGCTGGCCGGCATCTTGAAGGACGACGCGATCCTGGCCAGCAATACCTCGACGATCTCGATCACCCGGCTCGCCGGGTCGGCCCCGGACCCCGGGCGGTTCGTCGGGCTCCACTTCTTCAACCCGGTCGACCGGATGGAGCTGGTCGAGGTGATCCGGGGGGCGAAGACCTCCGACGAGACGGTCGCCTCGGTGGTCGGGCTGGCCAGGTCGATCCGGAAGACGCCGATCGTGGTCCACGACTGCCCCGGATTTCTGGTCAATCGCGTCCTGCTCCCTTACATGAACGAGGCGTTGCAACTCCTCCGGGAGGGAGTCCCGATGGACGCGATCGACGAGGCGGCCACGCGGTTCGGGATGCCGATGGGTCCGATCGCGCTCCACGACCTGATCGGGCTCGACACGGCGGCCTTCGCCGGCAAGGTGATGAGGGAAGCCTATCCCGATCGGGCGGTCCCGACCCAATTGTTGCTCGACCTGGTCAAGGCGGGTCGGCTCGGCCAGAAGTCGGGGGCGGGGTTCCGGAAGCACTCCGGGAAGAAGGCCGAGGCCGACCCGGCGTTCGCCTCGATCCTGGAAAAGCATCGGGCCGGCGGCGAGCCGGTCGGACCGGACGGGATCGCCGACCGCCTGTTCCTCCCGATGCTCCTGGAGGCATCGCGGGTTCTGGAGGAAGGGATCGTCCGCGAGCCGGCGGACGTCGACATGGGCCTGATCCTCGGGATCGGCTTCCCGCCCTTCCGAGGGGGGATCCTCCGATGGGCCGACGGCCTCGGGGCGGCCGAGGTCGTCCGGCGGCTGGAGCCGCTCCGGGCCCTCGGCCGGCGATTCGAGCCCACCGAAACCCTGATCCGACAGGCCGGCCACGGCGAGAAATTTTATCCAAGTCCCCGGATGACGGCGTCCGCCTGATCGGATCTCCCCAGGACCTCGAACACGAAGGGACCGGGCCCCATGAGACATGCCATGGTCATCGACGCCGTCCGGACGCCAGTCGGTCGGGCGTCGTCGGATAAGGGCTATTTCCGTGACGTTCGCTCCGAGGATCTCTCGGCGCACGTCATCCGGGCGATCGTCGAGCGGACCGGAGTCGACCCCAAGCAGGTCGAGGATGTCCGCTGGGGCTGCGTCCAGCAGCAGGGGGAACAGGGCTACGACATTGCCCGGATCGCCGCGCTGGTCGCCGGCCTCCCGATCGAGGTGGGCGGGGTCACGATCAACCGGAACTGCGGTTCGAGCCTCCAGGCGATCAACGATGCCGCCATGAGCATCGCCGCGAACGCCGAGGACGTCCAGATCGCCGGCGGGGTCGAGCACATGGACCACGTCCCGATGGCCAAGGACTACAACCCCTGCCCCGGGCTGATCCGCCGTCACGGCGAGGCCATCATGAACATGGGTCTGACCGCCGAATACCTGGCCGCCAAGTACCGGATCTCGCGCCGCCGCCAGGACGAGTTCGCGCTGAGGAGCCACGAGCGAGCCGCCGCCGCGACCGACGGCGGGCTCTTCCGCGACGAGATCGTCCCGACCTGGGGCCGCGACGACGCCGGCCGGAAGATCCTGCTCGGTGCCGACCAGTGCATCCGCCGCGACACGTCGATCGAGTCGCTGGGGATGCTCGGGCCGGTCTTCAACCCGGCGGGGGGCTCGGTGACGGCGGGCAACAGCTCGCCGATCAACGTCGGGGCGGCGGCTCTGCTGGTGATGTCCGAGGAGAAGGCCAGGGAACTCGGCCTCAAGCCGATGGCCCGGATCCGCTCGATGGCCGTGGCCGGCGTCGACCCTTCGGAGATGGGAATCGGGCCGGTCCCGGCGGTCCACAAGGCCCTGGCCCGGGCCGGGCTCGCCCTGGGCGACATCGACTGCATCGAGCTCAACGAGGCCTTCGCCGTCCAGGCGCTGGCGGTCCTGAAGCTCCTGGGCCTCGCCGAGGAGAAGGTGAACAGCCGGGGGGGCGCGATCGCCATCGGCCACCCTCTGGGGGCCAGCGGCGCCCGGATCGCGACCACGCTCTTGCACCGGATGAGCGCCGAGGGAGCGCGGTTCGGGCTGGCGACGATGTGCATCGGCCAGGGGCAAGGCGTGGCCACGATCTTCGAGGCTATCCGGGATCGGAAATGATTGATGGTCAAGGAGTTATGGACGATAAGCGGAATGGCATACGATGCCGACGCCGGGGAAATCGCCGGGAATTTCTCAGTCATCAACCATTTTCGATCCCGGATAGCCTCTGATCGTCGGCGTCAGACCATCAGGTTCCTGGACTCGAACTCGGCGATCAGGGCCCGACGCTCGGACAGGCTGGGCATGGGTCGGCTCGGGCGGAGCGGGACCTCGTCGGAGGTCGCGCCTTGCAGGGTCCGGCCGGCCTTCCCCTTCCGAGTCCCGCCCCATTGCTTGAAGAAGAACGCGACGCCCGAGGCGTGGCAGGCGTCCCGGACGTTGAGGACCCACGACTCTCGCAGGGGCCGGGATTTCGGTCCGCTCTCGCCGCCCAGGATCACCCAGCCAATCCCCGCCAGGTCGATCGGTCCGAGGTCTTCGAGCAGCGGCTCGACCGAGAGCATCCGGAGCCCGGCGGGCGCGGACTGGAGGTGTCCGACCCGGGGGAGGCCGTGCCGCCGATCCTCGACGCTCACCCCCCACCAGATATGAGGCAGCCCGGCGACGAATCCGAGACGGGTCCGGAGCAGGTCACGCATCCGCTCGGATCGCTTGGTCAGGACCTGATAGGTGTGCCAGTCGGCCCGCTCCATCACCCGGGACACGGCCAGGATGTCGTCATCGGAAACGTCCTTATGAAACAGGTCGCTCATCGAGTTGACGAAGATCATCTTCGAGGCCGCCAGCCGAAATGGCTCCAGGAGCTTACCGGGAACCCGCTTGAGGTCGAAGCCCTGCTCGTAAGGGTGCCCAGGGACGCCCCGGAACCGCTCGGCGAAGGTCTCGGCGTAGCAGTGGGCGCAGCCGGGACTGATCTTGGTGCAGCCCCGGATCGGGTTCCAAGTGACGTCGGTCCACTCGATGGCGGTTTTCTGCGACATGGCGATCGGTGGTCTCAGTGGCTATCCGGAATGGAAAATGGTTGATGGCCAATGGTTAACAATTAATAAACAAAATTGCATTCGAAGCCACTCCGGCTGTTTTTCCGGATCTGTGCTCATCCATCAGCCATCGCCTATTTGCCATAACCTATTGCCAGGATCCAGAGAATTGACCGGATGACCTCTCAGCGGGCGGTGGGGCGAGCCTGGTCGGCTTTGAGGATCTCCTCGACCCGCTTCAATTCCGCGGCCAGGGTGTCGGCCTCGGGCGACTTGGGCCGATCCCGGAGCGTCCGGCGGAGCAAGTCGGCCCAGTCCTGGCGGCGGACCGGCGAGTCGGCCAGGGTTCCGACCCGGGCGGTCGCCTGCTCCTTGAACTCGTGGTTGGCGTCGGAGCGGATTGTCTCCGACCAGACGCCCCGGGCCTTCGAGGCGTCGCCCTTGGCGAGGTTGAAGCTGAGTTCGATGGCCAGGAGGGTCTCGAAGCTCCGGCGGAGCGCCGGGGATCGCTCGGCCGGGGGGATCGCGGCGATCCGCGACCGGAGCGCACCCCGCTTCCTGGCCTGGAGCAGGATGTCGACGAGCAGGGCGTCATGGACCGAGCGGAACGACCCGGGGAGTCGGTCCCGGCGGATCCCGAGGAGGGCCTCGGCGATGTCGTCCTGGGCGGGGTCGTCCTTGCCGGCGGCGAGGCGGGCGATGGCGGCCTGGAGCGCCCAGGAGAACAATCCGGCGTCGGCCCCGCCCGGGGGCCGGGGTGATTCCTCGTAGGCGGGCCATCGGGAGGACGGCCCCCACGAGGCCAGTCGGGGCCGGGCGAGTGCTTTCGGCCGGATCCGAAAGAGCGGATCGCCCAGGAAGACCAGCCGCCAGGGCGTCCCGTAAGGCTCGGCCAGGGTCGCCCGGACCGCCGCGACGACCGGCAGGTCCTCGGCCAGGAGGTCGGCGACGAGCGGCGGATTCCGGAACGCCGCGAGGAAGGGCTCGTTGATCGAGCCGAAGAAGGCGAAGGCCCCGTTGGCGAGCCATCGCCCGGCGATGGTGGCGGGGTCGGCCGGGTCGGCGGCCGAGAAACTGTGGATCATCAGGACGGCCGAAGGGACGCCGAGCGGGATGTCGGCCGCGCTGGCGGGGCCGCCCCGGAGGTTGAAGACGGTGGGCGAGCCGTGCGAATTGATCAGGATCAACCCATGCTTGTTCACCGGGTCGAACGTCTCGTGCCAGCCGTCGATCCCGGCCTGACGCTCGCCCGAGACCTGCGAGGTCGGGAGGACCCGCGAGAGCCGGATCGAGGCGGCCCGCATCGAATAGTCGGACCAGGGCAGGGCCTTCTCGTCATACCCGTTGAACATCACGGCCGAATCGGGCTGGAGGAACAGGCTGCACATCGCCCGGTAGACGCTCTCGGTGGGCCCGCCCATCAGGCGGCCCGCGAACGCCCAGCGCTGCTCCGAGCCGACCGAGCGGCCGAGCCGGTCGTCGACCGCGTTGACCTCGCCTTTCGGATCCCGGCAGCGATAGGGCCAGTCCCCGGCGATCGTGAGGAAGTCGCACTCGTCGCCCAGGTCCGCGTAGAGCGGGACCTTGTCCCGGACCGCCCAGGTCAGGTCGCGGTCGAACGACCCGAACTCGTCGGACGAGAGGAGGTCGCCGTAGTGCCGCTGGTGATCGAGGCGGACCAGCGGCTGGAACCGCCCGGCGGCCAGGGCCACGGCGCCGGCGAGCATGGGAGCCTCGGGCGAAGAAAGGACCACGCCCGGAGGCGTCGGCCCGAGCGATCTCGGAACGGCGTCGCCGGGGGGCGCCGGCCCCGACTCGCCCCCGACCGACCACGACGAGCCGATGACGGCCAGGGCCCGCCCCCAGAGCTTCTCGCCCGGGATCGGCGCCCCCGCTTTGGGGTAGCGGATGACCCGGGCGGGGTGGAACGCCCGGATGAACCGGAAGGAGGACTCAACGTCGTCGAACAGGATCGGGAAAGCGTGGCCCCGGTCCCAGGTGGCGATCGCTTCAAGGAACGTCGGGACGTCGGGGACCAGGCAGACCTGGTCGATCACCGCCCGCTCGGGGCCGGAACGGGTGTCCCAGGTCACCGAGGCCCGGCGGATCGTCTCCAGCCTCGGGTCGAACAGGGAGGCCGGGGCCAACCATCGGGGCGGCTCGAGCCGGGGTCGATCCTGGCCCGCGATCGGCTCGTGGCTGATCCCGAGCAAGGCCAGGAGCGGGACGAAACGCCAGGGTCGAAGCGAGGCCCGGCTCATCGGTGGGCGGCTCCGGGTCCGGGGTGGGCCGATCCTCGCCCACCGGGTGGGCAAGGGGATGGAGGCCGTCGGTCGAGATGGCTATACTACCAGATCGACCCCGTCGAAGTCGCTGTTCCGATCGAAAACGTCCGGCATCCGGCGCCGGCACGCCGCAAGGGATCTGGTCCGATGAAAAAAGGTGGAATCCTCAACCCCGCGATTTGCTCCCTGCTGGCCGAACTCGGGCATCTGGACGAGCTCCTGATCGTCGACGCCGGTTATCCCCTGCCGCCCGACGGGCACGTGATCGACCTGACCCTCACGCCCGGGATCCCCCGGTTCCTCGACGTCCTCCGCGCCGTCGCCGAGGAACTGGTCATCGAGTCGATCGCCGTGGCGACCGAGATCAACGAATACAGCCCCAAGCTCTATCAGGAAATCCTCAAGATGGTCGGCGACGTCGACGTCGACGAGCTTCCCCATCACGAGTTCAAGGAGCAGTCGCTCGGGGTCAAGGGGATCATCCGGACGGCCGAATTCACCCCCTATGCCAACGTCCGGATCCTCTGCGGCAGCGCATTTTGACCTCCGGTCCAGAGGCAAGGGCGGCCCTTCGAAAGCCAAGAACCCGGACGGGGAACATGGGTTTCCCGGCCGGGCTCGACTTTCCAACCGGATCGAACGCCGCCGGACATCCGACCCGTCAGCGGGCCAGGCGAAGCTGGGTGGCGCAGAAGAACCCGGAAAGGTTCAGTCGGCCGACGGCCGCCACGGGGCTCCCGTGGCAGAGGTTTTCGCCCAGATCCTCTAGCCATCCCCGGTCCCCGACCAGCGAGGCCGCGGCCTCGACGATCATGAGGTCCTTGGGACGGCCCAACGGGGCGACTTGGAGGACCAACCGGGAGCCATCGCGCGGCAGGCCCGCGGGTTCGACCCACGAATCCACGATCGCCCCGGTGACCTCCATCTCCCTGTCCATAGCCGGTGCCTCCAGGCCCTGGGCAATCCGCGGCGTGGACAAGTCCCGGCCGCGTGCCGATGCATCCATCATAGCTGGCGAGACAGGTTCGGGCAAGTGCATTTTGTGAAGATGGATGAGGAGTGGAAAGCCGGCGATGGATTCGAGGGGACCTGGCGAACCTTTAAGCCGGATTCTGTCGGGGACCGAGGTCCCCGGATGACCATTTCTCTAGGATGCCGGTTGCCCGGCACCTCCAGCGACCTACCCGGGAGTCGTGACGGGCCGGGCCGACCCGTGGCCGACGCCCCGACCTCGCGGCCGAGTCGCCGACGCTGCCCCCTTATTTGGTCTTGCTCCCGGTGGGGTTTACCGAGCCAGGCCGGTCACCCGGCCTGCTGGTGAGCTCTTACCTCACCGTTTCACCCTTACCCCGGACCGCCCGAGGACGGCCGAGGCGGTTTGTTTTCTGTGGCACTGTCCCTACCCGAGTGATCGGGCGGTGGGCGTTACCCACCACCGCGCCCTGTGGAGTCCGGACTTTCCTCCCCGGCATGCCCCCGGGCCATGTCGCCATGATCCGGGCGCCAGGGCGATCATCCAGCTCGCCAGGTCCCAACGCCATATTAACCCAGCGTCGGGCACCGCGGAAGCGGTCGGCGAAGGATTCGCCGAAGTTGGCTTCCTGGCCGGCTTCGCGGTCGCCTGCGTCTGGGCCCACCATCCGGTGATGGCCCGGACGGTCCGTCGCGATCCGAGGCCGGAAGTTCAGTGGTCCGACCGCGCGGGGATCGCCCTGGGGGTCGTCTGGGTGGGCCTGTTCTCGATCACTTGCCTCCTGGCGTTCCTGCCTTGACGGGACCATCCCGCTTTTCGGCTCCGGGCGGAAGCGGATAAGATGGGGCCGGGAACGATCCCGAAGTCGCAAGCCGCCCAGGCCAGGAACCGCTTCGATGCTGAATCTGCTGGAGACGTTCCCGAACCAGTTCCCCGACCGCGAATACGAGATCGAAATCACCTGCCCCGAGTTTACCGCCGTCTGCCCCAAGACCGGCCAGCCCGACTTCGGCACGATCGTCATCTCCTATGTCCCGGCGGCGACCTGCATCGAACTGAAGTCGCTCAAGCTCTATCTGCAAGACTTCCGGAACCGGGGGATCTTCTACGAGCACTCGATCAACGCCATCCTCGACGACCTCGCCGCCGCCTGCCATCCGCGTCGGATGACCGTGGTCGGCCAGTTCACCCCGCGCGGGGGGATCTCGTCGAAGATCACCGCCCGGCACGAAGCCGAGACCGACCGGCGATCGCGGTGAAGGGAGCGGACCCGAACCCGAGGCTGGGGGAGATGGCGACCGTGGGATTCGGGATCCTGACGCTGACGACCGACTTCGGGATCTCGGGCCCGTACGTGGCCGCGATCAAGGGCGTCGTGCTGGGGCTGGCCCCGGAGACTCACGTGGTGGACGTCAGCCACTCGATCGCGCCGCAGGACATCGCCGAGGGGTCGTACGTCCTGGCGGGGATCGTGGATTGCTTCCCGACCGGGACGGTCCACCTGGCCGTCGTGGATCCCGGGGTGGGGACCGACCGGCGGTTGATCGCGGTGGCGGTCGAGGGCCAATGGTTCGTTCTTCCCGACAATGGCCTGATCGGCGGCGTGCTCCGGGGCCGGAACCCGTCGGGGGTCTGGGAGATCCGGAACCCGAGCCTCCGGAGGCCGGTGGTCGCGCCGACGTTCCACGGCCGCGACATCCTGGCGCCGGCCGCGGCCCACCTGCTCCGGAGGGGCGACCCCGCGGATCTCGGACCTCCGCTGGATCGGGTCGTCCTCCCGTCCTCGCTCGGACCCGCCGAGGACGCCGAGGGCCTGACCGGCGAGGTCGTCTTCCTCGACTCGTTCGGCAATCTGATCACCAACATCGCCCGCGACCGGCTCGGTTCGCTCCCCCCCTCGCGGTGGTCGATCGAGATCAAGGGGCAGGCCGTCGACGGCCTGGTCGTGACCTACGGCGAGAGGGAACCGGGGACGCTGGTCGGGCTGATCGGCAGTTCGGGCCGGGTCGAGGTCGCGGTTGTCAACGGCGACGCCGCTCGGACCCTGGCCGCCGGCCGGGGGACGCCGGTCCGGCTCCGCCGCAAGTCGGAGGCGGGCTTTTGAACGAAACCCGGCTCCGACAGCTCCGCGACTGGGATCACGCCCACCTCTGGCACCCCTTCACCCCGCTGGCCGACTGGGCTTCGACCGACCCGCTGGTGATCGAGCGGGGCGACGGCGTCTACCTCTTCGATGCCGAGGGGAAACGCTACCTCGACGGCGTCAGCTCGCTCTGGTGCAACGTCCACGGCCACCGCCACCCGGCGATCGACCGGGCGATCCGGGAGCAGCTCGACCGGGTGGCGCACTCGACCCTCCTGGGCCTGACCAACCCCCCGGCGATCGAGCTGGCCCGGGCCCTGGTGGAGCGCGCCCCCGAGGGGCTGACCCGGGTCTTCTATTCCGACGACGGGGCGACGGCCGTCGAGGTCGCCCTCAAGATGGCCTTCCAGTACTGGCGACAGAAGCCCGGGCCCGAGCCGGCCCGGACCCGCTTCCTCGCCCTGGGCAACGCCTACCACGGCGACACGCTCGGCGACGTCAGCGTGGGCGGGGTCGAGCGGTTCCACGCGATGTTCGGGCCGCTCCTGTTCCCGACCCTCCGGGCCCCCTCGCCCCATTGCTACCGTTGCCCGCTCGGCCTGACCCGTCCGGACTGCGCGACGGCCTGCCTGGGCGAGGTCGACCGGCTCCTCCGGGACCACCCCGGCGAGGTCGTCGCGATCGTCGTCGAGCCGCTGGTGCAGGGGGCGGCCGGGATGATCCTCCAGCCGCCGGGCTACCTGAAGGGCCTCCGCGACCTGAGCCGGGAGCACGGGACCTTGCTGATCGCCGACGAGGTCGCCGTCGGCTTCGGGCGGACCGGGTCCCTCTTCGCCTCCGAGTCCGAGGGGGTCGCGCCCGACTTCCTCTGCCTCGCCAAGGGTTTGACCGGTGGCTACATGCCCCTGGCGGCGACCTTGACGACCGAGGAAGTCCATGCGGCCTTTTATGGGACGGCCGCCGAGGGGAAGACATTCTACCACGGCCACACCTACGCGGGGAATCCGCTGGGATGTGCCGCGGCGCTGGCCAACCTTGGCGTGTTCGACGACGAGCGGACGCTCGAACGGCTCGCCCCCAAGGTCGCCCGGCTGGTGGATCGGCTGGCGGAGGTCGCCCGGCTCCCCCACGTCGGCGACGTCCGCCAGAAGGGCCTGATCGCCGGGATCGAGCTGGTCCGGGACGTGGCGACCAAGGAGCCCTTCGCCTGGGATCTCCAGACCGGGGCCCGGGTCTGCCGCCGGGCCAGGGACCTCGGCCTGTTGCTCCGGCCGCTCGGCGACGTACTGGTGGTGATGCCGCCCCTCTCGATCACCGTGGAGGAACTCGACTGGCTGATCGACCGGCTGATCGAGAGCATCCGGGACGTGGTCGGCGGCGATGGACCCCGGCCGCTCGGAGGGCTCCGATGAGTCTGCCCGGGCTCTTCGTGGTGGGGACGGACACCGGGGTCGGCAAGACCTTCGTGGCCTCGGCCCTGGCGCGGAGCTGGGCGGCCTCGGGCCGGCGGGTCGGGGTCCTCAAGCCGCTCGCCTCGGGGGCCGAGCCCCGGGATGGCGGGCTCTGGTCGGCCGACGCGGCGGTCCTGATCGAAGCGGCGGGCGGCGGGATCCCTCCGGAGCGGGTCGCGCTGATCGTCTTGGAGGAGCCGCTGGCCCCGCCCGTGGCCGCCCGGGTCCGGGGGGGGTCGCTGGGACGGCCCGAGGTCGAGCGCCGGGTTGCCGAGGCACTCGACTGGTGGGACGACCGGGCCGACGTGATGATCGTCGAGGGGATCGGCGGAATCCTCTGCCCGATCGCCGAGGGGATGACGGTGGCCGACCTCGCCCTGATCCTGGACTACCCCGTGTTGGTGGTGGCCCATCGCGGCCTGGGGACCTTGAACCACACGCTCCTGACGGTCGAGGCCGCCCGGCTCCGGTCGATCCGGGTCGCGGGCGTGGTCCTCAACGGGGCGAGGCCGACCTCGGACCCTCTGGCCGAGGCGACCAACGCCCCGGAGCTGGCCCGGAGGCTCGGCGGGGTCGCGATCCTCGCCGATTGGGAGCATGGTGCCGCGATCGCGGAGGTCGCACCCGAGGCGGCGGACTGGTACGATCTGGCGAAGCGGCCTCGACGTCCCTCGTGAGGACCGGTGAGGCCGGGGCTCCGAGGGTTTGCCCGCCCTCGGAGGTCGTGCCCGTTTGCGAGCTGGAGGGGATCATGCCCGCCGATCACGCCTGCCCCCACTGCGGGGTCCCCCTGCCGGCCGACTTCCCACCGGCCGCGTCTCGGGGAGAGACGCCCAGTGAGATCGGCTCCGAGGCCGAGGCCGCGATTCCGCCGAACACCCTGCTCGCGTCCGGGAGCAACGACGAGAACTTCGTCGCGACCCCCTTCGGCCGGGTCCTCCCGGTGGCCGAGCCCGACCCGAACCTGGGCGAGTTCGTCGCCCCGCCCGCCGTCGAGCCGCCGCCCTCTCCCCCCCCCGAGGCACCCGGACCGGGCCCGGCCCCGGACTTCCCCGCGATCGACTTCGGCCGGTCGCCCCCGCCGACCCCGAGCCCGTCCGATGACGACCTCGACGGATCCGACGATCCGCCCGAGGGCGGACGATCGTGGCCGACGCTTTTGCTGGCGAGCTACGCCAGCGCCATCACTCTCGGGCTCGCCTGGACCCTCTACCAGAAGCCTCGGAATTGGCCGACCGGCCCCGAGGCGACCGCGACCGCGACCGCGACCGCAGTTCCGACGGGGCATCAGGCCGCCCTGTCGAGGAGCGTCCCGCCTCCCGAGCCGATCCTGGCCGAACATCAGGCGATCCTGACGGCCCCGCTCGTCGTCGGCTCGCTCGAAGTCACCCCGCTCGACGTCCGCCTCGAAGCCGTCAAGCTCCAGCGGACGAATCTGACCGGCAAGCTGGAGCGACGCGACGGCGGGTTATCCGCCTTGATCCTCCGACTCAAGCTCCGGAACATCGCGAAGGACGCCGTCTTCGCCCCGCTCGACCAGTCCTTCCTCCGGCAGCGAGAGAAGGACGTCGTCGATACCTACATCGAGACGGCCGACGGCGAGCGGATTTACCCGTACCCCCTGGCCGTGGAGAGCGAATGGTCGATCGTCGGCCAGGACTTCGAGGAACTCCGGCCCGGCGAGTCGAGGGTCGTCTCCATCGTCAGCGCCCCCGAAGTCCCGGCGGACCTGGCCGGTCCGCTCCACTGGCGGGTCCGCCTCCGGACCGGGATCGGCCGGACCGACGTCCTGGGCGTCCGATGGCCCGGGAAGACGTCGGACCTCGACGCCCCCTCGAAGAAGTAAGGCAACGCCTTGAGAATCGCACCGATCGACCGGCCAGCGCTCGTCCGGGCCCTCGGCTGGACCACGGCCTGGGGCCTCGCGATCGCGGCGACGGTCCACCCGCTGGCCACCTGGGCCGCTCGGGTGGACTGGCGGGCCGATCTGATCTGCCACTTCCGGGAGCCCGCGATGGCCTTGAGCCTGCTGGCCGCGGCCTCGATGGCGAGGGGCCGCCGCCTGGTCGCGGTCGGCCTCGCCCTCCTGGCCGCCTGGCAGGGTTGGGAACTGGCCCGATGCTCCTGGCCCAACCCGGTCTCGCCCGATCCGGCGTCATCGGCGAGGCTCCGCGTTCTGGTGGCCAACGTTCTGGTCGACAATCCCGATCGGGAAGCCCTGATCCGCCTGATCCGCCGGGAGCGGCCCGACGTCGTCGGCCTGATCGAGGTGTCCCGCGACTGGTTGGCCGGCCTGGAGCCGGTCCGCTCGGAGTATCCCCATCGCTTCGAGCACCCCGACGACGAGGAAGGCCGGGGCCTGGCCCTCTGGTTCCGGGCCCCGCCGGTCGGAGTCAAGCCCGCCTCGCCCCTGCTTCCGGGCGGGAATCCCGCGATCCACGCCGTCATCGACTTCGATGGCCGCCCCCGCCAGTTCTGGCTGATCCACAACGTCTCGCCCTTCGAGAGGCCCGCCATCTTGCCGATCGGCGGCGAGCTGGACGCCCTCGCCGGGCGGGTCAAGCGGGACGAGGGATCGACCCTGGTGGTCGGGGACCTGAACTGCACCGACGGCTCGCCGCATTTCGGCCGGTTCCTCCGGGCTTCGGGGCTCCGGGATAGCCGGCTCGGCTTCGGGAGGCAGCCGAGCTGGCCGGCCTGGTCCTGGTATCGGATCGCGATCGACCACGCCTTTTTGACGCCCGACCTCGCGGTCGTCGACCGCCGACTCGGACCGGCGATCGGCTCGGATCACTTCCCCGTGATCCTGGAAGTGGCCCCGGCCGCCAGGTCGCGGACGAAGGAGGCCGCCCAGGCCTCCCACTCGCCCGCCTCGCCCGCCTCGCCCGCCTCGCCCGGCTCATCCTCGGCGAACTTGGCCAGGTCGGCGACCCGGAGGAACGCGACGAGTCGCCCGGCCCGATCGGGGCCCAGCCGCTCGATCAGTTGCGAGTCGTCGCCGACCTCCTCCGTCGTCTTCGAGGCCCAGGCCGGTCCCTGATCGGCGATCAAGGCCGCCCGGACCGACTCCGACGCGGCGATCAGCCGCGATCGGGGCGAATCGTCTTCGGGCCGGGCGTCGGGTCCCGGATCGCGAGCCTCGGAGGGCCCGGGCCGGGACCGGGACCGCCTCCGCCACCACCAGGCCAGGCCCGCGACCGAGGCGAGGGCCAGAAACCAGCCCGGGGTTGTCCCCCTCGGGCCGGAGGGATCCGGCCAGGGCTCCGGGCCGGGATTCGGGCGGGGCGGGGCGAGCGCCTGGGCTGGCTCCGGAGCGGATTCGGAGGGCCTCACGGGCGAGCCCTCCGGCGGGCCCGACGCGCGAAGAAGCGGAGCAGGGGGGAGAGCGGGTCCTCGACCGTCGAGACGTCGAGCCCGGCGATCCCCGAGGCGGAGCACCAGCGCCGGAAGTCGGCGGATCGGGCTTCGGCCGCCCGGGCATAGGCTTCCCGGACTCTCCGCGAGCCGGCGTCGACCGTCCGGGTCGTCCCGAGCTCGGCGTCGACCAGGTCGACCAGGCCGGAACGGGGCAGGGCCTGCTCGCGGGGGTCGATCAGCCGGACGGCCACGACGTCGTGTCGCCGGGCGACGGCCTGCCAGGCCGAGGCGGGGTCGACCCTCAGGAAGTCGCTCAGGACCACCACCAGGGCCCGGCGACGCGACCGGGCCAGGCCGCGGAGCCCGGCCGAGAGGTCGGTCCGCCGCGACCGCGAGGGGGTCGCCACCAGCGCCCGGACCAGCCGGGCCAGTTGGCCGACCCCGCCCGCCGGGGGCAGCTCGGCCTCGACCCGATCACTCACCAGGGCCAGACCCGCCCGGTCCCCCGCCTGGATCGCCGCCGTGGCCAGGAGGGCGGCCGACTGCACCGCCCGATCGGCCTTGGTCCGGCCTTCGGACCCGAACCGGAGGCTCGCCGAAATGTCGACGATCAGCCAGACCGTTAGTGCCCGCTCCTCGGCGAACCGGCGGACGTAGGGCCTCCCCTGCCGGGCCGTGACGTTCCAGTCGAGGTGGCGGACGTCGTCCCCCGGCTCGTAGGGCCTCAGCTCGGCGAACGCCAGGCCCGAGCCCGGTCGGGCCCCGAGGTAGGCCCCCGCCAGGTCGGCCACGGCCCCCCGCCGGACCCGGAACCTCAGCCGTCGCGCCTGCCGGACGATCGCCGAGGCGTCGACCTTCGAGGCGAGATCCGGGCAGGGCTTCGGGCTCCGGGGCCGCCGGAACCAGGGGAAAGTCATGGTGGAGGGTCGTCGGGCGAAGGTCGATGGATCACGAGACGCCGAGCCGAGGCGGGCCGATCACCCGTCGACCATCGACCAGGCCTCGTCGGCCGGCTCGTCGGTCGTGGCTCCGGGCGAGCGGGCCGGGTCAAGCGACCAGCGGATCCGGACCTCCCAGCTCCGCGATTCGTCCGCCTTGAGGAACCAGTGCGGGACGACCGCCGTGCTCTGGTAGACGCCCTCGAAGCCTCCTTCGCTCTGGCTGACCGTCTCGATCGGGAAGCACCAGAGGGCGGCCGGTCGCGACCATCGGAGGCCGACGGCGAGGTCGAGCCACTCGTCGGTCAGCGAAATTCCCCCGGTGGTCGGCAAGTCCAGCCGGGCGTCGAGCATCCCCAGCCGGTGCCCATCGGGGTCGGACAGATAGCGGTCCTGGGCGTGCCCGGCCATCGCCGCCAGGTTAAGCTCGACGGCGAAGTGGAGCAGAACTCCGACCGGAAGCTCGTCCAGGACGTAGTGGACGTCCAGTATCCCGGAGCCAGCTTCCAGCGTGATCGTCTTGCGGATCTGGATGGGATGGCCGTCGGCGACTCCGGGGCGTTCCATGATCAGGGCGACCCGGTCGGGGCCGCGCTGGAGCCTGGAGCGATAAGTCCCGGTGGCAAAGTCCCCTCGCTCGACGTCTCGGCAGGTCTTGAGGTCTTGCAGGGTGGCGTCGGGCGGCAGGAAGTGGTCGACCAGGGCCTTCCGGGGGTGGCGGTCGTAGACTAGGAGCTGATCGAGCCCTTCCTGCTTGAGCACGACCCTGTCGAGGATGCTGGGCGGCCCATCGTACCTGTCGCCGTTCGAGACCGAGGCCGCGGCGATCGCGCCGTGGTAGGCTTCGGGACGGCGGTCGAGGGTGGCCAGGACGTTGACCGCCGGCTCGCGGACGTCCAACTCGTAGATGTGGCCGCCGTGGGCCGGCCGGACGTAGACGATCATCCGGTCGTTCTCGATCCGGACTTCCTGGCGGGCGTCGAGGTTGTAGTCGGCCGCCTCGATCGAGACGCGCGGACCGGCCCGGCCCTCGGCCTCGTCGAGCGCGTTGTGGGCTCCGATCAGGTGGCCATAGACGGCGTTCCGGAGGTGGGGCAGGTAGAGCCCGCCGAAGGCCCCGTGCCAGAAGGGACAGTTGCACTGGCCCCGGTAGAGTTCCCTCCGGGCGATGGTTAAATAATCGGGATCGGCCTCGCCGTTTCCAGCCAGGTCGGCCAGGCGGTCCGAGACGCCGAGCATCCGGGCGTACATCTCGTCGCTCTCGGCATACTTCGCCTTGAAATTTCGCCAGAAACCCCCGGCGCGGACGAACGGCCGGAGCCGGTCGGCCGAGGGCTCGCCGACCGTCGATCGGATGGCGTCCTGGTATTCGACGAGGCGGTCCGGCGGGAGGACCCACTCGGTCATCTCGCGATAGGACGAATCGGGAAGGTAGACCTTGCCCATCGGCAGGGTCGCGTCGACGGCCTGGGCGAAGGTCGTGGGCAGGAGCCAGTCGCGGTTGCCGACGATCATGTCACAGAAGCGGCGGAGCCAGCCGTTCCGATAGACATGCTCATGGGTATCGGGCCATGCGCCGAACTTCTCGCCGTCGTCGGCGAAGACCATGACCGACTCGGGCCGCTCGGCGGCGACGCCCTGGAGGTATTCGTAAGTGGCGTGCGGCTCGCGGAATGGGATCAGGTAGCGGAGTCGCTCGGAGATCGGGAAGACCTTCAGGAGCTTCCCTTCCTCCTCGGTCAGGAAGTATCCGCGCAACTCGCGATCATCCGCGCCGGCCCGCGTGAAGTGGAAATCGTCGAGGACCGTGTACTCGATCCCCGCCTCGACCAGGGCCGCGACCAGGTGCTGCTCCCAGACCCGCTCGGCGACCCAGGCACCTCGGACCGCCGTCCCGAAAACCTCCTCCAGATAGGCGGAGTATTCGAGGATCTGCCCGACCCGGTCGCGGTGCGGGATCATCGTCAGGATTGGCTCGAAGAACGCCCCACCGAGGATCTCTACCCGGCCCGAGGTCGCCAGTGTCCGGACCCTCGCCACGTAGTCCGGCCGATGCTCCACCAGCCACTCCAGGAGCGGCCCCGAGGTGTGGAGGACGAACGGGATATCGGGGTAATCCTCCATCACCTCCAGGAACGGGAGGTAGCTCTCGCGATAGGCCGCCTCGAAGACGCCGTCGAAATTCCCGACCGGCTGGTGATCGTGCAGGGCGAGGATCAGTCGGACGCCGGTCATGGGCGGTTCCTCGGGACTTGGCCGCGATCGGGCGCGAGGGGGCAAGCTCGGAACGATCACTCTACCAGATCGCCGCGGCCGGGCGAGGCGCCTCAGGCATCGCGGAGGAAGCCGGCGGCGTCCTCGGGGGGCATCGGATTGATGTAGAAGCCCGAGCCCCACTCGAAACCGGCGACCTTGGTCAGACGGGGGATGATCTCGATATGCCAGTGGTAGTGCGGGAGTTCCTGATGGTCGAAGGGAGCGGTGTGGATGATGTAATTATAGGGAGGATTATCGAGGGCCTTCTCCAGCTTGCCGAGCACCTGACGGAGCGTCCCGCCGAGGTCGTCCAGGGCGTTCTTGGGGATGTTCTCGTAGTGGCTGGAGTGGCCCTTGGGGACGATCCAGGTCTCGAACGGGAACCGGCTGGCGTAGGGGCAGAAGGCCGTGAAGTGGGGCGAGTCGAGGACCAGCCGCGACTCGGTGGCCAGCTCCTGCTGGATGATGTCGCAATAGATGCAGCGGCCCCGGTAGTTGTAGAACTCCAGGCCGCCAGTCATCTCCTCCCAGACCGAGATCGGGACCGTGGGGGTGACGATCAGCTGGCTGTGAGTGTGTTCCAGGCTGGCACCGGCGGCCGGGCCGACGTTCTTGAAGATCAAGCCGTGGAGGAGCCGGCTATCCTTCTTGAGGTCGACCAGGCGGTCGCGGTAGACCCAGAGGATCTCGCGGATGTTCTCCTCGGAGAGGCTCGCCATGCTGAGGTGATGCTGGGGGCTCTCGATGATGACTTCATGGGCCCCGACGCCGGCCATCTTGTCGTAGATGCCCTCGCCCCGCTTATTCAGGCTCCCCTCGATCGTCAGGGCGGGGAACTTGTTGGGGACCACCCGGACGCGCCACCCGGGTCCGTCGGGCCGGCTTCCGCGCTCGCGATAGGCGATGATCTCCTGCGGCGTCTTGTCCTCGTGCCCCTCGCAGAACGGGCAGGTGCCGGCCTCGGAGACCGACTGTTCCTGGTGCTTGAAGTCGTGGGGCCGCTTCGCCCGCTCCAGGGCGATGATGACCCACCGGCCGACGATCGGATCTTTGCGGAGTTCGGGCATCGCGGGGTCCTGGAAGCGGCCGGCCGGGACGTCTCGGGCGTCGAGGGACTGGCGGGTGGTGGCTGGCCCGTGCGGGGCTCGATCGTATCATCTCGAAGCCGCCGATGCACTCCGACCCCGGAATCCGCCATCCCGAGCGAACCCTTCGCCAACGAAAAAGGCCCGCCCTCGAAGTGAGGCGGGCCTCCGGAAACCGGGAGGTATCGGATCGACCGGGATCAGTTCGCCAGGGCTTCCTCGTAAACCTCGCTCTGCCCGGTCGAGATCGACTGGAGCTTGCGGCAGGCTTCGGCATACGCCTGGCTGACCTGGTCGGCGTCCCAGTCGACCATCCGCCCGGGATAGTCCAGGAGCTTGGCCCAGCCGTTGAGATACTTCAGGAGCCCGACCTCGTGCCGCTGCTCCTGATCCTTGGTCCAGGCGAAGAGGGCCCGGCCCGATCGAGGAACCGAACCGTTGCCGGACGAGGTCCGGGCCGGAGCCGAGACCGGGGCCAGGGACGCCGGCTCGGGGGCGGCGGCCTGCGCCGGGACCTCGGGGGCGAGCGGCGCGGCGAGGGCCGGGGCTCGCTCGCGGGCGAAGGCGGGGACGCCATCGCGGTAGAGATATCGGCCGACACCGAACTTCACGGCGGCCCGCTTGAAGGCGTCGGAGAAGCCGCTTTTGTCGTCGTCGCCCGAGTCAGGCATCCCGGCATAACCGCCGGCGTCAGCCTTGGTCAGGGTCGCCCCGTCGGGCAGGCGGACGGTCAACCGGCAAAGGACCGAGTTCTCGCCGGGGACGTACTCGTCCCACCAGTTCTCAGGTCCGAGGACCGAGTCGAGCCGGTTCATGGCCGTCCGGGCGGTGATGTAATGGAGCTGCCGGCCGGCCTGCGAGCGAGAGCGGACCTCCTGGGGATCGAACGGGGCGGCGAGGGCGGCGAAGAGGTCAGGAAACTGGGTCATTGTCGAATCTCCCCCGGCGGAGGGACTCGGATCATCCGAGGGGAACCGCCGGTCGTCTGAGGAACCAGTAGGTCGAAGCCAACGTGTGCCCGAGCCGCGATAAGTCTCGCCCGCTCGGACCTTTACGTGGATCACGGAAAGTCGAGAACCATCCGCCCGGCCCGGGTATTACGCCCCGGTCGGGCGGATGGTTCAATGATAGCGACTGTCCGCCTGGTATGCAACCGTACACTGAAAAGATTTTCAGGTCCGTTGCCTCAGGCCGCGGCGATCTTGAAGTCGTAACGACTCCAGATGACGACCAGAAGAAGCGTGGCCAGGATCATCGACCCCAGGGCGACCCCGAGCAGGGCGACGTAGACGTCGCTTCGGGGCTTGGCGACGAAGACACCGGGCCGGCCTCCGGGTCGAGCCCCTCGGGCGGCCGGGGTGGCACTACCGCGAGTTGAAGAGCGTGGACGAGACAATGTCGTTCTCCTGGACCTGCTTCCCATTGACCGTCTTGCCGATGATCTCGGCGACGGCCTTATCGGGGTAAACGGAGACGATCTTGACCTTGCCGATGTACTCGGCCCGTGGCTGGATCCGGAAGACGTAAAGCTCCTGAGCGACCTTGAGGCCGTCGTCCGAGCCGATCGAGATTTCCATCGACCTCCGGGTGGAATTCAACGCGACGACCTTCCCCTCGACGTTCGGCGGGACCGAATTGGGGTCGAGCCTGTCGATGTTCTCCATCGGGATATTCTTCTGGCGAAGGAAGGCCGTCATCCGGGCGTTGGAGTCGCGGAGAGATCGAGCATTCTGCTCGGCCGTGGCCTTCTCGCGTTCGAGGATCCGCTTCTGGTCGGTCAGCTCGATATTCTGGATGCTGAATTCGTTGGCCTGCTTCTGGGCCTTGCCCAGAGTCTCGTTAAGGACGTCGATCTGGCCCTTCCGGGCGGTGGCTTCGGCCAGTGACACCTGGGCGTTCTTCTGGGCGACTTCGAGCTGGGTCCGGGCCTGGGTCATCTCGCCTTCGGCGTCGCCGACCTGCTTCTGGAGGTCGGCGACCCGGGTGTCGCGCTCGCCGATCGTCTTGGTATGTTCCTTCTTGGCGGTGTCGAGCTTGCCTTCGGCATCCGTGACTTTGGCCTGGGCGTCCCGCAGTTGCCCCTGGGTTTTCTGGATCTCACCCGCCTGCTTGGTGCTCTTGTCTTTCCAGTTACTCGCGGTCGAGAAGACCACGGTGGAAATCCCAAGGAAGACGAGCGAGAAGCCCATGATGAGGATCACGAGGATCTTGCCGACGAACGTCATGGTCCCATCCCACCATTCAGAGTAAGACGGTCCGCCATTGCGCCCCCATCGACGTCACGAGTCGGACGAAGGGAGTGTGTTCGGGCCGTTCGGGTCCGGGAGAAGTGGCCTGGCTGCGAAGCTGGCGGCGATCGCCGCGCCGTGACGTCCTTCAAGGATACCGTCGATCGACGCGGCCCGGCAAGTCGCTCGACCGCCCATCGTGGATGGCCCACGACCGGGGATCGCTCGAATCGCCCTCGCCTGACTTGCCGTAAACCTACACCACGTCCGGGCACCCGACAAGTGGGGGAGAATGGCGAAAATGGGAAATGTTCCGTCGCGACGGGCGTCGATGCCTTTTCCGGGCTGGCGTCAGGCGGTCGGCGGTCCGGGCCGTCTCCGGGGCGCAAGGATCCCGAGGATCAGGAGGCCGATGGTACTCGCCAGGCAGGACTGGCCGAGCCAGTCGCCCCACCGGGAGTAAAAGGACACCCGGTCGTCGAGCGGGGTGGTCTCGACCAGGACCCCGCCGGTCATCTTGGGGAGCGACTTGAGGACCCGGCCGTTGCCGTCGATCAGGGCCGAGACGCCGGTATTGACCGCCCGGACCAGGGGGACGCGGTTCTCGATGCACCGGAAGGTGCTGACGGCCAGGTGCATCTCGTGTTCGGAGGTCTGGTGAAACCAGCCGTCGTTGGACAGGTTGACCAGGAGGTCGGGTTGTCGACCGCCGGGGGCCTCGGCGAAGAAGCGGCGGACGACGTGGGGCACGGTGTCCTCGAAGCAGATCGCCGCGGCGAGCCGGTACGGGCCGAGGTCGAACCAGGCGGGTTGCTTGCCGAAGTCGAGGAAGTGCGGGCGGGTCCCCCGGTAGGGCGTCAGGCGGATCAGCCAGGGCAGGGCGTCGATCAGCGGGACGTACTCGCCGAACGGGACCAGGTGCAGCTTGTGATACGCCTGAAGGGCCCGGCCGTGCTGGAGCAGGAGCGCGGCGTTGTATCGCGAGTAGCCGGCCGCCCCGAAGTCGTGGAGCGACGAGCCCACCATCATCGGGATCCGGAGCCGGGCCAGCCATTCATCGAAGTAGGCGTTGGTCCGGTCGCGGGTCAGCTTCACGTCGGCGGCGATCTCGTCGGGATAGACCCCCTTGACCAGCTTGTCGAGGGCCTTGTCGTCGAGGGTGGGGTCGATGGCGACGTAGCGGAACGGGAACGACGTCTCGGGCCAGACGATCAGTTCGGGCCGGGGGTCCGATCGGGCCGCGCGCTCGACCAGCGACTCGTAGACGGCCTGGAGCGCCGCGGACGACTTCTTCCGCTCGGAATTGTATTCTTGAACCTCGTTCGATTGGAGGAGCGCGACCCTGGGGCCGGCCCGGAACTTCGCCGACGAGACGCGATACACGCCATAGGCCATCGTCCCGGCGACCCCGATGGTCACGGCCGCGATCCGCGCTTTGTGCGGAAGTCCCAGACGAACCCACCACGACCCCCGGGCACCCACGCGGAACAACGGGCGGGTCAGCAGATCGACCCAGAAGGCGTTGACCATCGCGATCAGGAAACTCAGGCCGAGGGCCCCGGAGAAGTCGGCGATCTGGGTCAGATACGAATAGCGATACTGGCCGTGGGCCAGGTAATACCAGGGGAATCCGGTGAGGACGAAGGCCCGGACGTATTCCAGGGCCACCCAGAGGACCGGGCCGGCGACCATGATCGGCAGGTTCAGCCGCCTCGCGGAGAAGCGGGCCAGGAACAGGAAGCCGGGCCACCAGAGCGAGAGGAACAGCGCCATCACGACCCAGCCGAGCCAGGCGGTCGGGTCGGTCCACCAGATCCAGTGGATCGCCAGGAGCCAGAAGGCGAAGCCCCCGAGCCACGAGCCGAGATAGACCGCGGCCTTCGATCGCCGGCTCTCGACCAGAAGGAACAACGGCGTCAGCGCGAACCAGGCCGACCAGCTCCACTCGGCGGGCGGGAACGAGAGCCAGAGCAAGACCCCCGAGATCAGGCCGAGCACGACCGGATGCGGGAGCCGCGCGGTCGCCGCGCTCCCCATCCCGTCGCCCTGGAGGGTTTCCGCCGTCATCACCCGGGTCGACATGGGCCAGCCCTCATCCGTCGGGCGATCGCCGCCCGCCTCGGTCTCAAGTCCCTCGGAGAAACGCACTCTACGACAAGCCGCGAGGATTTCCCATCCGACTCCGGAACGGCCAGGGGCCCGATCCGAGCGGTTGGTCGTCTGGCGGTCGCTTTTCCCAAACGAACCCAAACCCCGCGACCTTTCCCAAACGAACCCAAGCCCCGCGACCTTTCCCGAACGAACCCAAGCCCCGCGACCTTTCCCGAACGAACCCAAGGGCATGAAGGCCAGCGAAGGGGCGGGTCGCCACTCCTCCCGGGAGATAACATCGTGGAAAGGGGTGGCGATTATCCGGGTATCTCGGTCGGCCGATCGGATTCGACGGGCTAGAGCGGTTTTCGCTCGACCGTGGCGGCCGTTTCGTAGGGTGGCGTCGAGCGGAGCGAGGCCCACCATGCCGAACCCGGTGGGCCTCGCTCCGCTCGACGCCACCCTTCAGGGTATGTGCGATCGAAAACCGCTCTAGAGGGGGAGGAAAGGGATTTCCTGTCCCTCTCGATATGACTCGTCGCCGGCGGGGAAGGCGAGGAAGCCATCGGCGAGGGCGACGGTCCTCAGGTCGGCCGAGCCGGCCCAGTCGAGCGGGAAAGCGCGACCCTCGTCGAGCCGGGCGGGATGGTAGGTCGGCCGGTCGCCTCGATGCTCGAAGGCCAGCCCGAGCCGCGCCGAGGTCAGATAAGGCCGGGGCGGCGTCCGACCCGCCAGGGCGTCCAGGGCGGGGCGGACGAACAAAAGGAAGCCAATCACCGCGCTGGCCGGGTTCCCGGGCAGGCCGAACACCAGGGCCCCCGGCCTCCCGGACCGGGGCGGGCCGACCCCGAACCAGATCGGCTTGCCCGGTTTGACCCGGACCTTGTGAAAAACCGGCGCGATCCCCAGGTCGCCCAGGGCGGCCGGGACCAGGTCTCTCGTCCCCATCGAGACCCCGCCGCTGACGAGGAGGACGTCGGTCCGCCCCTGGGCGAGTTCGGGCGCGATCGCGCCGGGTTGTCCTCGCCGGCCGATCAGGGCGGCATGCAGGGCAGAGCGGAGGGCCGGGGGGTCGTCGGGCGCGATCGCGATTTCGACGGCCGACCGGGCCCCCCAGGCCATCGCCAGGCCGGCGAGCATGACCGAATTCGTGTTCCGGATCTGCCCGGGCTCGGGTCGTCGGGATCGGGGGACAAGTTCGTCGCCGGTCGGGACGACCACCACGGCGGGAGTCGGGATGAACCAGACATCCAACCTCCCGGCCGAGGCGATCAAGCCCAGCTTGGTGGCGTCGATCCGGGTCCCTCGACGGAGGAGGAGGTCCCCCTCCCTCATCTCGCGCCCCCGGACCAGGCGATTCAGACCGGGGAGAATCGGCCCGGAGAGGAAGACGGTCTCCTGATCCGGGGACCGGGACCGTTCGACCATCACGACGGCATCGGCCCCCGAGGGCAGGGGGGCGCCCGTCATGATCCGGGCCGACTCGCCCGGGGCCAGCGCCCTCGTCGGCGTCCGGCCCGCGGAAATCTCCTCGACGACCCGGAAGCGGCGCTCGCCGGAGGCCGCGAGGTCGGCCGATCGGACCGCGTAGCCGTCCATCAGGGCCTTGTCGAAAGGGGGCATGTCGAGGTCAGCCACGATGTCCTCGGCCAGGGTCGAGCCGAGCGCCTCGATCAACCGCCCCTCCCTCGTCGGGAGGGCTCCGGCGTGGCGGAGGACGGCCGCGACCGCCTCGTCGACGCTCAACATGGGCAGGATCCTCAACGCCCGATGAAGTTCTTCAGGAGTCTGGTCCCTTCGAGTGTCAGGAAGCTCTCGGGGTGGTACTGGACCCCCTCCAACGGGAACGACTCGTGGCGGACGCCCATGATCTCGTCCTGGTCGGTCCGGGCCACCACCCGGAGCGAGTCGGGGAGGGTCCCCGGCCGGATCACCAGGCTGTGATAGCGGGTCGCCTCGAAAGGGTTCGACAGGCCCCGATAGACGCCCAGCCCGTCGTGGAAGATCCACGACGTCTTGCCGTGCATGATCCGGTCGGCCCGGACGATCTCGGCCCCGAAGACCTGGCCGATCGACTGGTGGCCCAGGCAGACCCCGAGGACCGGGATCCGGGGCGCGAACCGCTCGATCGCGGCCATCGAGATCCCCGCCTCGTTGGGGGTGCAAGGCCCGGGGGAGACGATCAGGTGGGTCGGCCCCTTGGCCTCGATCTCGTCGAGCCCGACCTCGTCATTCCGGACGACCAGGACTCCCAGGGCGGGGTCGATCTCGCCGAGCCGCTGGACCAGGTTGTACGTGAACGAATCGTAGTTGTCGATCAGGACGATCATGGAGAATCCACCCGGCGGCGGTCGAGGTCCGATGGCTGGGATCCCGTCGCGACCGCTTCAGGTGATTTTACCCGCTCAACCCGATCCCCGGAAGGGAATCGCCTCCTCGATTGTCGGCCCTGTCTCCGCCGAGCGGTTATCCTTGAACGTTGTGGCTCTGGAGGATGACGCTCGACAAGGAGGAAGAAACATGGCGTGCATGGTTGGCCCGGTGACGATCCTGATCGCGATGAGTACGACGGGCGGGATCTTCTTCAATCGGAATCCGAATAACCTCGTGGCCCCTCCGGAGCCCGGCTTCGGGGCCGGGTATGCCAATGGCAATCCCGACGGCTACGGCTGGCACGATTTCGGCGTCAAGCTTCCGCTGACGGCCGACCGGACGCCGGAATATTACTTCCCGCGCTACCTGTCGGTTCCCCCCTCGCAGCTCTTCATGCCGAATTACTACAACCCGTATGTTTCTCGAGGCCAGCGGTTCTTGCCGTTCGCGGGATGCGGCGGCCCGCACCCGGTGAGCCGGCCCCCTACCGTTTCGGCCGAGGAACCGGTCCATCCCTACAGCGCGACCATGAACAACCAGCCCCGGACGGCGATTCCGACCTTCAACGGTCGCGTGGAGGCGCAACCGATCAATCCCGGATCGTCCGGCCTCCGGCCCTGATCGGCCCCATTGGATCCGGCCCTCCCTTGTCGGACTCTCGGGGCTCCGGGAGGGGAGGGCCGGCGAAACTGTTTTACCACGCTTGCCAAAGGTTTACTCCGCAATTTAGGATGAAGCCTCCGACAGCGTCCCGAGCCGGGAGGCGGGTTGGAAATTTTTCCTGCGCGTTCCTTTTTCTTCGAACCCGATCGGTAACCGGAGCGTAGCGTCGGAACAGGTCGCGTGCTCACGAGGGGATCCGGACTTCAACGTCCATCATCGATTCCATACTCCCCTCGGATCGGGCTGACTCGACCTCGGCGAGCCGACCGGGCCTCTCCGATCCGGTCGCGATTCCGCACGAGTTCGATGAGTCCCGATCCCCTTTCTTCCACCGTTATCAAAGGCACCCTAGTGATGAGCCGCGACGTCATCATCGAGACACGGAACCTCACCAAGGTCTACCGCGACTTCTGGGGACGGCCCAAGGTCCAGGCCCTCAAGGCCCTCGACCTCCAGGTCCACAAGGGTGAGATCTTCGGCCTGCTCGGGCCCAACGGGTCGGGCAAGACCACCACGATCAAGCTCCTCCTCGGGCTCCTCTTCCCCACCGAGGGCGACGCGCTCATCTTCAACGAGCCGACGACCAACGTCGCCAAGAACGAGCGGATCGGCTATCTCCCCGAGGAGTCCTACCTCTACAAGTTCCTCAACGCCGAGGAGACGCTCCACTTCTACGGCCGACTCTTCAAGATCTCCAAGGCCGAGCGGACCAAGCGGGTCGGCCGGCTGATCGACTTGGTCGGCCTGAACGCCGCCAAGCACCGTCAGCTCCGCGAATATTCCAAGGGGATGCAGCGGCGGATCGGCCTGGCCCAGGCGCTCATCAACGACCCCGAACTGATCCTGCTCGACGAACCGACCTCGGGCCTCGACCCGATCGGCACGGCCGAGATCAAGGAGCTGATCCGCGACCTCAAGACCCAGGGCAAGACGGTCGTCCTCTCCGGCCACCTCCTGGCCGACATGCAGGATATTTGCGACCGGATCGCGATCCTCCACCGGGGCGAGCTCAAGGAACTGGGCAAGGTCTCCGACCTCCTCACGGTCCAGGACGTCACCCAGATCAAGACCCGCGACCTCCCCGAGGCGGCCATCGACGAGATCCGGGCCGTGATCCAGCGGCACGGGGCGCAGCTCCTGGCAGTCGACCACCCGACCACGACCCTGGAGGAGCTGTTCCTCCGGATCGTCCGCGAGAGCGACCTCCATCCCGGCCGCCGCCGGGTCGGCGACAAGCCGGTCGACGGGTCGCCCGCCAAGCCGGCCGTCGCCTCGGATGAGCTGGCCGGGTCCCCCGGGAAGCGCTGATCCGCCCTTTGCTTGGCGGGTTGTCCGTCGGCCGGGGTCGCGAGACTCCGGCCCCGATCCCTTTCCGGTCCGCCACCGATCGACGATCCGGGCCCGACGATCCGGGCCCGTCCGCCATTCCGATCCTATTTCATCCCGGTCCGGCGGCCGTCGTCACCGACAGCGCTTGAGGAGCCCGATTGCGATGCATCCGCCCTTTTTCCCCCTGCTCTGGGCGCAATCCAAGATGCCCGGGGTTTCGGATTGGTTCGTCCCCACGCTGAAGTGGCTCTTCGTCTTCGGCGACCCGGGCTTCTCGGTCCCGGGATTCTTGGGCGGCTTCATCACCTGGCTCAAGGTGGTGGGGCTGTTCGCCCTTTTGGCCTGGGTCTTCTCGTGGGTGACCGCCGCGATCCGGACCCGGAAGGTCGCCCGGACCGACGGACTCGACATCGCCGCGCTGTTGGCCCTGACCGGATCCCTGGGATCGGTGGTGCTGAGCGTCCTCCAATCGACCCAGCGGGTCCGACCCCTGAATCTCGGCGGCTATCCGGCCTCGACGTTGATTGCCCTGGTCTGCGGCGCGGTTATCGTGCTCTGGGTCGAGCGTTCGCTCTGGACGTCGATCCGGCGGATCGGGCGGGTCGCCGACGGGATGGTCCTGGCCGGGATCCACCTGGCGATCCTCGGGGGGATCGGTGTTGCCTATCTCCTGATCGGGGCGCGGGTCGGGGTCCCCGGCTCGGAAGGGTCCGGGAGGGTCCCGATTGGCCTGGCCTTGTTCCTGGGTACCCGGCTGGGCGCGACGTATATGGGGCTGGTGGTCATGGTCCGGGTCGCCTGGATCGTGATCCCCGAGTTGCTCGGGATCCGGCCCCGGCGGCTCCTGGCGATCGCGTGGCATAGCGTGATCGAGGCGACCCGGAAGATGTGGGCGCCGTGGGTGGTGATCGTCCTTTTCCTCGTGATCCTGGCCTTCACCCACTGGTTCCTCCCGATCCCGGCCCAGCGGCCGGCCGAACTGGGCCGGATCTACGTCGGGACCCTGACCCTGCTCTGCATGCTCCTGCTGACGGTCATGGTCACGGTCCTGGCCCCGCTCGGGATGCCCCAGGATATCCAGGCCCAGACGATCTACACGGTGGTGACCAAGCCGGTCCGCCGGCTGGAAATGGTCTGGGGACGGATCCTCGGCTATATGTTCATCGTGACCCTGCTGGTCCTCTTCTTCGGGGCGAGCAGCCTGGCTTACCTTTATCGGAACATCAACGGCACGATCAACGAGATCGAGGCCCAGGCCGAGAAGATCAAGCAGACTGATCCCGAACGCTATCGGTTCCTGAGGGACCAGGCCGAGCAGCTCCAGACCCGGATGTCGGCGCGGGTCCCGGTCAAGGGTGCGCTGACGTTCATCGACTCGCGAGGGACGCCGCAGATCAAGGGCGTGGACGTGGGCCAGGAGCTGGAGTTCCGGAGCCACATCGAGGGTGGGACCCCGGCCGCGGCGATCTGGCATTACGGGATCGTCCCCGACCCGTACGACCCGAGGCGTCCCCTTGATCGCCGGATCCCCGTGGCCTCGCTGCTCCGGCCCGAGACGATCGAGGCGATCGAGAACGACGCGATGGTCCTCGACTACGGCGTCGCCGCGCTGGAACGTCGCCAGAAGGACCCGGCCGCCAAGCCCGCCGAGGCCGCCCAGGCCGCCGCCGAATCGTCCCGGGCCGCCGACCAGGTCCGCCAGCTCCGCGAGCGGTCGGGAAAGCTCAAGGCCCGGTTCGACGAGCTGCTCGCCCAGTCCAGGAAGGCCGCGGCCGAGAAGAAGCCCGAGGACTCCGACCGGCTCCGTCGCGAGGCGGCGGCCTTGCACTCGCCGCCGATCCCGATGGAGATGATCTTCACGATCTACCGGACGACCAAGGGGCGCGTCGGCGACCCGGTCTACGCCGAGATCGAGGTCGAGAACCCGCGGGTCGCGGGCCAGCCCAAGTTCCGCGACACCTTCCCGATCCGGGAATATTACACCAACAAGCGCTACCTCCCGTCGTCGTACCTGGTCGGCTCGCTGGGGACGCTCAACGTCACGGTCCACTGCATGAGCCCGACCCAGTACCTGGGAATGGCCGAGAGCGACTTCTACCTGCTGGCCGCCTCGGGCGACTTCAACCAGAACTTCATGAAAGGGCTGTTCGGGATCTGGCTCCAGGCGATGGTCCTGACCGCCATCGGCGTCTTCGCCGGGACGTTCCTGAGCTGGCCGGTGGCCCTCCTGTTCACGATCGCCTTCTTCATCGCCGGTCACGCCGCGTTCTCGATCCTCAAGGACTTCTTCCTCCAGACGATCCTCGGCGGCGGCCCGTTCGAGTCGCTGATCCGGCTCCTCTCCCACGACAACCAGATGAGCGACCTGGCGCCGACGCTGGGGGTGGTCGTGGCCAAGACGCTCGACTCGGTGGTCATGCCGGTGATGTCGACGATGGTCTACCTGATTCCCAACCTCGGCTCGCTCGACGTCAGCAACACGGTCGCCGAGGGCTTCGCCGTGGGCTGGCCCCTGATGCTTGGCAACACGCTGGTCGCGCTGGCGTACGCGGTACCCTTCTCGATCGGCGGCTACTTCATCCTCAAGAACCGGGAGGTGGCGGCGTGAGTTACCTCACCAATCTGCAACGCAAGATCGCCTATTCCGTCGGGATCCTGGTCCTCTTCCTGGGGATGTTCCCCTACAAGAACTACCTCCAGCAGGAGGCCACCCGGAAGGACCTGGGCGAGGCCAGCATCGGCGAAATCGACTCCGGGAGCTTCGTCCTCAAGCTGTTCCTGCTCGGCGGGGCTCGGGGGATGGCCGCCAACGTCCTCTGGACCCGGGCCATCGAACTCCAGAAGGTCCAGGAGTGGGACCGGCTCAAGGTGACCGTTGACATGATCACCAAGCTCCAGCCCCACTTCCTCTCGATCTGGACGTTCCAGAGCTGGAACCTGACGTATAACGTCTCGGTCGAGTGGGACGCCCCCGAGGACAAGTACGAGTGGATCAAGCGGGGGATCAAGTTCGTCCAGGACGGCGTCCGGAAGAACCAGAAGTCGCCCGACCTGATCTGGGATACCGCCTGGTACTACTATCACAAGATCGGCTTCTCCGACGAGTCGATCATCCTCCGTCGCCTCTTCCGGGACGACGAGGATGAGTCGTTCAAGCGGAGCCCCCTGCCCGGCCTGACCATCTACCACGACAATTTCCAGCTCGGCCACGACTGGTTCGTCAAGGCCGTCAACCTGGTCGACGAGGGCGTATCCCGCCAGCACTCCGGCGGTGAGGAGACGGTCCGCCACGTCGACGCCCCCGCGCAGCGAAAAGGGCAGCAGGGCGACCTCCCGTTCCGGTCCATGCCCGCCCACGCCCAGACCCGCTACGCGCTCAGCCTGGAGAAGGCGTCGATCAAGGGGATCGAGGCCACCTTCGGCCCTCGGGCCCAGAACGAGTGGCAGAAGGCACTCGACGAGTGGGTCGTTTTCGGCATGCACGTCTTCGAAACCCACAACGAAGTGGTCATCGACGGCAAGCGCGTCCGCCAGAAGGTCCGGCTCGACGATAACAACATCTCCAACCACGATCGATGGGCCAAGCTCCACCCCAACGAGCAGTACTGGTCCGACCGCTGGGCCGACCAGATGAACTACCCCTACTGGAAGGATCGCTGCGACGCCGAGAAGGAAGTCGACGGGACCAAGGCCCGCAAGCTGTTCTATGAGGGGACCAAGGCTTATAAGGCGGCCGACTTCCCGCTGGCAGTCGAGAAGTTCAAGGAAGGGCTCCAGGTCTGGGACAAGCTCCTCCAACGGCACTTGCCCTACCGCCGCGACGATCTGAACAAGAAGGATACCGGCCTGGTGATGAAGCGCTACGCCCGGGCCTGCCAGCAGTCGGGGGTCGAGCTCCCCAAGGACACGCCGTTCATGGACCTCCTCAAGGCTTACGAGGGCGACGTCAGCAAGGACCCGTTCGACGCCCTGGAGCAGTACGACAACAGCAGCCGATCCGGCACGTCGGCCAAGCCGCGCTGAGCGAACGGACCTCCGATCCATGCGACGCGGGGCGGGCTCCGGTGCCCGCCCCGCCTCCGTTCCCGGGAACGTCCCTTGGTCCCGGCCCTCGGACCTGCCTACCATATCCTCGGGAGGGCGGCTTGACCCAGACGCGGTCCGGGGCCGCGGACCGCCCCGATACCAGGCATTGGGCCCGATCCGCCATGACCACCGCCATCCGCCGGACAATCCGGGTCGGGCACAGCCCCGACTCCGACGACGCCTTCATGTTCTACGCGCTCACGCACGACAAGCTCGACAACGGCGACCTCCAGTTCGTCCACCAACTCGAAGACATCGAGACCCTCAACCGCCGGGCCCTCGGCGGCGAGCTCGAAGTCTCTGCCGTCAGCATCCACGCCTTCGCCCACCTGGCCGACCGCTACGCCCTGCTCGCCTCGGGTTGCAGCATGGGTGACCATTACGGCCCAAAGTTGATCGCCCGCGAGCCGATGACCCTGGACCAGGCCCGGCGGAAGACCATCGCCATCCCGGGCAAGCTGACCACGGCCTACCTGACGCTCCAGCTCTGCCTGGGCAAGGACGTGAAGGTCGAAATCATGCCGTTCGACCAGATCCTCCCGGCCGTGGCCGAGGGCAAGGTCGACGTCGGCCTGATCATCCACGAGGGGCAGCTCTTCTACCAGGACAAGGGCCTCCACCAGATCGTCGACCTCGGCCAGTGGTGGATGGGCGAGACCGGCCTCCCCCTCCCGCTCGGCGGCAACGTCGTTCGCAAGGATCTCGGCGAAGCGACCGTCAACGAGATCGCCCGCCTCCTCCGGGAAAGCATCGAGTACGCCCTGGAGCACCGCCAGGAGGCCCTCGACTACGCCCTGAACTACTCCCGCGACCTCGACCCCAAGCTTGCCGACCAGTTCGTCGGGATGTACGTCAATCAGTGGACGGTTGATTACGGACCCCGGGGCCGGGAAGCCGTCCGGACCCTCCTCCGCAAGGCCATTGAGGCCGGACTGATCCCGCATCCGGTGGATGTCCAGTTCGTCGGCTGATCCAACCTGCCGCCCGCCCCCGATCGAGGGTAGATCGGAGGCGGGCGTGCCGCTACGATAGCGGTATTCCCAACGGAGGAATCCTCATGCCGGAAGTGGAAATCATCCTTGATCCCGAGACCGGTCTTCCGACGATCACCACGGTCGACCTGCTCGAAGATTATTGGGCCGACTTTCTCTGCTTCCGGAGAGACGCCATTCTCTCCGCCCGGAATGGCGACCGACTTCGAACGCATCGCTACCTTCGTGCTGCCCTTTTCACCTTCTTGAACTACCTGTCGGGAATGGCGAACCGATGGATCCATTCCAATTCCGTGCCTGACGAAGACCTGTCGTCCAGGATGGCTCTTTCCGATCGGCTCGCCGAGATCGCCGATCGATTTCCATCGGAAGCCCCTCCCAAGGTTGATGTGGATTTCTTGACGACGCTCGCCCTCCGATGCTCGAACCTTCTTCCCTCGGATGAAAAGGATCTGTTTCAAAGCCTTGCCGTTGAACAAATCGATTCGGCGTGGCAACGGGTCGTCGTTTGGCTCCAGGAATTCAGCACGAGGACTGGCCTGCCACTTCATGCCGACACACGATCGCTGGCGCTCCCGTTCATGTCCGTCATTGCCGGCGAGTTCCATGAAGATTATCAAGATTTTGACGCTCTTGGGGATGATCCTCATCCCTTTCAAGATCCGCCCGGGACATGGGAAGTCATCGAGCCCGACCCGGAACCCAATCAGGTCCAGAAGTGATGACTGGTCGTTTGTTAATACCGTCGCGCGGCGAAGTCTTGAATGCAGATTTTGACCTTGTCAAGGCCGACGGCGAAGGTCACTTAATCTTGGACGAGAATGGCCAGAAGCAGTTTACTCGATTTCGCGAGCATGGCGATGTCAGGCCCTGTGTTGATCTTTCAATCAACGATTTTAATCGAGGTTCCAGCCAGCTTGTCATCGTCTTACCGATTACATCTCGAAACAAGAACCAAAGAACCCATGTGCCAATTCAGCCGCCGGAGGGAGGCTTGAAGCGTCCGAGCTTCGCGATCACCGAAGGTGTTCGCTCCATCGCGCGGCAATTTCTCTTAGCAAAATATGGTGTCCTCGAAGACCGCACGATGCGCGAGATTGAAGTACGAATTCGGGAATTGATGTTGTTTTAGTAGCCGATCTCCGATATTCGCCGTGCCATCCATTGGAAATCATCCATGCCCAACAGCTTCGGCTCCCTGGCCACGTTCCCGGTGGACGGTCGGACGTTCCGCTATTACCGCCTCGATGCCCTCCGCGATCATGACGTCGACCTCGACCGACTGCCGTTCTCGCTCAAGATCCTGCTGGAGAACTTGCTCCGGAATGAGGATGAGGTGACGGTCACCCGCGAGGACATCCTGGGGCTGGCCAACTGGGATCCCAAGGCGACCCCCTACCGCGAGATCGCCTTCCGGCCCAGTCGGGTCCTCCTCCAGGACTTCACCGGCGTCCCCGCCGTGGTCGACCTCGCCGCGATGCGCGACGCCATGAAGCGGATGGGGGGCGACCCCAAGAAAATTAACCCCCTGCAACCCGTTGAGCTGGTGATCGACCACTCGGTCCAGGTCGACGAGGCGGGGACGGTCAACGCCTTCCTCACCAACGCCGAGCTGGAATTCGCCCGGAACCGCGAACGATACGCCTTCCTCCGGTGGGGCCAGGACTCCTTCCAGAATTTCCGGGTCGTCCCGCCCGACACCGGGATCGTCCATCAGGTCAACGTCGAGTACCTGGCCCGCGTCGTCTTCAGCTCGACCGACGTCGAGAGCGAAGCCAAGGACAAGGAGCCCCTGGCCTATCCCGACACCCTGGTGGGGACCGACTCGCACACCACGATGATTAACGGACTGGGCGTCCTGGGATGGGGCGTCGGCGGGATCGAGGCCGAGGCGGCGATGCTCGGCCAGCCGGTCTCGATGCTCGTCCCGCAGGTCATCGGCTTCCGGCTGGTCGGCTCGCTCCGCGAGGGGGCGACGGCCACCGACCTCGTCCTCACCGTCACCGAGCAGCTCCGCCGGAAGGGCGTGGTCGGCAAGTTCGTCGAGTTCTACGGCGAGGGGCTGGCCACCCTCCCGCTGGCCGACCGGGCGACCATCGCCAACATGGCCCCCGAGTACGGGGCGACCTGCGGGATCTTCCCGATCGACGCCGAGACGCTCCGCTACCTCGAACTCTCGGGCCGGCCCCCGGAGTTGATCCGGCTGGTCGAGGCCTACGCCAGGGCCCAGGGCCTCTTCCACGCCCCGGGGACGCCCGAAGCCGCGTATTCCGACACCCTCGAACTCGACCTCGCGACGGTCGAGCCCAGCCTGGCCGGCCCCAAGCGGCCCCAGGACCGCGTCCGGCTCAGCGACGCCCAGGCGTCGTTCCAGAAGGCCCTCAAGGCGATGGTCGAGGTCAAGCCCCCGGTCGCCAGCAAGGCCAACGGCGCCGCGGTCTCGACCACCGCCGACGCCAAGGGCGAGTCGAGGCTCGAAGGCGAGGGCGGCGGCGGGACCGCCGTCGGCGCCGAGGACCCGACGGCTCCCTCGGCCGCCTACCGACCGCTCCGGCACGGCTACGTCGAGCACGGCTCGGTCGTCATCGCCGCGATCACCAGTTGCACCAACACCTCGAATCCATCCGTGATGGTCGCCGCCGGCCTGGTGGCCAAGAAGGCCGTCGAGCGCGGCCTGACCACTCAGCCCTGGGTCAAGGCCAGCCTGGCCCCCGGCTCCAAGGTCGTGACCGATTACCTCGACCACGCCGGCCTGACCCCCTACCTCGACAAGCTCCGGTTCAATCTGGTCGGCTACGGCTGCACGACCTGCATCGGCAACTCCGGCCCGCTCTCGCTGGAAATTTCCAAGGCGATCCACGACGACGACCTCGTCACCGTCGCCGTCCTCTCGGGCAACCGGAACTTCGAGGGGCGGATCAACTCCGACGTCCGGGCCAATTACCTGGCCTCGCCCCCGCTGGTCGTGGCCTACGCCCTGGCCGGGACGATGGACCTGGACCTGACCCAGGACCCCATCGGCAAGGACACCCACGGCGAACCGGTCTACCTCAAGGACATCTGGCCGACCCAGGCCGAGGTCGCCGACACGATCCGGGAGTCGGTCCGGTCCGAGATGTTCCTCAAGGAATACGGCGAGGTCTTCCAGGGAGACGAACGCTGGAACTCGCTCCCGGTTCCCGAGGGCGACCTCTACGAGTGGGACGACGCCTCGACCTACGTCAAGAACCCGCCCTACTTCGTCGGGATGCCCGACCAGCCGCCGCCCGTCGAGGAGATCCAGGGCGCCCGGGCCCTGGCCGTCCTGGGCGACAGCATCACGACCGACCACATCTCGCCGGCCGGCTCGATCAAGGTCCAGGGCCCGGCCGGTCGCTACCTGATCGAGCACGGCGTCCCGATCAGCGACTTCAACTCCTACGGCTCCCGGCGGGGGAACCACGAGGTGATGGTCCGCGGGACCTTCGCCAACATCCGACTCAAGAACCGGATGGCCCCCGGGACCGAGGGGGGCGTCACCCGCCACCTCCCCGATGGCGAGGTGATGTCGATCTTCGACGCCTCCGAGCGATACCGGGACCAGGGGATCCCGCTGGTCGTCCTGGCGGGCAAGGAATACGGCTCGGGCTCGTCGCGCGATTGGGCGGCCAAGGGGCCCAAGCTCCTGGGGATCCGGGTCGTGATCGCCGAGAGCTACGAGCGGATCCACCGCTCCAACCTGGTCGGGATGGGGATCCTCCCGCTCCAGTTCGGCGCCGGCGACGACGTCGAGAACCTGGGGCTGACCGGCGAGGAAATCTATTCGATCGAGGGTCTGGCCGCCGGTCTGGCCGACGGCTTCAAGCTCGGCCGCGAGGTGACGGTCGTGGCCATCACGCCCGACGGGTCCGAACATCGGTTCACCGCGACGGTCCGGATCGACACGCCGCAAGAGATCCGGTATTATCAGCACGGTGGGATCCTCCCGTACGTGCTCCGGCAATTGCTGGCGGGAAAGGGCGAATCGCCGGCCTCCGGCAGCCTGTCCTCCAGGGCCGAGGCCAGGACGGGCGGCGACCCCACCTGAATCGCCGAGCCGGGCGCTGGCCGGGGACGCAACCTCGCCCCTCGGGTCGCGATCGGGAGACGGCGAGGGCTCCCCGGCTGGTCCGAGGCCACGGTTTTTGGTTAAGATCAAATCCTTGATGGAATGGTTCCGAGGCCGGCCGCCTTCCCCCGGGCTGGCCCGGACGCCCGTTGGCCCGGCCAACGGGTTTCCCGTGACACGCTCGCCCACCTTCCCCGATGCGCCGGCGTCCCCCGCACCGACGCGGCCCACCGGCGGCGGCATCCTCCAGGAGTCGGCCTTCATGTCGCAAGCGACGACCGAAGCCCAGCCGGTAGTCTCGAAGAATCAGGCGATCGGCTGGCTGCGGCAGATGCTGCTGATCCGCCGCTTCGAGGAGCAGTCGTACAAGCTCTACCAGATGGGCGGCAAGATCGGCGGCTTTTGCCACCTGTATAGCGGACAGGAGCCGGTCGCCGTGGGTTCGATCGGCGTGCTCCGCGAGGACGACTACGTCATCACCGCCTACCGCGACCACGGCCACGCCCTGGCCCGGGGGATGGGCGCCAACGAGGCGATGGCCGAGCTCCTGGGCCGCTACACCGGCTGCTCCAAGGGCAAGGGCGGCTCGATGCACTTCTTCGACGCCGAGAAGGGCTTCCTCGGTGGCCACGCCATCGTCGGGAGCCACATCCCGCTCGCCGCCGGGGTCGCCTTCGCCAGCAAGTACCAGGGCAAGGATTCGGTCTGCATCTGCTACTTCGGCGACGGGGCCATGAACCAGGGGTCGCTCCACGAGGCCTTCAACATGGCCAGCCTCTGGAAGCTCCCGGTGATCTACGTCGTCGAGAACAACATGATGTCGATGGGGACCCAGCTCCACCGGCACTCCTGCCTGATCGATCTGACGGTCCGCTGCGGGACCGCTTACGGGATCCCCGGCTACTCGATCGACGCCAACGACATCGAGCTCGTCGCCGAGACCACCCGCGAGGCCGCCGCCCGGGCCCGGGCCGGCGAGGGGCCGACCTTCATCGAGATGAAGACCTACCGCTTCCGCGGCCATTCGATGAGCGACCCGGCCAAGTACCGGACCAAGGAAGAACTCGAGGACGCCAAGGCCCGCGACCCGATCGTCGCCTACGAGCAGCTCCTCAAGGAGCGTGGCTGGATCGACGACGAGGCGATCGAGAAGATGCACGACGAGATCAAGGCCGAGATCGAGGAGTCGATCGCCTTCGCCGAGGCCAGCGAGCCGACGCCCGCCGAGGCGCTCTATCAGGACGTCACGGTGGCCCATTACATCCCCCAGGAGTGACCATGTCCGTCATTGCCTACCGCGAAGCCCTGAACCAGGCGATGTCCGAGGAGATGGAGCGCGACGAGCGGGTCTTCCTCATGGGCGAGGAGGTCGCCGAGTACGACGGGGCCTACAAGGTTAGCCAGGGGATGCTCGCCAGGTTCGGCGCCCGCCGGGTGATCGACACCCCGATCTCCGAGGAAGGGTTCTGCGGCATGGGCATCGGCGCGGCGATGGTCGGCCTCCGCCCCATCGTCGAGTTCATGACCTTCAGCTTCAGCCTGGTGGCGATCGACCAGATCGTCAACAACGCCGCCAACATGCGGTACATGAGCGGCGGCCAGTTCGCCGTCCCGATCGTCTTCCGGGGCTCCTCCGGGATGGCCGGCTGCCTGGCCGCCACCCACTCACACCGCCTCGAAGCCTGGTACGCCCACGTCCCGGGCCTGACCGTGGTGATGCCCTCCACCCCCGCCGACGCCAAGGGCCTGCTCAAGAGCGCCATCCGGTCCGACGACCCGGTAATCTTCATCGAGCATGAAGTCCTCTACGGCGACAAGGGCGAGGTCCCCGAAGGGGAGCACCTGGTCCCGATCGGCAAGGCCGAGATCAAGCGGGCCGGCTCCGACGTGACCCTGATCACCTACTCCCGGTCGCTCAAGGCCACCATGGCCGCCGCCGAGACCCTGGCCGGCGAAGGGATCCAGGCCGAGGTCATCGACCTCCGGACCATCCGCCCGCTCGACCTCGACACCCTCCTGGAGTCGGTCGCCAAGACCCATCGGGCGGTGATCGTCGAGGAGGATTGGCCCTATTGCGGCCTCGGCGCCGGGATCTCCGACCGGATCATGCAGAAGGCGTTCGACGAGCTGGACGCCCCGATCCGGCGGGTCACGACCAAGGACGCCCCGATCCCCTACAACCGGGCGCTCGAAGCCTCGATGCTCCCCAGCGTCGACCGGGTCGTCGCCCAGGTCCGCGACGTGATGTACAGCAAGCTCTGACCCCGTCCCTTCGCCGGATCGCCACGCCGGACCGCCAAGGATGGGCGACCCGGACCGGGCCGGGCATCCTCGGTCGCCGCTTCGGATCGATACCCCTCGGCGCCCGCCGACCAGACTCCGGGAGAACAGCCTCGTGCCGATCGAAGTGCCCATGGGTGCGATCAGCCCCACGATGTCGAGCGGTCAGATCGTCGAGTGGCGGGTCAAAGTCGGCGACAAGGTCAAGGAAGGCGACACCCTGGCCGAGATCCAGACCGACAAGGCGGTGATGCCGCTGGAGTCGTTCGACGAGGGGATCGTCGCCGTCCTCTGCGCCCAGGTCGGCGACGAGGTCCCGGTCGGCGAGAAGGTCCTGATCCTGGCCGCCAAGGGGGAAGATCCCAAGGCGATCGCCGCCTCCTCCGGCGCGACCAAGGCCGCGCCCGCCCTGGCCAAGGCCGAGCCAGAGCCCGCCAGGAAGGCCGAGCCAGAGCCCGCCGAGGCCAGGCCCGAGGCTCAGGGGGCGAGCGCCCCCTATCGCGAGATGACCAGCAGCCCGACCCGGCCCGAGGTGTCCAACGGCCAGGAGCACCCGGCCGCGACCGCGGCCGAGGTCCACGGCGACGGCCGGATCAAGTCGAGCCCGCTGGCCCGGAAGATCGCGGCCTCGGCCCAGCTCGACCTCGGCAAGGTCGCGCCCACCGGACCGGGGGGCCGCGTGATCCGCCGCGACGTCGAGGCGTACCTCGCCGGCCGCCCCGCCGGGGGGACCGCCCCCGTGCCGGCCCCCGCCCGGCCCTCGGCCGCCGCCGCCTCGCCCCGGCCCTCGGCCGCCGCCGCCCGGCGGATCCCGCATTCGCCGATGCGGAAGACGATCGCCAGCCGGATGATCCAGGCCAAGCAGTCGGCGCCCGAGATCCACGTCGCCGTGGACATCCGGGTCGACGAGGTCGTGGCGATCCGGGAGCGGCTCAACAAGCAGCTCGCCGCCGAGAAGATCAAGCTGTCAATGGGCGACTTCGTGACCAAGGCCGTCGCCCTGGCCCTCCGCCGCCACCCGGGCGTCAACGCCAGCTTCGAGCCCGAGGCGGTCGTCGAGCACCCCGAAGTCAACGTCGGGATCGCCGTCGCCCTCGAAGGCGGCCTGATGGTCCCGGTCCTCCACAACGCCGACACGCTCGGCCTCAGGGAGATCCGGACCGGCTCGGAGGCGCTGGTCGAGGCCGCCCGGAAGGGGAAGCTCACGTCGAGCCAGCTGACCGGCGGGACCTTCACCATCAGCAACCTGGGGATGTACGGCGTCCGCGAGTTCGACGCGATCCTCAACCTCCCGCAGGTCGGGATCCTCGCCGTCGGCGCCGCCGAGAAGCGGCCGGTCGTCGTCGGCGACGCCCTGAAGATCGGCACGGTCATGACCGTCAACCTGACGGTCGATCACCGGGCGGTCGATGGCGCGATGGCCGCCGAGTTCCTCCGGACCCTCAAGGGGCTCCTCGAAGAACCCGCCTCGATGCTCCTTTAATTGAGACGGTGGCGGCGGGGGCAACCCTCCCGCCCCCCGCCCCGGCGTCGCCGCCCGATCGATCGACTCTCAAAGGGAACTCATGGCTTACGATTTCGATGTCGTCGTGATCGGCGGGGGGCCGGCGGGCTACGCCGGCGCGATCCGGGCGGCCCAGCTCGGCAAGCGGTCGCTCTGCATCGAGCGCGACAAGCTCGGCGGGATCTGCCTGAACTGGGGCTGCATCCCGACCAAGGCGCTGCTGACCAACGCCCACCTGGTCGAGTTGATCTCCCGCCACGGCAAGGCGTTCGGCTACAGTGGCGAGGCCCATTGGGACTTCGGCCAGATGATCGGCCGGAGCCGGAGCGTCGCCGGGAACCTGAACAAGGGGATCGAGCAGCTCTTCAAGAAATACAAGGTCCAGCACAAGGCGGGGACCGCCAAGATCGTGGCCCCGCACCAGGTCCAGGTCGGCGGCCAGACGATCTCGGCCGAGTCGATCGTGGTCGCCACCGGCGTCCGACCCCGCCCGCTCCCGGGCGCGGAGTTCGACGGCAAGCAGATCCTTTCGTACAAGGAAGCGATGTCGCTCCCGAGCCAGCCGAAGTCGATGGTCATCATCGGCGGCGGCCCGATCGGCCTGGAGTTCGGCTACTTCTACAACGCGATCGGGACCAAGGTCACGGTGGTCGAATTGCTCGACCGGATCCTCCCGGGCGAGGACGAGGACTCCTCCGCCGCCCTGGCCAAGAGCCTGACCCGGCGCGGGATCGAGATCCTCACCAGCTCCAGGACGGGCAAGGTCACCAAATCGGGCTCGGGCGTCAAGGTCGAGGTCGAGACGCCCCAGGGCCCGAAGACCATCGAGGCCGAGGTGATGCTGGTCTCGATCGGGGTCCTGGGGAACGTCGAGGGGGTCTTCGCCGACAGCCTGGGCGTGGAACTCGTCAAGGGTCACATCAAGGCCGACCCGCTCCAGGGCTACAAGACCAATGTCCCGGGCGTCCATGCCGTTGGTGACGTGATCGGGCCGCCCTGGCTGGCCCACGTCGCGCACCACGAGGCGATCTGCTGCATCGAGACCCTCTGCGGCAAGCCCGCCCGGACGGTCGACTACTCGAACGTCCCGGGCTGCACCTACACCGACCCCGGCGTGGCCAGCGTGGGCCTGACCGAGAAAGCGGCGAAGGAGGCCGGGCGCAAGCTCCGGATCGGCAAATTCCCGTTCGTGGCCAGCGGCCGGGCGCAGGCGGCCGACGAGACCGAAGGATTCGTCAAGCTGATCTTCGACGCCGAGCATGGCGAATTGCTCGGGGCCCACCTCGTCGGCTCGCAGGCGACCGAGCTGATTGCCGAGCTGGTCATGGCCAAAAAGCTGGAGGCCACCGAAGAGGAGATCATCCACGCCATGCACCCGCACCCGACCTTCTCGGAGGCCATCATGGAAGCCGCCGGTCAGGCCGTGGGCGAGTCGGTCCACATCTGATCTGATCTGATCCGCAGCTCGCCCTTCCATCGAAAAGACCGCGCCGCCCGGCCCCCAGCTTCGGGGTTGGGCGGCGTCGAGATCAGGGCTGGAACCCCCGTAAGGGGACCTTCTTGTAGAGCACGAGCTGAGACACCTCGACCGAGCGGGGCCCGATGTTCTGCGGGAGGACGTAGACCAGGTCGCCCCGTCGGGCGAAGCTGTTCGAGCCCAGGGTGACCTGGGTGATCGTCATCCCGGTGGTGCTGGGCTGGACCGAGTACCAGTTCATGCCGTTGCCGGCGACCTGGATCGGGTCATTGGCCACCGCGTGGCCGACCACATGCTTACGCGCGGGGTTGGCATTGTTCTGGCTTGCCTGTAAGGTGCCGATGCTGAATGGGTCCTGTTCCGCGGTGCCATACGCGGAGATCGTCTGGAAGTTGCCGTAGGAGAGGGTTTCGTAGTCGCCGAAGAAGTTGGTTACCGTCGGGGAGACCAGGTTCTGGGCGTCGTTCTCGTAGACGTCGAGGTGATCCGCGACGATGACGTTCGAGCCGGCGTTGGAGCCGGTCACCTCGAGCATCGACTGGGAGTTGATTTGGCTGGCCGGCATCGGCCAACGGATCAGGAACTGGCGGACGTGATCCGAGGCAATCGGGAATTGCTGGCCGGTCTCGCTCTGGACGACCATCCACTTTGGGGTGACGTTGATGACCTGGGCCCATGTCCCCCTGGCGGGCATCCCCAGCGGCGGCGGGCCTCCGGAGATGAACGGGATGAAGTTGCCGAACGGGGCCGAGGCGGCATCGGCCGGTTGGACCTGGCCCCGGGCGTTGAATCCCGAGCCGAATGCGACGATCAGCCCGAGGGCCGCCGCAACTCCCAACCTCGTGTCAGCTTTCATGGCCCAGTTCTCCGATCGCGATGGGTCGTCGGGGCGGACCAGGACGCTGGCCGCCAACCTTGACCACGATTTGACCAGCCTACCACGTGCGCCTCCCGAGGACGAGACGCCAGCAGGCATTTCCCGCGCCGGGTCGGGTCTCCGGAGGGGTTCGGTTTGCGAGGAGCGGGCCGATGCCGTAAACTCAGGGTGTACGGACGGGTCCGACGCGACGTCGCTCGACCGCCCCCGATCGGGCCTCATTCAGGACGGCCGCCCCATCATGAGCCATGCGGATCGGCCCTCGCCTTCGACCGACACTTCGCCGGATTGGGGGCGCGTCGGCCCCGCGCCGCGGGCCCGGGACCTGACCGGCGCGGACCTCGGCGATTTCCAGGTCTCCCGGCTCCTGGGTCGGGGCGGGATGGGCGAGGTCTACCTGGCCCGGCAGGTCAGCCTGAATCGCGAGGTGGCCCTGAAGGTCCTCCGGCCCGACCTGCTCGACAACAAGACCTACCTGAGCCGGTTCGAGGCCGAAGCCTGGTCGGCCGCCAAGCTGAATCACCCCAATATCGTGCACATTTATACGTTCGGGGCCGTCGAGGGGCTCCGGTTCATCGCGATGGAGTACGTCCAGGGGACCAATCTCCGCGAGTACATCGAGCGGAAAGGGCCTCCCGACCTTCCCCAGTCGTTGTCGATCATGAGGCAGGCCGGAGCGGCGGTCGGCGCCGCGGGAGAGGTCGGGCTGGTCCACCGCGACATCAAGCCGGAGAACCTCCTGCTGACCCGGAAGGGGCAGGTGAAGGTGGCCGACTTCGGCCTCTGCCGCGACCTAGACGACGACCGCCACCACGTCACCCAGCCCGGCGTGACGATGGGGACGCCGCTCTACATGAGCCCCGAGCAGGCCCAGGGACGGGCGATGGACCACCGGAGCGACCTGTATTCGCTCGGGGTGACCTATTACCACATGCTCGCCGGCCATCCCCCGTTCCGGGCCGAGACGGCATTGGCCCTGGCGATGAAGCACGTGGCCGACACGCCGGTCGACCTCTCGGTCCACCGTCCCGACCTCCCTCCCGACCTGACCCGGCTGGTCATGAAGCTGATGTCCAAGTCGGCGTCCGACCGCTATCAGTCGGCCGCGGAGATGCTTCGCGACCTGGCACGGGTCCGGGAAGCCTTGCAGGTCTCGACGTTGACCGGGGTCACCGCGACGCCCCCCGTGACACCCGACCGCCCGGTTTATTCGTCGCCGGTCGCGGAGCTCGGAGAGCCGCACGAACGCCCGGCGCGACGCTTCCCCCGGCCGGGCGGCGGGACGATGATCGCGGCCTCGGTGATCGGGCTCCTGGCCGGGTTCCTGGCCGGTTGGATCGCCCGACCCGCCGACCTGCTGGGGTCCGATTCCGGGGGCCGGCCCGCCCCCCCCGCGCTCTGGATCGCCCCGGGGTGGTCGGAGGTGGTCGCCAAGCCGACGCCCGCGGCCCAGTATCGCCACGCCCAGTCGCTGCCCGACGCCGCCGAGCGCGAGGCCGCCTGGGTCGCCGTCTCGGGGCATCATCCCGGGGACGCCGGCTGGGCCTCGCGGTCATACGTCCAGCTCGCGCGCGAATTGTTCCGCCGCCGTGACCGCGACCGACTCAAGGCGTTCGCCGACGTCCTGGGGACCACCCACTACGGCCGGAACGAGGTTCTCACCCAGGTCATGCACGCCGGGGTCGCCGAGCTCGACGGCGACGCCGAGAAGGTCATCGGCTTCTTCGACAACAACGGCTTCGACGTCGTGAACAACCTGCTCGACCCCGCGATCGTCGACTTCGGTCTGGAGATCTCGCTCCGGCTCAAGGACGACGCCCGCCAGCTCGGCCTGACGGCGACGGTCCAGAAGCAACTCGTCGACGTCCAGGGCCATTTGATCCGCAAGCTCGTCGAGATCAAGAGGCGCGACGTCCAGTGAGGCGACGGCTGGGGCCCTCGGACTGGCCCGGACCACGCCGACCTTCCCCGATGGCCACGATCACGGAGTCGCCCGCATGGCGGTCTTGAAGAAGGTGAGCCCCGAACCCGCCGGCCAGCTCCTGGAGATCAAGTCCGACCCGTTCGTCATCGGCCGACTCCAGGAATGCCAGGTGATCCTCGACTCGACCGGGGTGAGCCGCAAGCACGCCGAGATCCGCCGGGCCGGCGATCGGTTCGCGCTGGTGGACCTCCACTCGCGAAATTTTACCTTTCTCAACGGCCGGAAGCTCGACCCCGACGAGCCCGCGCCGGTGCTCGCGGCCAACGACAAGATCAAGATCTGCGACGTTGAGTTCGTCTTCTTCCCGAACGCCCCCAAGGACCCTCCCCGGAAGCCCCCCTCGCTCTCCGACGAGATCGCCGTGACCGACGGCCAGCACGAGGAGAGTTCGGGGCCGATCCACACCCTCGACGCCTCGCGGTCGAGCTCGATGGCCGCGGCCGTCAAGCCCGAGGTCAAGCTCAAGGCGATCCTGGAAATCTCGCGAAACCTGTCCAGCGACCTGAAGATCGACACCGTCGCCCCCAAGATCATCGACGCCCTGATGGAATTGTTCCCGCAGTCCGAGCGTGGGTTCCTGATCCTGATCGACCCGACGACCAAGCGGCTGGTCCGCAAGGCATTCAAGTACCGCCCCAACAGGCGGTCCTCGCTGGTGGCCCCGTTCACCGACGAGGTCCCGATGAGCATCAGCCGGTCGATCGTCAACCACGTGATCGGCCAGAAGAAGGCGATCCTCAGCCAGGACGCCGGGGCCGATCAGGATCTCCCCACCAGCGCCTCCATCGCCGACCTGAAGATCCGGTCGGTGATGTGCGTCCCGCTTCTGGCGCCCGACGGCGAGGTCCTGGGGATCATCCAGCTCGACACCAGCGACCGCCGCCAGTTCCTCCAGGAGGACCTGGACGTCCTGGCCGCCGTCGCGGGGCAGGCCGCCGTCGCGGTCCAGAACGCCTCGATGCACGAGAAGCTGCTCCGGAACGCATCGCTGGAGCGCGACCTGATGATCGCCGAGACGGTCCAGAAGCGATTCCTCCCGCAGTCGGTCCCCCAGATTCCCGGCTGGGAGTTCTTCGCCTTCTACCAGCCCACCTTCGAGGTCGGCGGCGACTATTACGACTTCATGCCGCTCCCCTCGAACCGGCTGGGAATCGCCCTGGGCGACGTGGCGGGCAAGGGCGTGGCCGCCGCGCTGATGATGGCCAAGTTCTCCGGCGAGACCCGGTTCTGCGTCTCGACCGAGCCCAGTCCGCAACTGGCGATCGAAAAGTTGAACAACGTGCTCTGCGAGGCCGGGATCGACGAGAAGTTCATGACCATGAGCCTCTGCCTGCTCGACGTCGAGGCCGCTCGGGTGACGTTCTGCTCGGCAGGCCACCCGCCCCTGTTCCTCCGCCGGGCCGACGGGAGCGTCGAGGAACTGGGCGACGACATCTCGGGGTTCCCGCTCGGGATCATGCCCGACTGGCAGTACAAGCAGCTCGAAGTCGACATCCACCCCGGCGACGTCCTGGTGATCTACTCCGACGGCGTCACCGACGCCCGGAGCCCGGCCGAGGAGATCTACGACTCGCGCGACCAGCGGAGGCTCATCAAGCGCGTGGCCGAGTCGCAGGGCGGGCCCGAGTCGGTCGGCAAGTCGATCCTCCAGGACATCCGCGAGTTCTCCCTCGGCCACCAGCAGGCCGACGACATCACGCTCGTCTGCTTCGGCCCGATCCGGGCCGAATCTTGAGCACGCCGGCCGCCCCGGGAAGGTCCTCCCGGCCCGGGATCTGACGACGCCCCTACAATGCTCCTGGCGAAGACCCCTTCGAACGACCCCCGCGAACCGACCATGTCCTGGAAAGTCGCCAACATTCGCCTGGAACTCGACGAGCCCGAGCAGGCTCTCCCCGAGAAGCTCGCCGACCGTCTGGGATTGGGCCGGGGCGATCTCGCCTCCTACCGGATCCTCCGGAAGAGCCTCGACGCCCGCCGCCAGGACGACCTGCACTTCATCTACGCGGCCGAGGTCGAGGTTCCCGGCGACGGGGCCTCGCTCCGCCTGGCCGGCGGCGACGTCGAGCCCTTCGTCCCCGAGGGCTTCGACTGGCCCGCGCCGGGGCCCGAGCCGCTGGAGGATCGCCCGGTGATCGTCGGGGCGGGGCCGGCCGGACTCATCGCGGGCTACCTCCTGGCGATGGACGGCTATCGGCCGCTGATCCTGGAGCGGGGCCGCGAGGTCAAGGACCGGGTCGCCGACGTCCGCCGGTTCGACGGGGGCGGGCTGCTCGATCCCGAGAGCAACTACCTCTTCGGCGAGGGCGGTGCCGGGACGTTCTCCGACGGCAAGCTGACCAGCCGGAACACCGGGCCCGACGTCCGACGAGTCCTGGAAATCCTGGCCGACTGCCACGGCAAGCCCTCGATCGTCTACGAGGCCAAGCCGCACCTCGGCTCGAACCGGCTCCCCCTGATCGTCCGGACCCTCCGGCGAAAGTTCGAGGAGCTGGGCGGCGAGATCCGGTTCTCCTGCCGGGTGGAGGACGTCGAGGTCCGCGACGGCCGGATCCGCGGCCTGATGACCAGCTCGGGCCAAATTTCGGCCGACGTGGTCGTCCTCGCGATCGGCCACAGTGCCCGGGACACCTACGGGATGCTCCTCCGGCGGGGCGTCCCGCTGGAGCCCAAGGCGTTCCAGCTTGGCGTCCGGATCGAGCAGCCGCAGGAGCACGTCAACGTCGCCCGACACGGGGCCTATTCCGACCACCCCGCGCTCGGGGCGGCCGAATACAACCTGAACGTCCGGGCCGGCTCACGCGACCTGTTCACCTTCTGCATGTGCCCCGGCGGGATCGTCATGCCTTCGGTCAGCGAGCCGGGTTATTTCGGGACCAACGGGATGAGCCACAGCCGCCGCGACACGCCCTTCGCCAACAGCGGGCTGGTCATCACCGTCGGGCCCGAAGACCTCCCGGGCCGTCATCCCCTGGCCGGCGTCCACTTCCAGCAGAAGGCCGAGCGGCTGGCCTACCTCGCGGGAGGCCGGACTTACAAGGCCCCGGTGCAATGGGCCCGCGACTTCCTCGCCGGCCGGCCCAGCCGGGGCAAGCTCCCGAGCAGCTACGAGCGGGGGACGGTCGCGACGGACCTCGGCCTGATCCTCCCGCCGCTGGTGATGGACGCACTGGAACGGGGCCTGGGGGCGATGGACCGCAAGATGCGCGGGGCGTTCCTCCGCGACGCCGTCCTGACCGGGCCCGAGTCGCGCGGGAGCTCGCCGGTCCGGATCCCCCGCGACGAATCGACCCGCCAGAGCCCGACCATCGCGGGCCTCTACCCCTGCGGCGAGGGGGCCGGCTACGCGGGCGGGATCGTCAGCGCGGCCGTCGACGGCCTCCGGACGGCCCGAGCGATCGTCGCCCGGAAGGCGTCCCCGGCCCGTTGACGGATCCCCGGGTGTAACCAAGTTCTCTGGTGGTGAGTGACGCGATTTGGCAAATTGGGCGACTTCCGAGTTTTCTCCTGGAGACGTCCCATGTCACGCAAGACCATCACGCTGGAGATCGACACCGAGCACG
>JAABUJ010000548.1_pt1 | contig 72163 bp, 77 predicted proteins | sample 5559131 | NCBI WGS metagenome assembly JAABUJ01 (sample SAMN10711875, study PRJNA513366) | rock metagenome | isolation source: Antarctica rocks | place: Antarctica: Victoria Land, Mt New Zealand nord | collected 2016-01-07 | reverse complement strand
GTCCAGACGTTCACAACGTCTGTAGGCAGCTCAACTAACTAATGGAGTTGATGGGACGACTATCGAACCCCTAAGCGCCCTTTCAGGCGCAATCCTCGAGGACCGGCGCGGCTTATGCGGTTGCCTCGCGACGCCCGCGCGCGCGGGCGTACAACGTCTCTGGGGCGATGTCTGCCTCGTTGGGCCACACGATCGTGCCCGCCTCGTCATCGGCACGCAGCCGGCGGAAGAATGCCGCATCTTGGAGCGGCGCGAAGACGCCGCCACGGTCCGCGAGGTAGGACAGATCTACCTCACCGGCAGTCCCATCGTCGAAAACAACATCGACGTGGTAGCCCTCGGCCGGCGTCGCGGAGATCAGTAGAGGAGTACTGCCCACGAACCGATGGTAGGCGGTCTACGGCAGAGGCGCGACTGCCCGGAGCGGCTCATTCCGGCGCGCCAACTCCCAGTTGTCCGAGAGCTCAGCCTGATGCTCACGGGCCCATTCCACGACGAGCCGAAGGGCGCGCGGCGGGGGTCCTCCGGCCAGGACATCAAGGCTGTCGATATCGATCGACGCCTCATTCCCCGTAGCTCCCATGGAAGTGCGCGCGCCCGAGATGGTGGATCTCGTCGTCGTACATCCAGACAACGATCCCGTAGAACGCGCTGATCCTCGGCACGGGTCCGGAGACTACGACGCTCAGCGGCGCCCCGTGGCAGAGGCAGAATGCCAAAAAGCCGCTCAGACCGAGCCGCTTCCGCGATGCCGATGGAGGCGGGGGGAATCGAACCCCCAACTCCGCCTTGCAAAGGCGGCGTGTTCCCGTTAGCACCACGCCCCCGGGCGTGTGCGACGAGAGCTGCTTGCCACCCAGGTCGCCCGGGAGTTGTAGCGGCCCCCGCGGAAGAGGGGCGGGTTGTCCCTCTCCTTGTGCGGGACGGAGGAGCCGGCGGCGAGCGACGTCTTGGCCTCAAGTCGGACGGCCGGGCGCCGATGAGACGGGCATGTACCGAGCCACCACCAGGAGACTTGAGATGAAGAAGCACCTCGCCGGCGCCCTCGTCGTGCTGGGCCTCGCCGTGCTCGTCCCCGCCTCCGCGATGGGGGCCTCGACGACGGCGACCGGCACGCTGGCCGCGGGCCAGCTGACCATCGCCCCCGGGGCGGCGCCGACGTTCAACGGGACGCTCGACGGAACGGACCAGAACCTCCCCTACACCCTGCCGACCACGGTGACCGACGCGCGCGGCGGGCAGCTCGGATGGCAGCTCACGCTCTCCGGGACTCAGTTCTCGACCGGTGGCGGAACGCCGTCAACGTTGCCCGCAAACGCCTCGACGATGACGGGCGTGACGAGCACGTGCGTGGCGGGATCGACCTGCACCGCACCGACGAACTCGGTCAGCTACCCGCTCGGCCTCCCCGCGGCGAGCACCACGAAGTACTTCAACGCCGCAACGGGTACGGGCAAGGGCAAGTTCACCAACACGCCCACCATCTCCGTGGCCGTTCCCGCGAACAGCGACGCGGGCACCTACACGAGCACGTTGACGCTCTCAGCGGTGTCCGGGCCGTAGGCTGGCTTCCGATCCGCTTGACTCGCGCATCCGAGATGAGCATCTCCGAGGGCCGCGCTGGCTGGTGCCGCGCGGCCCTCGGTCTGTGTGCCGCCCTCCTCCTCGCCGGCGCGCTGGCGTCGAGCGCGCGAGCGGCGGCGGCCCCGGCCTTCGCGCTGCAGGCCGTCGGCTCGGGAACGAGCCGCGGCTACTTCGTCCTTAGCTCGAGCGGCGGCGCCGTGCTCGAGCGTCGCATCCGCGTGACCAACACCGGCAGCCGGCGGGGAGGGTGCTGCTCTACCCCGTCGACGCTGCGACCGGAGACACGAGCGGCGCGATCTACCTCTCGCGCCGGCAGCCGCGCCGCGACGTGGGTGCATGGCTGCACCTCGGCCGGAGCTCGCTCCGGCTCGCCCCGGGGCGCAGCGCGCTGCTCGCCGTCCGGATCGCTGTCCCGGGGAGCGTGCGCCCGGGTGACCATCTCGGCGGCATAGTCGCCGAGAACGCGACGCTCAGCCGCGCTCCGTCGCGCTCCGTACACGGGAGCCGGCTCCGGATCGAGGTGCGAAACCTCAGCATCACGGCCGTCCAGGTGCGGACCCCCGGTCGGGCGAGCGCCGGCGTGCGCGCACTGGCCGCCCACGCCGGCGGCCTCGCGGGCGGCCACCAGCAGGTGCTCCTGCGCCTGCGCAACACGGGCGACATCCTGCTCAAGCCGGCGCTGCGCAACGTGGTGCGCGACTCGAGCGGGCGCGTGGTCCAGCGCTTCGCGGGCGGGCTCGACACCTTCGTTCCCCAGACCCAGATCGACTACCCGGTGGCCGTCCGGGGGCGCTCCCTGCGGCCGGGCCGCTACGTCACCGAGGTGACTGTGGACGACCGTCACGGCCACGTCGACCGGGAGCGCCTCCCCTTCTCCGTCTCCGCCGCCCAGGAGCGCCAGGTGTTCGGCGCCAACTCGCCGCTCGGCCAGGGCGGATCGGGATCGGGGTACCTCCCCTGGGTGCTGGCGGGGCTCATGGCCCTGGTGGCACTCGGCGCCGTGTGGTGGGGACGGCGTCGGAAGGTGCTCGGCGCCGAAGGGTCCTGACGGTGCGGCGCACGGGGCGCGTCAGCTCCCTCGCCCTGCTCGTCTTCGGCGTGCTCCTCGTGCCGTCCGTAGCGGACGGCGCCGTTGCCTTCCGGGCCGCCGCCAGCAGCGGCACGGCCGCGGGTGGGGCGACGACGCTCACCATCGCCAAGCCCGCGGGGACGCAGGCCGGCGACGTGATGCTCGCCTCGCTCGCGGCTCAGGGATCGGGAGCGATCACTCCACCGTCGGGATGGACGGTCGTCCAGGACACACCCAATGGCACGACCGACCGGCAGGCGTCCTACGTCCATGTGGCGGGCGCGAGCGAGCCCACCAACTATAGCTGGTCGCTCGGCACGACCAGGATCGCCTCCGGCGGCGTCCTCGCCTACAGCGGCGTGGACAACACACCCCGGTCGACATTTCGGGCAGCGCCAGCGGTGGTGCGGGCAATGCCGTGGCTCCGAGCGTCATCACCACCGCCGCGGGTGACGAGATCGTCGTCCCGGTCACGTTCGGGGGCGGCGCGGCCGTGACCGTGACCCCGGCCGCCACGCTCGCCGAGCGCTACGACCGCAGCTCGGGCGGCGCCGCCGGGTTCGTGAGCACCGAGGCGGCCGACACCGCGCAGGCGGCGGCGGGCGCGACGGGAACGAAGACCGCCGTGCCCTCCGCCGGCACCTCAGTGTGGATCGCGCACACCATCGCGCTCAAGCCCGCGCCGGCCGGGAGCCTCAGCGTCTCGACGCCGACGAGCCCGAGCTTCTCCACCACCCTCACGGGCAGCGACCAGACCGCCTCCTACACACTCCCGCTGAGCCTCGGCGACACCCGTGGCACCGGCGCGGGGTGGAACCTCCAGCTCACCTCGACGCAGTTCACGGCGGGAGCCTCGACCCTCCCCGCCACGGCCTCCTCCGTTACCGCCGCGAGCGCGACCTGCGCGGGGGGCACCTGTACGGCACCGGTGAACAGCGTCGCCTACCCGGTGGGCGTTCCCGCTGGCGCCGGGCCCCCCTCACCCGCGCGGATCTTCAATGCGGCCGCGGGATCCGGGACCGGCAACTTCACCGTCACCCCGACCATCGGCGTCACCATCCCCGCGAACGCGGACGCCGGCACGTACGCCAGCACGCTCACGGTCACCGTCGTCACCGGTCCGTAGGGGGCGCCCGGCCGGCTCTGTCCGCCCGGCAGCCCCACGGCATCCTGTGTCGAGCATGCAGCGCGCCACCTCCGACTCTCGCCGCCGGCTCGCCGGACTGAGCATGATCGCCTCGGCGTCGCTCTCGCTCGCGACCGCGGTGATCCTCCCTCCCAACCGCTCCGACCTCGGCGCCCAGGTGGCGGGCGTCGCCGCTCATCCCGACCGGTTCATGGCCGCCAACCTGATCGCGCTGGCCGCGCTCGTCCTGCTCGTGCCCGCGCTCCTCGGACTCGTGCACGTGCTGCGCGACCTCGCCCCCCGCCTCACGCTCGCGGGCGGGGGGCTCGCGCTCGCCGGGGTGATGCCGGTGGCCGTGCAGATCGCGCTTGGCCTCGTGGAGTGGCAGATGGTGAAGGGGGGCGCCGAGCGCGCGCAGATGGTCGCGCTGCTGCACCGCATCGAGTTCTCGGCGGGCTTCGTGCCGATCCTGCTCGCCGCGGCTCTGCCCGCGCTCGGGCTGGTGGTCCTCTCGGTCGGACTGTGGCGGGCGGGGATCGCGCCGGCCTGGGTCGCCGGCCTGTTGGCCGGCGGCGCGGTGGGGCTCGACGTGGGCTTCGAGCTCCCGAGCCTCGCCCTGCGGATCGCCGCGGCGGCGGCGAGCCTCGTGGCGTTTGCCCACCTCGGACTCACCCTGCTGGGCTGGAGCGCCTCCCAGTGGGCGTGCCCGCCGGGGCGAGAGGACGCCCGCTAGGCGCGCCGCACGGCGCGAAAGCCCGCGTCGAGCAGCCGCATCGCCTGGGCGCCGGGGTCGGGCGAGTGGAGGAGCACGACGAGGAGCCGCGTCCGGCCGCGGTGGGCGGCGGCGACCAGGCAGCGTCCCGCGCGGTCGGTGAACCCAGTCTTCACGCCGTCGGTGCCGGGGTAGTGGCTGAGCAGGAGCGGGTTGTTGTTGAAGAGCTCGAGGCGCCCCGTGCGGATGGGGAAGGGCAGGATCGCCTTGCGCCGCCGCACGATGCGCGCGAGCCGCGGCTGGGCCAGCACCTCGCGCGCGAGGAGGGCGAGGTCCGGGGCGCACGAGTGGTTGCCCCGGTCCTGAAAGCCATCGGGGGAGGTGAAGTGGGTGCAGCGGAGGCGGAGCTTGTGCGCCTCGGCGTTCATCAGCCTCACGAAGGCGGGCAGCGTGCCGGCCACGCGCTGGGCGAGCGCGCGCGCGGCATCGTTGCCCGAGGGCAGCAGCAGACCGTTCAGCATCGTCTCCACGTCGATCTTGCGGCCGAGCGGCAGCACTCCCACGGCCGAGCCCTGAAAGGCCAGCGCCAGGCGTGTGATGAGCACGCGACCACGCGGGGGCACGTGGGTGACCACGAGCAGCGCGGTCATCATCTTCGTCACGCTGGCGATCGGCAGCACGCGGTCGGGGCGGTCAGACCAGAGCACGCGACCCGTGCGCAGGTCGACGAGCAGCCCGCTGCGCGGGGGAGTGTGGAAGCGGACATCCACCCGTTCGCGCGCAGGCACGGGGAGCGTGGCGTAGGCCGGCGGGGAGGGTCGCCGGGCACGAGCGAGCGCCGATGTCGCCGAGCTGCCTTCGCGGGCGGCGCGTCCGTGGTGGGTCGCGTCGCCCGCAGTCCCGCTGAGCAGCACGAGCGCGATCACGACGCAGGCGACGAGCGCCACGACCGCGAGCAGCGGCCTGAACCCGCGGCGCTCGCGGCGCCGCCCCTCTTGGAGGACGGTTCCCACGCTCAGTCCTCGGGCGGCTGGCGCAGCGCGCCCACGATCCCGAAGGAGAACATGGCGAGCACGACGATGGAGATGACGACGAGCACGTCCACTCCGCGCTGGGCGATCACCCGGATGGTGAGGAAGGCGAGGAAGCCGATGAAGGCCAGGACGATGACGAGGACCACGCGGCGCCGGTCCATCAGTACACCGGCAGGCGCGCGGGCAGCGGCTTGGCGCGCGCGATCGCACGGATCACGAGCAGCCCGAAGATGAAGCCGCCGATGTGCGCGAAGTAGGCGACGCCGCCCCCGCCCCCCGTCGGGTCGGTGAGGTTCGTGGCGCCGAAGACGGCCTGCTCGACGAACCACAGGCCGAGGACGACGAGCGCCGGGAGCTCGAGGACCGTGAAGAAGATCACCAGGAAGATCACCGTGACCACCCGCGCCCGGGGATAGAGCAGGATGTAGCCGCCCAGCACGGCGGCGACGGCGCCTGAGGCACCGACGGTGGGAACCGCCGCGTTCGGACCCACCAGCGTCTGGAGGGCAAGAGCCGCGACTCCGCCGATCAGGTAAAAGGCGAGGAACTTCGCTCGGCCCATCGCGTCCTCGACGTTGGTGCCGAAGATCCACAGGAACAGCATGTTGCCGGCGAGGTGGAGGATCGAGCCGTGCATGAACATCGAGGTCAGGACGGTCAGGTAGGTCGGCGCCTGGCCGCTGGCGACGGTGGAGCTACAGTCGGGAGGGGTGCTCTCAAAGGCGCAGTAGTGCCCGGGATGGGTGAGCTCGTAGGGGATCGCGCCGTAGTGCACGACGTTCAGGTCGCTCGCCCCGTGGAGGACGCCGCCCTTCTGGAAGAGGAAGTACATGAGCGCGTTGGCCACGATGAGGGCCACCGTGACGAGCGGGAACCGGTCCGTCGGAATGTTGTCCTTGAGGGGGAACACGTCCGGTCCTGACCCTAGTGGAGCCAGCTCACGTAGCGTTCCACCGGCTCCCGCTCGGGGGCCGGCCGCTCCTGTCGCGCGGAGCCGAGGTGCAGCAGCGCGACGGGCGTCTCGTCCGGGCCGATGCGCAGGGCGCTCCGTCCCGCCGCGCTGCGCAGCACCGCGGGCGTGCGCCAGTAGCCGGCCAAGCCGCGTCCGTGCGCCGCGAGCAGGACGATGTAGGCGGCGCACGCCGTCGCGCACAGGTCCTCCTCCTCCTGCTCGGGATCGCCGGCCCGCACGAAGGAGACCGCCACGAGCGTCGGCGCGCGGTCGAGCTTGCCGGCCGCCTCAGGGCCGGCCGCGTCCTTGAGCGCCGCGAGCGTCCGCGGGCCGACGACTCGGAAGCGCCAGGGATTGGTGAGCCGGTGGTTCGGAGCCCACCGCGCGAGCTCGAGCAGCTCGGCGAGCGTCGCCGGGTCGACCGGCTCGGCACCGTAGGCCTTGTGCGTGCGGCGGGTGCGGACCGCCTGCTCGAGCTCCACGCCGGCGGAGCTTTAGCCCGCCGTCGCCGGCACGCCCGCGAGCGGCCCGACGCCCGGCCGGTCCTGTGGGACGTGCTGGTCGGCGTGGTAGCTCGAGCGCACGAGCGGCCCAGCGGCGATGTGGTCGAACCCGAGGGCGTAGGCGGCCCGTTCGAGCGCGGCGAACTCCTCGGGGTGCCAGTAGCGGACGATGGGCAGGTGGCGCTCGGTGGGCCGGAGGTACTGGCCGACGGTGAGCACCTGGACACGGTGCTCGCGCAGGGTGCCGAAGGCCTCGACCATCTCCTCGTGGGTCTCCCCGAGGCCGACCATGAGGCCTGACTTCGTGACGACCTCCTCGCCGCCCATCTCTTTCGCGTTCCGGAGCACGCGGCACGAACGCTCCCAGCGCGAGCCGCGGCGCGCGACGGGATACAGGCGGGGAACGACCTCGACGTTGTGGTTGAAGACGTCGGGGCGCTCGGCGATGACCTTGGCCAGTGGCATCTCCGCGCCGCGAAAGTCGGGAGTGAGTACTTCGACCTTGCAGCCGGGGGCCTGCCGGCGGATCTGGCGGATGACGCCCACGAAGGCGGCGGCGCCGTAGTCGGGGAGGTCGTCGCGGTCGACGCTCGTGATGACCGCGTGGCGCAGGCCCATGCGCGCCACCGAGCGCGCGACGCGCGCCGGCTCGAGCGGGTCGTTCCACGTCGGCTTGCCCGTCTTGACGTTGCAGAAGCCGCAGCGCCGCGTGCACGTGTCGCCGAGGATCATGAACGTGGCCGTGCCGCGTGACCAGCACTCCCCGACGTTGGGGCAGGCGGCCTCCTGGCAGACCGTGTGGAGGCCCTCCGCTCGGATGAGCTCGTCGAGCTCGCGGTAGCGGTCCCCGCCCGGCGCGGGGACCTTGAACCAGGGCGGCTTGCGGCCACGGAAGGGCTCGGTCTCGGCACCGAGCACCCGGCGCACGTCCATCCCGCCCGGGTTGGCCCGGGACCGCGTGACGTGCTCGCGCGGCTCCGTCGTGCTCACGCGGGCAAGGGTACCGAGGCCCCGAGAGCGGCCTCGAGGCGCTCAGGCGCCACGCCCGTCGCCCGGCGCCCGTGCTCCTCGGCGAAGCGCTCGGCGACGTGCTCGCGAAAGCCCGCGAGCGTCCCCTGCCCCCCGCCGGCCTCGGCGATCACTGAGGTCATCCGCACGCCCTCGAGCCCGCAGGGGACCACCCACTCGAACGGCTGCAGGTCGTTCTCCACGTTGACCGCGAAGCCGTGCGTCGTTATCCCCCGCGAGACGTGCACGCCGATCGAGGCGATCTTGCGCTCGCCGACCCACACGCCGGTGAGCCCGTCGCGCATGCGCGCCTCCACGCCCGCGTCGGCGAGTGCGGCGATCAGCGCGCGCTCCATGCGGCGCAGGAAGTCCACCACGTCGGAGATCCCCATGACCGGATAGCCGACGAGCTGCCCCGGGCCGTGGTAGGTGAGCTTTCCCCCGCGATCGGTCTGGACCACGTCGATGCCCTGTCCGAGGTACCACGCCTCGCCCATGGGGAGCTCGTGCGCGTCCGAGCGCCGCCCGCGGGTGTACACGGCTGGGTGTTCGAGGAGAAGGAGCACGTCAGGGAGGGCACCGGCGAGCCGGGCGGCGCGCAGCGCCTCCTGCAGCGCGGTCGCGGCTCGGTACTCGACCTGGCCCAGTCGGCAGATCCAGAGCTCCTCGGTCGTGCGCATCCCGCCATTCTCCCAGGCGGCGCCAGGCCGCCTCTAACCTTCTGGGCGATGGAGCGGATGTGGCTCTCGCGGCTGCGCTGGCGCATGCGCGGAGCGTGGCTCTGGCCCGCCTTCGCCGCGATGACGCTGCTCGACGGCGTGCTCATCCACCTCTGGCCGCTCTCGGGCGAGCAGACCGGGCTGGTACCCGCGCTGCTCCTCTCGGGCTTTCTCAACCTGGGGACGGTGGCGCTGCTCGGGCCGCTGCTCGGCCGCCTCGTGCGCCGGCGGAGGAAGGACCTGCCGCGCGTCGTCTCCTTCGACTACGCCGGCACGGCGCTTCTCGGCTTGGTCGGAGCCGGGATCCTCGGCGCCGCCCTTGCGCACCACGGCGCCGTGGTGCGGGAGGCCAGGGCGTCGCGGCTCGCGGTCGGCCTGGCGCGAGAGTACGTGATGACGCGGGCACCCGCGGCCTACCGCGGCAATGCCGCGCAGGCCGACACCATCCGCGTGGTCGAGGGACAGCTCTACCGCACCTGCGTGCCGGCGCGTGACGGGGAGCGCCCGCTGTGCGTGCTCGTCCACCTCGACACCGACCAGCCCATGATCGTCCTGAACGGCCACGAGCCGAACGCGAGCTGGGCGCCGCGCGGCGGGTACTGAAGCGGAGTCTCCGCCTACAGCAGTAGCGCGAGCGGCTGCTCGAGCAGCTCGCGGACGCGGCCGAGGAACTGCGCCGCGTCGGCGCCGTAGAGGATCCGGTGGTCGCAGGCGAGGGTGACGCTCATCCTCCGGCCGGGGACGATCTCCCCGTCGTAGACCACCGGCGTCTCCCGGATCGCACCGACGGCGAGGATCGCCGCCTGCGGCGGGTTGATGACCGCGGTGAAGTCGACGATCCCGAACATCCCGAGGTTGGACACCGTGAACGTGCCGCCCGAGAGCTCGGGTGGCGTGATCGTCTTCTCGCGCACCCGCTCGGCCAGACCGCGGGTCTCGCGCGCGATCTCGCCGAGCGGCCGGCGGTCGGCGTCGAAGACGGTGGGCACGACGAGGGCGTCCTCGCCGGCCACCGCCACGCCGACGTTCACGCGGCCGTAGAGCTCGAAGCGGCCGTCGCGGTAGGCGCCGTTGGCCCGCGGGTGCTCGCGGAGGGCGCGCGCGCAGGCCTTGACGATCATGTCGTTGAACGAGGGGGCCGGTCCCTCGGCGGCGAGGGCCTTGAGCTGGGCGCGCAACGCCGTGGCCCCGTCCATGTCGACCTCGGCGCTGAGCGTGAACTCCGGCACGGTGGCCTTGGCCTCGGCCATGCGGCGCGCGATGAGTGCCTGGGTGCGCGAGAGCTCCTGCGTCGTGACCTCGCCCTTGCCGGTGGCGGCTGCCCCCGGTGGAGTGGCGGGCGCTCCGGATGGGCTCGCGGCCTCGGAGGCACCGGCTGTGCCTCCGTCGTGCGCGCGGGCCTCCACGTCGGCCTTGACGATCCGACCCCCGGGGCCGGTGCCCTGCGTCTGCGCGAGGTCGACGTCGAGCTCGCGCGCCACGCGGCGGGCGACCGGGGAGGCCTTGATGCGTCCGTTCCCCTCGCTCGCCGCGCGAGCAGGAGGCGCCGCGGCGGGAGCTTCGACCGGCCGGGCCGCCGTGGACTCGGGCTCCGCCGGAGCGGCCGCATCATGGGCCTCCTCGTCCTCCCGGCCGCCGTCGCCTTCCGGCCTCCCCTCGCCCCCGAGCCGGGCGATCGTCTCCCCGATGGCGAGGGTGTCTCCCTCCTGGGCGACGATCTCGAGCACGCCGTCGGCGTCGGCCTCGTAGGTCATGTTCGCCTTGTCGGTCTCGATCTCGACGAGCTCCTCGCCGCGCGAGACCTCGTCCCCGTCCCCCTTGAGCCACTTGATGATCGTGCCCTCCTCCATGGAGTCGGACAGGCGGGGCATCGTCACGGTGCTCATGCCGCGACCTCCTCATCGCAGTCGGCGAGGGTGAAGTGGAAGGCGCTGCCGCGGCCCGGCTCGGACTCGAGCCAGATCCGTCCCCCGTGGCGCTCGACCACGCGCTTGCAGACCGCGAGCCCGATGCCCGTCCCCGCGTAGGCCTCGCGCGCGTTCAGGCGGCCGAACATCTCGAAGGCCTTCTCGGCGTGGCGGTCCTCGATCCCGATGCCGTTGTCCTGCACCGTCACTCGCCAGGCGCCCGGCTCCCGCGCGGCCAGTACGCGAACCTCGGGCGGCTCCTCGCCGCGAAACTTGAGCGCGTTGGCGATCAGGTTCTGGAGGATCTGCTCGAGCTGGGTGGGGTCGGCCACGACCTCGGGGAGCTCCTCCTCGAGGATCTGGCCCCCGCTTTCCTCCAGGGCGGGCCCGAGCGAGGAGCGCACCCGCCTCACCGTTTCCGCCAGGGGAATCGAGCGCCGGTGCTGCTCCTGGCTGCTCGCTCGCGAGTAGAGGAGGAGACCGTCGATGAGCGCCCGCATGCGCTCCGTCCCGTCCACCACGTAGTCGATGAACTGATCGGCCCGGTCGTCGAGCTTCCCGCGGTAGCGGCTCGAGAGGAGCTGCACGAAGCCCGAGATCGTGCGCAGTGGCTCGGAGAGGTCGTGCGAGGCGATGTAGGCGAACTGCTCGAGGTCGGCGTTGGAGCGCTCGAGCTCCTCGGCGTGCTCCTCCAGCTCCGCGGTGGCCGCCGCCAGGGCGCGCTCCGCCTCTGTACGACGGAAGAACAGGCCGAGCTGCCGGCTGAGCGTCTCCATCATCACCACGAGGCCCTCGTCGTACTGTCCGACGTCGCCGGAGTAGAACGTGAGGACGCCGCTGAGCTCCCCCCCCGCGAGCACCGGAAGGCCGATCGCGCCGTGCAGCCCGACGGCGGCGGCCTCCGCCTGGCGCAGCAGGCGGGAGTCGGCGGCGAAGTCGGGCACGTGCAGGGGCGCGCCCGTCGCCCACACGATGCCGGCCAATCCCTCTTCCCGCACGGCCGTGAGCTCGGCGCTGGCCTCTCTAAACGCTCGGGTGACGTCCTCCGTCTCGTGCCAGGCGCTCTCCAGGCGCAGAACGTCCCCCTCCTCGTCGAGGACCCAGAGCTCTCCGACCTGCCAGCCCATGCAGCTCGCGAAGGTGGAGAGCAGCCGCGGTATGACGTCCGGGTCGTCCGTGCGAGCCTCGACCAGGATGCCCGTCACCGCGAGCTGCGTGGCGAGATAGCGCTCGGAGCGCTCGCGCTCGCTGACGTCGTGGACGATGCCCGTGAAGTAGTCGCGCTCCTCGTCGGTCCAGCGCCCGAGAGTGAGCTCCATCGGGAACTCCGTGCCGTCCTTGCGCAGCGCGGCGAGACGGACCGTGGTGCCGATCGCGTGCGGCTCGCCGCCGCCAAGCACGCGGCGCATCCCGGTGAGGTGCGCGTCGCGGAAGCGCTCGGGCATGAGCATGGTGAGCGCCGAGCCGACCGCCTCCTGCTCGGTCCAGCCGAAGACCTTCTCCGCCCCCCGGTTCCAGAAGACGATCCTGCTCTCGGCGTCGCCGGCGATCACCGCGTCGTCGATCGACTGGGTGACGGCCTCGAACCTGTGCTCCGCCGCGCGCGCATCACCGTCGAGGTCCGGGTTCGCTCGGCCCTCCATCAGAAGAGGTCGAGCACCGCTTCGACCACCTGCGGCTCGTGGGGGAAGGCGATCTGCTCGAGCGGCTTGGAGTAGGGCATGGGCACGTCGGCGCCGGTCACCCGACCGATGGGCGCGTCGAGGTAATCGAAGGCCTGCTCCTGGATCAGCGCGGCGAGGTTGGCGCCCACGCCGCCGTGAGGCCAGCCCTCCTCCACGATGACGCACCGGTTGGTCTCGCGCACCGAGGCGAGGATCGTGTCGAGATCGAGGGGACGTAGCGTGCGCGGATCGATCACCTGCGCCTCGAGATCGTGCTCGTCCGACAGCTTGGCCGCGGCCTTCTCCGCGACGACCGCCATCCGCGAGATGCCGATCAGCGTGACGTCGTCTCCCTCTCGGCGCACGGCAGCCTGCCCGAAGTCCACGACGTGGTCCTCCTCGTCGGGCACCTCGCCTCGCTGGCCGTAGAGGTACTCGTGCTCGATGAAGACGACGGGGTTGTCGTCGCGGATCGCCGCCTTGAGCAGTCCCTTGGCGTCAGCCGCGGTGGAGGGGACGGCGACGAGCAGGCCGGGCACCTGGAGGAACAGCGCCTCGAAGCAGTGCGAGTGGGTGGGCCCGAGCTGGTGGCCGGCGCCCTGGGGCATGCGCACCACGAGCGGCACGGTCGCCTGGCCGCCGAACATGTAGTGGATGTGGGCGGCGTGGTTGACGATCTGGTCCAGGGCGAGCAGCGAGAAGTTGATCGTCATGAGCTCGACGACGGGGCGCAGGCCCGTCATCGCCGCCCCCACGCCCATCCCGACGATGGTGTTCTCGGAGATCGGCGTGTCGCGCACCCGCTTCTCGCCGAACTCCTCGAGCAATCCCGCCGTCACCTTGAAGGCCCCGTTGAAGACGCCGATGTCCTCCCCGATGAGCATGACCGACTCGTCGCGTGCCATCTCCTCGCGTAGCGCGCTGTTCAGCGCGTCGCGGTAGCGCATCACCGCCATCAGGACCCGGCCTCCGCGGAACCGGCACTCGTGTCGGTGTCCTGGGCCACGTCAGACGGGCCCGCGCCCTGGGCCGCGCCGCCACCGGCGGCGTGGCGCTCGTAGGCCTCGGCGCCCGGCACCTCGGCACGATCCATCCCTCGCTCGTCCTCCCCCTTGTGTACTCCGGCCCCGCGCGCGTCGACGGAGTACCAGCCGCGCACCTGGCTGCCCAGCGCGTACACGTCGTCGTAGAGCGACTCGGGCGGGGGGAAGGGGGAGGAGTCGGCGAAGGCCACGGCCCCGTCCACGCGACCGACCGCCTCGGCGTCGATGCGCTCGACCTCCGCGGAGTCGAGCATGCTCGCCTCGATCAGCCGGTCGGAGAAGAGCGTGATCGGGTCGCGCTTGCGCCACTCGGCGACCTGCTCCTTGGTGCGGTACTCCTCCGGGTCCGCCATGGAGTGGCCGCGGAAGCGGTAGGTGATCGCCTCCACGAGCACGGGCTGGCGCTCCTCGCGCGCCCGGCTCAGCGCCTCGCCGATGACCGCGTGGGTGTCGACCACGTCCATCCCGTCGCAGCGCATCCCGGGCACGCCGAAGCCCTCGCCCTTGCGCTGGAGGTCGGTCACCGCGGAGTGGCGCTCGAGCGAGGTGCCCATCCCGAACTGGTTGTTGGTGACCATGAAGACCACGGGCAGCCGCCACAGCGCGGCCAGGTTCATGGTCTCCCCGAAGGTGCCCTGGTTCGAGGCGCCGTCGCCGAAGACGCAGAGGGTCACGTCCTCCGTGCCGCGGTAGTCCGAGGAGAGCCCGAACCCCGCGGCGATGGGCAGGTTGCCGCCCACGATCCCGTAGCCGCCCATGAAGCGCCTCTCGAGGTCGAACATGTGCATGGAGCCGCCGCGGCCCTTCGAGCACCCCGTCTCCCGGCCGAAGAGCTCGGCCATCACCGCGTCGGGGCTCGTGCCGCGCGAGAGGGCATGGCCGTGGGAGCGGTAGGTCGAGATCAGGTAGTCGGTCTCGCGCATGGCCCGCACCGCGCCCACGATCGTCGCCTCCTCGCCGATCGCGAGGTGCAGGAAGCCGCCGACCTTCGCCTTCGCGTACATCTCGCCCGCGCGCTCCTCGAAGCGCCGGATGAGCGTCATGGCCCCGAGCCACTCGCGGGCAATGTCGAGCTCGGGCAGGCTCCTTCGGGCGCTCCGGCTGGCCTCCGCGACGCGCTCCGCCATCGCGGCGAGACCATACCGGACCGCCCGTGGGCTTCACTCCTGGCGGGTCCAGGACTCGTTTGGCAGGCCCGGGGGTAAGGCGCCTTCGAAGCGCAACCGGAGAAGGGGAGTCCAACATGGCAGAGCCCGTACCCGCCGGCAGCGACGTGTCGGCCGGCACCTACCGCTGCACCAAGTGCGGCAACCAGATCGACGTCGGCTCGGTGCAGAGCCTCCCGCCGTGCCCCGAGTGCTCGAACGGCTCGTGGACCACGATCACCGGCGGCGACAGCGTGAACGACCCGCAGAACTGACCGGTCGGCGTCCGACGGGCAATGGAGCTCGACGGCGCGACCTGTCTCGTCACCGGCGCCAACCGGGGAGTCGGTCTCGCGCTCGCCCGGGCGCTCGCGGCTCGGCCGGTCCGCCTGCTCGCGGGCGTGCGCGACCTCGACCGCTACGCGCCGATCTCCCCGCCCCCCGGCGGAGCGCGCGAGGTGCGACCGGTGCGCATGGACCTCTCCTCCCGCGAGGCGATCGACGCCTCGTGCGAGGAGCTCGGGGCCGAGCTGGGCGCCATCGACCTCCTCGTCAACAACGCCGGACTCATGACCGGTGGGCTGCTCGAGGAGCAGGCGATGGACGCGGTCTACGCGATGTTCCAGGTGAACCTCGTCGCCGTCGCCCACCTCACGCACCGGGTGCTGCCGGGGATGCTCGCGCGACGACGGGGCAAGGTGGTCAACAACGCCTCGATCAGCGGCTATGCGTACTTCCCGGCGGCCAGCACCTACGCCGCCTCGAAGGCCGGCGTCGTCGCCTTCACCGAGTCGCTGCGCCGCGAGCTCCGGGGGACGGGCGTGAGCACGCTGCACCTCGTCACCCCCGGCGTGGAGACCGAGATGCTCGCCGACACCGAGGAGGTCTACGGGCGCTACATGGACACCTCGGGATGGGACCGGGTCGCGCCCGACGAGTGGGCGGCGCGGGTGGTGACGGCGATCGAGGCCGATCAAACGGTGCTGGGTCCGGGAGGAAAGAGCGCGTGGGCCAAGCACGCCTCGCACGGCCCGGCGGCGCTGCTCGACGCGGTCTCCGCGCGGATGTTCACCCGCGTGCCGCGGGGTTGAGCCGGGCGCTCCCTCGCCGCGGGGAGACCGATCTGAGGAGGGTGAGGGGGGTGGCCCCTGTTTGCACCTATGCGATGCGGATCGGGGCCCACCCCCCGGCCGGGTCAGACCGGGGACAGCGAGAAGCGGAGCGTGACCACGGGTGCGGCCCCCAGGGCCGCGTGCAGCGCATCGTCGTCCTCGAAGCGCCCAGTCAGCCGCCGACCCTCGCAGCGCGTCGAGACGTGCTCCGCGGCGAAAGGCCACGGCGCGAGCGTCCACTCCGAGTCCGACCCGGCGAGCGCCAGATCGATCGTCGTCTCGTCCGCGGCGGGCACCTCGGTCACGGTGCGCTCCTGGCCGTGGCAGAGCGCGAGCGACAGCGCGTCCCAGCTTGCGATGAGCTCCCGGGCGCGCGCCAGCTCGGCGGGATCGGCGCCGACCTCCGCGGAGAGGCGCTCCTGGCGCCGACGCTCACCCGCCAGATACTCCTCGGTCAGGCGCCTGTCGTCCGTCTTCATCTCCTCGAGGTCGGCGAAGCGCTCGATCAGCAGCGTCCCGTGGAGCGAGCACAGCAGGGCGGCGTAGCGGGACTGCGCCTCCAGGCGCCGGGGCGCTCCCCGCCAGATGCCCACGCTCTCGCGCCGCGAGAGCTCGAAGAACGCGTGGGGAAGCCCCGTCTCCTCGTTGAGCGAGGGAGCGAGGTCCCACTCCGCCCAGCCGACGTCGTGCTGCTCGGCACCGAGGCACACCTCCTCCCGAGGCGCGAAGCCCCCGAACCGCTCGTTGCCCCAGACGCGCGCGAGCTGCCCGGCCAGCCAGGAATGCGACGTCTGCCCGATGCAGACCACCACATCGGCGCTCTCCTCACGCAGCAGCATCGGCGCGCTCGGCGTCGCCGTCCATCTCGCCGAGCCCGAGCGGCAGCAGTGGCTCGGCGCGGAACGCCGGCTTGGCGAGCATGAGCTGCACGTCGGCGATCCGGCGCTCGAGGAATCCCGCCTCGCAGTAGCAGAGGTAGAACTCCCACAGGCGACGGAACGACTCGTCGTAGCCGAGCTCACCGGCGCGGTCGACGTTCGCCTCGAAGCGCTCGCGCCAGCGGCGCAGCGTCTCGGCGTAGTGGCCCGAGATGTCCTCCAGGTGCACTGTGCGCAGGTCCGTACGCCGCGCGACCGAGCTCGAGATCGCCCGCAGGGAGGGCAGGCAGCCACCCGGGAAGATGTAGGTATTGATGAAGCTCTTCGAGTTCTTCTCCACCTCGTAGGCGCGGTCGTCCATGGTGATGGCCTGCAGGAGCATCACGCCCTCGGGGGTGAGGAGCTCGCTGCACTTCGCGAAGAAGGTGTCGAAGTACTGCCAGCCGACGGCCTCGACCATCTCGATCGAGACGAGCTTGTCGAAGGTGCCCTCGAGCTCACGGTAGTCGCGCATGAGCACGGTCACGCGGTCGGCCAGCCCCGCCGCTTCGATCCGCTCGACCGCATAGTCGTGCTGCTCGCGCGAGATGGTCGTCGTGGTCACGCGGCAGCCGAAGCGCGAGGCGGCGTGGAGCGCGAGGCCTCCCCATCCCGTCCCGATCTCGAGCAGGTGGTCGTCGGGGCCGAGGGCGAGCTTCGTGCACACGTGCTCGAGCTTGGCGAGGGAGGCCTCGTGCAGCGTGGCCGACCGCGACTCGAACAGCGCGCACGAGTACATCATCGTTTCGTCGAGGAAGAGCGCGAAGAGGTCGTTGCCGAGGTCATAATGCGCGGCGACCTGCCGGCGGCTGCGCGAGATCGTCGGCAGGCTCACGCGGCGCGTGATGCGCTTGAGGGGACCGAGCACGAACCCGAAGCGCCGGCGCACCGCGTCGATCTCGTGCGCGTTGAGGGCCGCGACGCGCACGACCGAGACGAGGTCCGGCGTCGTCCAGGTGCCGTCCCGGTAGGACTCAGCGAGGCCCAGGCTCCCGCGCAGCAGGGCGCGCCAGAAGCGCGGCGAGGCGGCCTCTATGCGCGCGAGCGGGACCCCGTCCTCGGGGCCGAAGGCGTGCAGCTCTCCCCCCGCGCGGATCTCGAGCCGCCCGCGACGCACCCGCGGCCGCAGCAGCCCCACGATGATCTTGCGCGCCAGGCGGTCGATCATCGCGCCGCCGGCGCGCTCGCCGCCGGAGGTCCGGGATGGCCGAAGACCGGTGCGCCGCGCAGCTTGAGCCGCACCGCTTGGGCGTAGATGCCGGCGAGCACCCGCAGCGACATGCCCGGGTGGCGCAGCAGCGCCCGATCCAGAGCCGGGCCGCTGATCTCGCGGCGGCGCATGGACAGGGTCGCGTCGAAGGCCACGTCCTCGCGCTGGTGGCTCTCGATGTGGACCACCAGCTCCTGCCCGGGCTCGGTGAGGCGGATGTCGTAGCGGTGGTCCATCCCCATGAACGGCGAGACGTGCATCGCCTTCTCGAAGCCCTCACGGACCACGCGGCCCGCGGGCCGCTCCGGGTCGGCGCGCAGGACGTAGGAGTGGCGCTCGCCCCACGGGGTGTTCGTGACCTCGGCCACCACGGCCTCGAGCCGCTCCCCGCCGGGCCCGAAGCAGTAGAGGAAGCTCACGGGGTTGAAGCAGTGGCCGAGCTGGCGCACGTGGGCGAGCAGGCGCACCGGTCCCTCGGGGCGGGCGCCCGTGCGCTCCTGCACGAGGTCGCGCGCCGCGTCGGCGAGGGGGACGCTCTCCTCGCCGAGGAAGTCCGCGCGACGGAACCATGCCGGCGCCGGGCGCCGCGCCGACCACAGCCTCGCGGCGTCGAGCACCTCGGGCAGCTCGTCGAGGTCGAGGTAGGTCATGAACAGCTCGTTGGTGAACTCGCGCTCCACCGCGCCGAAGCGCCGGTGGCGGACGGTCCCCTCGTAGAGGCCGCTCGCGGTCATCCCGGAAGCCTCGCTCCGAGCCGCTCCCCGACGCGGAGCGCACTCACCACGCCGTCCTCGTGGAAGCCCCATCCCCAGTAGGCCCCGCAGAAGTGAGTCCGGTTGATCCCGCTGATGCTCGCGTGCTCGCCCTGGGCGGCCACGCCCGCGGGCGTGAAGACCGGATGCGAGTAGGAGATCGTGCGGATGATCTTCTCCGGGTCGATCGCCTCGGAGCGGTTGAGCGTCACGCAGAACTCGCGATCGGCGCTCAGCCGCTGCAGCGTGTTCATGTGGTAGGTGACGCGGGTGCGCCCGGCGGGTTCGGGTAGGAGGTGGTAGTTCCAGCTCGCCCACGCGCGCCGGCGGCGGGGAAGCAGCGAGCGGTCGGTGTGCAGGACGGCCTCGTTCAGCTGGTAGGGGACCGCTCCGAGGAGCTCCCGCTCGCGGTCCGAGGCGTCGGCGAGCAGCGAGAGCGCATCGTCGGAGTGCGTGGCGAGCACCACCTCGTCGAAGCGCTCGGGCTCCCCGCCGGCCATCCCCGCCGTGAGCTCGACGTGGTCGGCGTGACGGGTGATCGAGCGCACGGGCGCGGCAGTCCGGATCCGGTCACGGAAGGGTGCGATCAGCGCGTCGACGTAGCGGTGCGAGCCGCCGACGATCGTGCTCCAGCGCGGCCGGCCGCCGATCCCGAGCATCCCGTGGTTGGCGAAGAAACGGACGAGGAAGCGGGCGGGGAAGGCCCACATCTGGCGCGGGTCGGCCGACCAGACGGCCGAGGCCTGGGGGACGATCAGCCGCTCGATGAACTGGCGGGAGTAGCGGCGGGTTTCGAGGAAGTCGCCGAGCGAGACGTCGTCGTCCCCCTGCTCGACGAGCTGGCGCGCCTCCCGGTTGAAGCGCAGGAGGTCGAAGATCATCCGGTAGAAGGCGGGACGGGTGAGGTTGGCGCGCTGGGCGAAGAGCCCGCGGGGAGTGCCGCTGTACTCGAAGTCCTCCGGCTCGGCCTTGACCGAGAAGCTCATCGTCGTGGGCTGGGAGGGCACGCCGAGCTGGGCCAGGAGCTTCTCGAAGCTCGGATAGTTGCGGTCGTTGAAGACGATGAAGCCGGTGTCCACGTGGTGGGTGGCATCGGCCGTGTCGACCCGGATCGTGTGTGTGTGGCCGCCAATTCGCTCGTCCGCCTCGAAGACGGTGATCTCGTGCTGGGGATGGAGCAGGTGGGCGGCTACGAGCCCGGAAATGCCCGCTCCGACGACGGCGATCTTCACTCCTTCTGATGCGCTCGCGCTGCGGGCTCGGATCAGCGGCCGGGCGGCGGCGCCTTGGTCAGTCGAGCTGGCGCGAGAGCCACGCACCGAGGAGCGCGGAGCCGCCGGCGAGGGCCACGGTGCCGAGCCTGCCCCTGGGCGGGATGCGACCGCCGGCGGCGAGGGTGGCGGCGACGTCGACGCTGTCGGCGAGGATCGCCGCCTCGAGCCAGCGCCGCGTCCGGCTGCCGTCGCGCAGCGCCAGCAGCGTGCCCAGGCCGAGGCTCATGTCGCGCGCGCCGAGGCCGCGGCACAGCACCTGGGCGGCGGGACGGTCGATCTCGTCACCCACCCAGCCGCGCGCGGCGCGCTGGGGCACCACGAGGAGCCCGAGGCCGAGGAGCGAGCGCCCGGCGGCGAAGGCGGTGGTGATCGTGCGGGGGTTCACCGCGGGTCACGCTATCAGCCGGTGGGCGAGTCCCTCAGGGGCGGGAGGAGTCGGCGCACTCGCGCTCCGATCGGCGTTCAGGGGCCCGCCGGGCGGGTAGCAGTGAGGCATGGAGCTCGAAGGCCGCACCGTTCTCGTCACCGGCGCCAACCGCGGCATCGGCCTCGCGATCGCGAGCCGGCTCGCGCAGGAGCCGGTCCGTCTGCTGGTCGGCGTCCGGAGCCGCGAGCGCTACGCGGAGCCCGAGCCGGGGGAGGAGCGCCGTGCGCTGGAGGTACGCCCGCTCGAGGTCGACCTGTCCTCGCGCGAGTCCATCGAGCGCGCGTGGAGCGAGCACGGCGAGGAGCTCGGGCGCGTGGACGTGCTCGTCAACAACGCCGGAGAGTTCGCGGGAGGCCGGCTCGAGCGCATCGAGCTCGACCAGCTCTACACGACGGTGCAGGCCAACCTGACCGGCCTCATGCACCTCACCCAGCGGGTGCTTCCGGGGATGCTCGAGCGCGGGGAGGGGAAGATCGTCAACCAGGCGAGCATCATGGGCTATGCGCAGTTCCCGGGCACGTCGGTCTACGCCGCGACCAAGGCCGGCGTGACCGCGTTCACGGAGTGCCTGCGCCGCGAGCTCGAAGGCACGGGCGTGACCACCCTCGAGCTCGTCACGGGGGGCTACGACACCGACATGCTGCGCGAAGCCGGCGCCATCCTCTCCGAGCACACCGATCCTTCGAGCTGGGAGTGGCAGGATCCCGGCGACTGGGCCGAGAAGATCCTCGATGCCATCAAGGCAGACAAGGATCGGCTCGAGCCGGGCGGCAAGAGCCAGTTCGCGCGCCTCGCCGCGAAGGGCCCGACCGGGCTCATGGACGCGGTCACCAAGCGCGCGTTCGACCGCTGAGCTGCGCCGGCGCATGAGGCTGAGTCACGAGCGCCGCGGCGCGGGCGAGCCGTTGGTGCTCATACATGGCCTGGGCGGCGAGTGGCAGGTGTGGGAGCCGGTGCTCGACGCGCTCGCCGGCCAGCGCGACGTGATCGCTATCGATCTGCCCGGGTTCGGCGGCTCGCCACCCCTCTCCGGGGACGTCATGCCGACGCCGGCGGCGCTCGCCGCGGCGGTCGAGGTGTTCCTGCGCGAGATCGGCGTGGAGAGCTTCCACGTCGCCGGCAACTCGCTGGGCGGGTGGGTCGCGCTCGAGCTCGGCGCGCTCGGTGCCGTGCGCTCGGTGACCGCGCTCTCCCCGGCTGGGCTGTGGGCCCAGCCGCTCGCTCCGAACGGCGCGCTCGCCCACCGCTTCGCGCGCGCGGCCCTGCCGCTGCTCCTCGGGCTCGCCTCGACGTCGTCGGGGCGGCGCCGCGTGCTGGCCAGCACAATCGGCCACCCCGAGCACGTGCCCGGGCCCGCGGCGCGCCGCCTCGTCGCCGCCTACGCGCGCGCGCCGGGGTTCGAGGCGGTCAACGCGGCCATGCGGCAGGGCCGCTTCCGCGACGCGCGGGCGCTCCGTGTGCCCGTCACCGTCGCCTGGGGCCAGCTCGACCGGCTCGTCGCGCACCAGCGCCTCGAGGGCGCCTCGCGGACCGTGATCCTCGCCGACTGCGGCCACATCCCCATGTGGGACGACCCGGACGCGGTCGTGCGCGTGCTCCTCGAGGGCAGCGGAGGCTGACGGGCGCGCGGCTCAGCCCGCGTCGCGCCACGCCGCGGCGAACTCCTCGGACTCCATCTGGGCGAGGTCGGTGCGTAGTGCGCGCACGAGCCGGCTCGCCTGCTTGGCCGGAAGCTCCCACAGAAAGGCAACCTCCTCCTCGGCGACGGAGACGACCTCGACCCGGTCGACCCGCTCGGCACCCGCCAGCCACGAGGGACGCCGGCTCCCGCGGCTGACGCTGAGGCGGTAGGCGCGATTGGCCCTCACGCCGCGGCGAGCGCTCCCGCCGCGGCGTGGAGCGCGTGCTCACCCGCGAAGACCTCGCCGCTCGCCAGGCGCACGGCGGGCAGCGTGCGCACGCCGGCGGCGCGGGCCGCCTCCGTGGTGCGGGTGAGCGCCGCGCGCACCGAGCGCAGCTCGGCGGACTTGAGAAGCGCCGTCGGGTGCATCTCGCACGCCGCCCCGGCGATCAGCACCGTGTCGGGGTCGGCGAGGTCGCGCCCGCCGGCGAACGCCTGGCGGAATGCCGCCTGGGAGAACGCCACCGCGCGGCCGATCTGCTTGGCGTAGGTGGCCGCGTGCATCGCGAGCCCCGAGTCGGGGGGCCAGGCGCGCGGCCAGCGTACGGGCTGGAGCCCCTGGGCGGCGGCGCGGCGCTCGAGCCCCGACCGGTCGATCTGCTCGGTGCACGCCTCGGGCAGGTGCACGGGCTGCCACTCGGCGAGCACCGGCAGCGCGTGCAGCACGCGCTCGGCCGCGAGGTAGCACTCGGGGCTCGCGAGGTCGTAGAAGAAGACCGGCTGCTCCTCCTCCTCGCCGCCTGCGCCGTGGCGGCTCAGCGGCAGGCTCACCCGTGGATGAGCCATCCGTCGGCGGCGCGGGCGGCCTCCATGAGCGCCTCGGAGAGGGTGGGGTGACCGTGGACGATCCGCGCCACCTCGGAGAACCCTCCCTCGAGCGCACGGGTGTTCACGAGCTCCTGGATGAGCTCCGTGGCCTTGGCCCCCACGATGTGCCCCCCGAGCAGCTCTCCGTAACGCTTCTCGCCGACGATCTTCACCACCCCGGTGCGATCACCGTAGACCGTTCCCGCGCCCACCGCCCCGTACTGCACCTTGCCCACCACCACGTCGTGGCCGGCGGCGCGGGCCTGCTCCTCGGTCAGTCCGAAGGAGGCGACGTTCGGCGTGCAGAACGTCGCGCGCGGGATGTCGACGTAGGAGAGGGGGTGGGTGGAGAGGCCGGCGGCATCCTCCACCGCGATGATCCCCTCGTCGGAGGCCTTGTGCGCGAGCGCGGGACCGGGCACGAGGTCGCCGATCGCGTAGACACCGGAGAGCGAGGTCCGCATGGCGCCGTCGACCTCGACAAGCCCGTGCTCGCCGAGCTTCACGCCCGCCTCCTCGAGACCGAGCCCCTCGACGTCCGCACCGCGGCCCGCCGCGATGCACAGCCAGTCGACCTCGGCCTCCTGACCGCCGTGGGTGAACCTCACGCTCGCCTCGCCGGCTTCTACGTTCTCGACCAGCGTGCTCGTGTGGATCTTCATCCCCTGCTTCTGCAGGCCGCGTCCCGCCGCCTTGGAGATGTCGGCGTCCTCGGTGGGCAGCACGCGGCCGAGCGCCTCGAACAGCGCCACCTCGACGCCGAGGCGCGCGTAGGCGGAGGCGATCTCCGCCCCCGAGGCGCCGGCCCCCACCACCGCCATCGAGCGGGGCAGCTCCTCGAGCCCCCAGGCCTCCTCGGTGCCGATCACCCGGCCGCCGAACGTGGTGCCGGGCAGCGGTCGCTTCACCGAGCCCGTGGCCAGTACCACGGTGCCCGCCTGGATCTCCGTGCCGTCGAAGTTGCCGCCCACCTTGACGTTGCCCTCGTCGGTCACCGCGGCGTGGCCCTCGATGAGCTCGATCTTGTTCTTCTTGAAGAGGCCGCTCACGCCCCCGGTGAGGGTGCCGACGACGTCCCGGCGACGCTCGACGACCTTGGCGAAGTCGACGGAGTAGCCGCTCACCGAGATGCCGTAGGCGTCGGAGTCCGCGATCTCGAGGAGCACGTCGGCCACGCGCAGCACCGCCTTGGCAGGTATGCACGCGTAGTTCAGGCAGCGGCCGCCGACCTTGTCCTTCTCCACCACCGCGGTCTTCATCCCGAGCTGGGCGGCGCGGATCGCGGCCACGTAGCCGCCCGGGCCCGAGCCGATGACGACGCAGTCGTAGGAGGAGTCGGCCATGCGCGCCGGGAGCCTACCGGACCCCGTCGGCGCTTCCGTCCCGCTCCTCGGTGCGCCGGCGCACCCGGAAGACGGTGGCCTCGCCCTTCAGCCCCTTGATGCGCTTGCGCCCCGCGTAGGAGAAGCGGTACGAGCCCGGGAGCGCGTCCTGCACCTCCTCGGCGACGAGCACGCTGCCCCGGCGCGCGAGGCCGGTGAGGCGGCTCGCCAGGTTGACGGGGCGACCGTAGTAGTCCCCACCCCGGGCGAGCGCCTGGCCGACGGCGACGCCGGCGCGCAGCTCGGGAAAGTCCTCCCCCTCGGCCGCCGCCGCGTCCACCAGCGTGAGCGCGGCGTCGACGACGGCGGCCGGCTCGCGGGAGACGAGCATCGCCGCGTCGCCGATCATCTTCACGAGCTGCACGGGCGGCTCGGCCACCTGGACCGCGAGGGCCCCGAGGCGTGCGATCACCGCCTCCAGCTCGTCGTGCTCGACGCTCTCGCCCAGCCGCGTGAACCCCACGAGGTCGGCGAAGCACACGCCGACCTCCACCGAGCCCCTGACCGCGCCGGAGGCGAGGTCGGCGTGGGCGATCACGTCCTGGCGTATCTGGTCGCGCAGGTGGGAGGAGAGGACGGTTTCGAGCAGAGTCCCAAAGGAGGGGACGGCCGCGCGCGCGGCGTCCGCGTAGCGAAGGCCGAGATCATGCTCCGTGTCCCCCGGCCGCGCGACCGCCCGGGCGGTCATGTCGCGCATCGCGGCGGCGACGCCGGCCATGCTGCGACCGATCACCCGCGCGACCTCGAGCCGGGCCTCCTCGGGTAGACCGGCCCCCTCGAACCGGCGGTCGAGCTGGGCGGCGGTGAGGTCCTCCTCGGTGAAGACCCGCTCGTCCGGATCGGGGATCGGCAGGCCGAACGCGCGGCGGAAGGCGACGAGGCGCTCGAGCGGCACCCCGGAGCGCTCGACGATCTCCTCGGCGGTGTAGCGCTCGCCCGGACCGCTCAGCACGCGCTCGACGGGCAGCAGGGTGAGCCGGTCCTCGGCCACCGCCTGCTCGAGCTCCTCGAGCGGACGCCGTCGGCGCTCAGGTCATCGAGCAGGCGCCGCCGCGAGGCCCTACTCGCCTCGTCCTCCAGTCCCTCGAGCAGGCCCTTCGCCTCCCAGTTGAGGCTCACGCCCGGCGCCGGCGCTCGGGCATCTGGATCCGCGCCATCGCCCGGATTAGCCGGTAGAAGAGGAAGCCCCCGGGAAGGAGGACCCCCAGGCAGATCGCCACCCCCTTCAGGCCTCGGGCGAGAGGGAGTGAGACCCCCGCGAACAGGATGGTCAGGCTGAGGAGCGCCTGGAAGCCGAGCACGCCCCAGTAGCGCGCGCGCCACAAGCCGTAGCTGCACGCCGCGAGCACTAAGGACGGCGCCGCGATGCCGATGAGCGTGGGCGGCTGTCCGTGCACCTTGTAGCCCACGGCGTACAGGCTCATGTTCCCGACCGCCAGGATCGCCGTGATGAGCGCCGCGACGGTGACCGCCCCCGGTCGCTCACCGGGCCGGAGGGGTTGGAGCTTCTCCCGGATCGCGGCGTTGCGTGCCTCGCTGCGGGCGGCGCGCTCGCTCGGTGGCGCCGGGGGGGCGGGGGCCGGCGGGGCCGGAGGCGGCCGCCGCGGGGCCACCGGTTGCGCGGTCGGGGCGCTCCGCCGAGCGCGCTTGCGACTACGCTGGCCCAACGCCTGCTCCCATGGCGGGGAGGGCGGAGGGCAGCGCCGCGCGCAGGGCGTTCGCCGCCTCCGCGGGGTCCTCCGCCTGGACGATCGCGCGCACCACCACCACGCGCTCAGCCCCCGCGGCGACCACCTCGGCGAGGTTCCCGGCCGCCAGGCCGCCAATGGCGAAGAACGGGACACGCGCGTTGGCGGCGGCGTGATGCACCGGCTCGAGTCCGACGGCCGGGCGTCCGGGCTTGGTCGGCGTCGCGTGCACGGGCCCCACCGCGAAGTAGTCGACGCCGGCGACCGCGTCGATCTGGGCGCTCGAGTGGGTGGAGAGCCCGACGAGCCGGTCGTCCCCCACCGCCGCGCGAGCACGGGCCACGGGGGCGTCGTCCTGCCCGACGTGCACGCCGTCGGCGTTGGCCGTCCGGACGAGATCGGGCCGGTCGTTCAGCACGAACAGCGCGCCGTGCGCGTCGCACGCGCGACGGAACTCGGTCGCGGCGGCGAGCAGCCGCGCGTCGTCCAGCTCCTTGTCGCGGAGCTGCACGATGTCCACGCCGCCGGCGAGCGCGGCGTCGAGCCGCGGGGCGAAGGCGGCGGGGCAGACCAGGTAGAGCCGGGCGGCGGCGAGCCGCGCGCGACGATCGAGGGCGGCGAGCACGAGTGCACAGTCTGGCAAGGGACGGCCGCTAGCATGGAGCTCACGGGAGCCCCGTCGGGGCTGAGAGGGCGGACTCCTCCGCCGACCGTCAGAACCTGACCCGGATAATGCCGGCGCAGGGAGGGAAACGTGTCGCACGCACAGCACGAGAGGTGGGACGTCGCGGTGATCGGCGGCGGCGTGGCCGGGCTTTCCGTGGCCTTCTCGGCGCTCCGGCGCGGGCTGCGCACCGTGGTCCTCGAGCGCGGGGAGCTCGGCGGGGGCACCTCCCACGTGGCGGCGGGCATGCTCGCCCCCACGGCGGAGGCGGCCCGCGGCGAGGAGGCGCTCCTCGATCTGAACCTCGCTTCGGCGGAGCGCTACCCGCGCTGGTGCCGCGAGCTCGAGCATGCATCGGGCGGCCGGGATCCCGGCCTGCTGCGCTGTGGCTCGCTCATGGTCGCGCGCGACCGCGACGAGGCCGAGGCGCTCGAGCGCGAGCTCGAGGTGCGCCACGCACTCGGCCTGCGCGCCGAGCGCCTGCGCCCGAGCGAGGCGCGCCGCCGCGAGCCGGGGCTCGCCCCCGCGCTGCGACTCGCGCTCGACGTCCCCGACGACCACGCCGTCGACCCGCGCCGGTTGATCGGCGCCCTCGCCGAGGCGGTCTCGCGTACCGGCGGTCGGGTCCGCTCGGGCACCGAGGTGAGCGAGCTGTTGGTCCGCGGCGACCGCGTGGAGGGAGTAGCGCTGGTGTCGGGGGAGGAGCTCCTCGCCGAACGCGTGGTCGCCGCCGCCGGGCCGTGCTCCGGTGCGCTACCCGGACTCCCAGTTACGGCCGCCGTTCCCGTCCGCCCGGTCAAGGGCCAACTCCTGCGCCTGCGCGACCCCGCCGGGCCGGGCCTGCTCGGCCGAGTGCTGCGGATGGAGGACGGCTACCTCGTCCCCCGCGGCGACGGGCGCTACGTGCTGGGCGCCACGGTGGAGGAGCGCGGATGGGACACCACGGTGACCGCCGGCGGGCTCTTCGAGCTGCTGCGGACGGCGCGCGAGATCCTCCCCGGGGTCGACGAGTGGGTGGTCGAGGAGGTGCAGGCGGGACTGCGCCCCGGCACGCCCGACAACGCGCCGGTGCTCGGGGCGGGTGCCCTCGAGGGCCTCTTCTGGGCCACGGGTCACTACCGCAACGGCATCCTTCTCGCGCCGATCACGGGGGAGGCGCTCGCCGCCGCCCTGCTCGACGAGGAGCTCCCCGGGCCCGCGCGGGCGCTCGGCCCCGAGCGCTTCGCGCGCGTACCGGAGGGACTCGCGGCATGACCGTCCACGTCAACGGCGCTCCCCGCGAGGTGGCCGAGGAGGCCACCGTCGCCGCGGTCCTCTCCCTGCTCGACATGAGCGTCGCCTCGCGGGGCGTCGCCGTCGCGGTCGACGCGGAGGTGGTGCCCCGCGGCCGGTGGGAGGCGACGCACCTGCGCGCCGGCGCCCGCGTCGAGATCCTCACCGCGACGCAGGGAGGATGAGCGCCGTGGCGCACGATCCCCTCCTCATCGCCGGCCGCTCGTTCTCCTCGCGGCTCCTGCTCGGCACCGGCGGCTTCGCGAGCCTCGAGCTCCTGGCCGAGGCGCTGAGCGCGAGCGGTGCCGAGATCGCCACCGTCGCGCTGCGCCGCGTCGACCCCGCTCAGCGCGGCTCGCTCCTCGACGTGCTCGCCGACGCCGGCGTGCTGGTGCTCCCCAACACCGCCGGCTGCTTCACCGCCCGCGACGCCGTGCTGACCGCCCAGCTCGCGCGCGAGGCCTTTGAGACCGACTGGGTCAAGCTCGAGGTGATCGGCGACGACCGCACCCTCCTGCCCGACGCCCTCGAGCTGCTCGAGGCGGCCGAGGTGCTCGTCGACGAGGGGTTCGTCGTCCTTCCCTACACGACCGACGACCCCGTGCTCGCACGCCGCCTCGAGGACGTGGGGTGCGCCGCGGTCATGCCGCTCGGCTCGCCGATCGGGAGCGGGATGGGGATCCGCAACCCCTACAACCTGTCGATCATCCGCGAGCGTGCCGGCGTACCGGTCGTGCTCGACGCGGGAGTGGGCACCGCGTCGGACGCCGCGCTCGCGATGGAACTCGGCTGCGACGCAGTGCTGTGCGCGAGCGCGATCTCCCGCGCGCTCGACCCGGTCGCGATGGCGCGCGCGATCGGCGGCGCCGTGGAGGCCGGGCGGCTCGCCCGGGGAGCAGGGCGCATCCCCCGCCGCCTCCACGCCGAGGCCTCCTCCCCCGAGGTGGGCCTGCCCGACCTCGAAGCTCCCGCCACGCCGGCCGGCCGGTGAGCGCCGACGAGCTCGTGGACGCGTGGGAGGCGGCGTGGTCGGGACACCGCCGGAACTACTTCGACGCGCTCTGCGCGCCGGGCTTCCACTACGAGGACCCGCTCACCGCCCAGCCGCTCGAGGGCGTCGGCGCGCTCGACGCCCACGCCCAGCGCCTGTGGAACGCCTTTCCTGACGTGCGCCTCGAGCGGGCCGGCGAGCGCCTCGGCGACGGGCGCTACCTCGCCGCTCCCTCCAAGCTCATCGGAACCCATCGCGGCCAGGTCAGCGGCCTGCCGCCCACTCGGCGCTTCGTGGTGCTCCACTGCGTCTTCTACTGCGAGACGGCCGGCGAGCGGCTCCTGCGCGTGCGTGCCTTCTTCGACCTCTACGACGCCGCACGGCAGCTCGGAGTGCTGCCTTCGCGCGGCGGTCTCGGGGAGAAGGCGCTGCTCGTGCTGCGCGGCTTCGGGCTGCGGACGGGCGGCGAGGAGGTCAGCCGGGGCTGAGCCTCACGAGCACGGGCGCGTGATCGGAGAGAGGGCCGCGTTCGAGCACCTCCGGCGGGCCGCAGGCGCGCAGGCCGCGGGCGAAGACGTGGTCGACCCCGTGGCCGCCGACCGGCGTGAGCCCCGGCACCGCGGGGTCGAGGACGTTGAGGTCGCCGCCGAGCGCCGCGGGGGCGCTGCCGGCCCAGCGCAGCAGCGCGGCGGCCGCCCGCGCGGCATCGCGGCGCGCGGCGGCGTCGTCGTGGACGGTGGCGTGCAGGTTGGCGACCCACGTCCCGTCGGCCAGCGCGACCGCGTGCACCACCCGTCGCTCGGGCCACCGGCACACGCGCCGGCGGGCGTGGGCGAGGATGGGCCTTCGCGAGAGGATGACGTTCGCGCCGCCTCCGTTGGACTTGATGAGGTCGGGCGCGCGGACCGCGATCGACCGGCGCATCGCCAGCGCCGCGTTGCGGGAGGTCAGGGCGGTGCGTTGCTCGGCCCGCGCGACGACGGCGAGCGCTGGCGGCCACCATGGCGGCACCTCCTGGAGCAGGGCGAGGTCCCACTCCCACCTGGCTAGTGCCGCCGCGTATGCGCCGAGCAGCGGGCCGCCCGCCGGCGGCAGTGCCCGGCCGTGGTAGACGTTCCAGGTGAGCACGCGGAGCGCCACGCGGAGCGACCGTACACTTCCCGACTTGCCGCGCCCGCGCCACCTGCTCACCGGAGCCGAGCTCTCCCCCGAGGAGCTCGAGGCCCTGATCGACCGGGCGCTCGCGCTCAAGGCCGCCCCCGCGGCCTCCCAGGCCCTACTCGGCGCCAGCGTCGCGCTCGTCTTCGAGCGCCCCTCCACCCGCACGCGGCTCTCCTTCGAGGCCGGGGTGGTCGAGCTCGGAGGCCACCCGATCGTGCTGCGCCGCGACGAGCTGCAGCTCTCTCGCGGGGAGTCGGTGCGGGACACCGCACTCGTGCTCTCCCGCCACGTGGCGGCGATCGGCATCCGCACGGGTCCTGACGCGCTCGTCGAGGAGCTCGCCGCCCACGCGAGCGTCCCGGTCATCAACCTGCTCACCTCCTCACACCATCCCTGCCAGGCGCTCGCCGACCTGCTCACCCTCCGCGAGGCCCGCGGCGCGCTCACGGGGCTGCGTCTCGCCTACGTCGGCGACGGCAACAACGTCGCTCGCTCGCTCGCGCTGCTCGGCGGGCGGGTCGGGGTCGAGGTGCGGGTGGCGAGCCCGCCCGGCTACGAGCTCGAACCCGAGAGCGGCGCAGCACTCCTGACGCACGACCCGGCCGAGGCGGTGGACGGAGCCGACGCGGTCTACGCCGACGTGTGGGTGAGCATGGGCGACGAGGAGCACGCGGCCGAGCGCCGCGCCGCGCTCGCTCCCTACCGCCTCGACGACGCGCTGCTCGACCGCGCCGCGCCCGGCGCCTTTGCGCTGCACTGCCTCCCCGCTCACCCGGGCGAGGAGATCACCGCCGAGGTGCTCTACGGCTCGCGCCAGCGGATCTGGGAGCAGGCCGAGAACCGCCGCCACGCCCAGAAGGCGCTGCTCGAGCTGCTCGTCCAGAGCGGCTGAGCGCTTAGGCCGCTTCGTGCAGCGCCTCGACGAGCACCTCGACGACCTCCGGATCCCACTGCGTGCCCGCACCGGCGTGCAATTCGGCGATCGCCGCAGGCGCCGAGCGCGCCGCCCGGTAGGGCCGGTCGCGGACCATGGCCAGGTACGCGTCGCACGCGGCGACGATGCGGCTGGCGAGGGGGATGCGCTCGCGCGCCAGGCCGTGGGGGTACCCCGTTCCGTCCCAGCGCTCGTGGTGGTGCTGCACGACCCATCCGACCGGAGCCAGGCCGGGCACGGCGGCGAGCATCTCGGCGCCCAGGACGGGATGGCGCTGCACGTGGCGCCACTCGGATTCGTCGAGCGGGCCGCGCTTGCGCAGGATCGCGCGCGGCAGGGCGCTCTTGCCAAGGTCGTGGAGCTCGGCCGCGAAGAGCAGCTCGGCGAGCTCGAACGGGTCGAGGTCGAAGGACCTACCCACGGCGCAGGCCAGGTCTCCGACCTCTCGGCAGTGCTCGTGGGTCTCCTCGTCGTAGGCGGCGAGCTCGGATTGCAGCCGCCCTACCTGACCCGAGACCGAGCCGGGAGCCACGAGCGCCGCTAGCGCCCGGGCGAGCAGGTCGGCGCCGATCACCAGGAGCTCGAGCTCGCGCGCACCCGGGAGCCAGCTCGGGCGCATGCCGAGCGCGGCGAGCGCGCCGACCGGTGAGCCGTCGCCGGGGACGGGTGCGGCCACGCCGGCGTACGGCGGCCATCCAGCGCCGAAGCTCGCCGCGGGGTCGAGCGCTCTGGCGTCGTCGACCATGAGGGGGCGCCCATGGCGCATGGTCGCCGCGCAGAGGGCGCGCACCACGTGGCCGACCGCCGCGTCGGCTTTGGAGCCGGCATGGTCCTCATCACGATCGCCCACGGTGACGAGCTGCGGCGGCTCCCCTTCCTCGACCAGCAGGACGCCGCCCCGCTGCGCCCCCACCGAGTGGACGACGTGGCGCATGAGCTGCGCGAGCACACGGCTCGCCTCCTCCTCAGGCATGGCTCCCATCCGCGTTCGCGGCGGTCCGAGCACTTCGATCACTGTTCATCCTCCCGTCCAGCAGACGGCGCACAGCGTCCTCCCCGACCGCGAAGGTGCCCGGTTCCAGGCCAAACCATGCAGGTTCTCGACAGAAAGCTGAACATCGCCCTGCGGATTACCGTGCGCGGGCAAGAAGTCCTGCGTAGGGGAAGGGCCGGCACGGCACGCCGATGTGCATGGACGTCGGTGCCGTCGGGGTAAGCGACCCGGGTGAAGGTGCTTCTCGTGCACGCCTCGGCGTCCCTGCGTGCGCGCGCGCGGGCCATGCTCGAGCGGATGCTCTGCGAGGTCGCCGAGGCCGATGAGGCGGTGGACGTGGTGGAGACGTGCCGGCGCGAGCGGCCCGACGTCGTGCTCCTCGACTGGACCCTGGGCGGTCGCCGCTGGCTCGAGCAGCTCAGCGTCATGCACGAGGATCCGGAGCTGGCCCGCATCTCCGTGGTGATCATGGACGCTCACCTCGAGCTCGACGAAGCGCTCGAGGCGCTTCGCCTCGGCGCCCATGACATCCTGCGCGACCCCGACGACCACTCCGAGCTCGTCGCGCGCGTCCGCGCGGCCGGGGAGAGCAAGGAGCTGCGCGACACGCTGCGCAAGTGGGCGGTGGAGCTTCCCGACCTGGCCTTCGTCGACGAGGTCACAGGGCTCTACAACCGTAAGTTCCTCGGCCGCCAGCTCTCGGGGCTCGTAGCCAGCGGCCGCCGCCACGAGCGGGCGCTCTCCGTGGCGCTCGTCGACCTCGACCGCTTCAAGCGCGTCAACGACCTCCTCGGCCACGCTATGGGCGACGCGGCGCTCGCGCGGATCGCGCAGTGCCTGCACGACCACCTCCGCGAGGAGGATTACGCGGGGCGCTACGGCGGCGACGAGTTCCTCGTCCTCCTTCCCGACATCGACCGCGAAGGTGCGCAGGCGGCCTGCGAGAAGCTGCGCTCCTCCGTGGCCGCCAGCCCGGTGGACCGAGGGGACCGGCGCTTGCCCCTGACCATCAGCGTGGGGTGGGCGACCTGGGAGGGTGAGTCACCCGACGAGCTCCTCGCGCGCGCGGACGCGGCGCTCTACCGCGCCAAGGAGGGTGGGCGCGACCGCGTGTGCGGTGCGCCCCCCGGCGAGCGAGTATCCGCTCCCGAGGGATTGGTGTAGCCTCGCCCGTCCCGATCTGAGGGGAGCCCGCGATGCCGCAGCCCAAGTCGAACAGGTCCAAGCAAGGCAAGGCCAAGGCGTCGGGCGCTACGTCGAAGCGCTCCTCCCCGGCGTCTGGGTCAAAGCGCTCGCCGCGCTCGAATGCGGCGAAGCCCAAGTCCACGAACGCGCGCGAGCGACGTCCGAGCCGCCGCTCCGCCTCGAGCCCGCAGAGTCCCGCCGCTCCAGCCGCGCAGAGCGCCTCCGATGTCCGCGGCACCCTCGCGCGCGGCGCGCAGGCGTCGCTCAGCCTGGTCACGCTCACCCGGGAGCGCATCCAGGACGTGGTGGACGACGCGGTCGAGCGTGGGCGCATGACCCGCCACGACGCCGAGGACCTCGTCTCCGAGCTAGTCCGCCGGGGTCGCAGCCTGCCGCCCGCCGATCGGGTGCTGCGCGAGGCGGATCGCGCCCGGCGCACCGTCGGAGTCGGCACCTCGTTCCCCGTCCTCGGCTACGACGACCTCACCGCCGGCCAGGTGGGCGACCGGCTCGACGCGCTGACTGCGCCCGAGCTCCGCAAGGTCCGCGACTACGAGCGCCGGCACGCGAACCGCAAGTCGGTGCTCGGGGCGATCGAGAAGGCGCTCGAGAAGTAGCGCGCGGCTCGGCCGGGGCACCCTGCCATGCTGGTGCCGTGGCCGTCTCTCCTCCATCGCGCGCCGGACGTCCGTCCAAGGGGGAAGAGCTCGAGCTGAGCGTCGACTCGCTGGCGTTCGGGGGCAACGGCGTCGCCCGAACGGGCACCGCCGACGCAGTCGGTGGGCGGGGGTACGTCGTGTTCGTGGCCGGTGCGGTGCCGGGGGATCGGGTGCGCGCGCGGGTGACAAAGGCCAAGCGCGCCTACGCCGAGGCGCGCGCCGAGGAGATCCTCGTCTCCGGTCCCGAGCGGATCCCCGCCCGCGCCGAGCACCCGGGAGCTCCGTGGCAGGTCCTCTCCTACGAGCACCAGCTCGCGGTCAAGCAGGAGCAGGTGGGCGATGCGCTGCGCCGCATCGGGCACCTCAACGGCTTCACGCTCGAGCCCATCGTCCCCGCGGTCCAGGAGTGGCGCTACCGCAACAAGCTCGAGTACTCGTTCGGCACGGGAGATCGAGGCGAGCTCGTGTGCGGCTTCCACGCCCCCGGCCGCTGGCACGAGATCGTCCCGATCGATGACTGCCTGCTCGCCTCCGAGCGCTCCAACCTCGCCCGGGAGCAGGTTGTGGCCTTCTGCCGCGAGCACGCCCTCCCCGCCTACGACCGCCGCACCGGCGAGGGCTTCCTGCGCAACCTCGTGGTGCGGGAGGGGCGCCGCACCGGTCAGATCCAGGTGCGCCTCGTCACTGCGCCGGGGGAGCTCGACGCCGACGCGCTGGCCACCGCGGTCGACTGCGACGGGCTCCTGTGGACCCGCAGCGACGCGCTCGGGGAGACGACCTCCGCGGGGGAGACCGATCTGCTCGCCGGCTCGGACTACCTCGAGGAGGAGCTCGGCGGCCTGCGGATGCGCATCTCCCCGCAGGCGTTCTTCCAGACGAACACCGAGATGGCCGAGCGCGTGTACGCGGTCGCGGGCGAGTACGCCAGGCTCGAGGGCTACGAGCGGGTCTACGACCTCTTCTGCGGGATCGGGACGGTGGGGCTCTCGCTCGCGCCGCGCGCCGGGGAGCTGTGGGGGCTCGAGATCGTCGAGTCCGCGGTGGCCGACGCGATCGCCAACGCCAAGCTGAACGAGATCGAGCGCGCGCACTTCTTCGCGGGCGACGTGCGCCTGGCGCTGCGCGAGCTCGTCGCCGAGGCGGGTCGGCCCGACGTGCTCATCCTCGATCCCCCGCGCTCCGGTCTCTCCCAGAAGGTCGTGCGCCGGGTGATCGAGGCGGCGCCCAGGCGCATCGTCTACATCTCGTGCAACCCCACGACCCTCGCGCCGAACGCCGCCCAACTCGTCGAGGCGGGCTACGCGCTCCGACGCGTGCGTCCGGTCGACATGTTCCCGCAGACGCCGCACATCGAGTGCGTGGCGCTGCTGGAGCGGGCGTAGAAGTTCAGCGCTGCCTTCTCAGCCCGCCCGCGCCTCGCGCTCGGTGCCGTCCGCGAACGACCGCAGCGCCCGCGCGGTGACGCGGTACACCTCCGCGTGCACGCTCATCCCGACGTGGCTCGAGTCGACCTCGACCGTCTCGGCGGCCGGGTCGAGGCAGGAGCGCCAGCGGACGATGCCGTCCGAGCGCGAGTAGATCGACAGGAAGCCCACCTCGGAGGGGAAGGGACGCTCGACCGAGTCGCGCAGCTCGGCGCAGCACTCCCCGTCGAAGCACTCGGGAGTGAAGAAACCCGGTACGCCGAGCCCGCCCAGCCGGCCGACAAGCTGGACGTTCAGCCGCACGAGCGGGTGGATTGCCAGCGGGTCGGTCATCGGCGAGCCCAGGCACGCGATGCCGCTCACGAGATCCGGACGGCGCTGGGCGAGGGCGCGGGCGAAGGTGCCGCCCCGGCTCTGCCCGACGATCGCCACCCGACGCCCGTAGCGGTCGGCCAGGCGCTCGAGGCGGTCCTCGAGCCGGCCGATCGAGGCCGTCGAGCAGTCCGTGTTGAGGCGCATCCCGGCGCGGCTCGTGCGGTAGCCGATCCGCCGCAGCCAGGCGGTCATGGTGGCCAGCGACGCGTCGCCGGCCAGATAGCCGGGCACGAGCAGCACCGGCGCGCCGTCGCCATGGGGCACGCCTCGACCGCGCAGGACGGGGTCGCGCTGGAGGGTCGCAAGCTCCGCGCCAAAGCGGCTCTCGCGCCAGATGGGCGGCAGCTCGCGGAGCGCCGCGGGGGAGGAGGGCATGAGGCGCATGGTCACAGAACGGCCGGTCGGGCGGCTATCTGACGGGGCCGCGCTCGACCGCCCTAGAATCGCCGCCCATGCGCGCGGCGACCATCCGCGACGGCGAGGTCCTCGTCGCCGAGCACCCTGATCCGGAGCCCGGCGCCGGCGAGGTGCTCGTGCGCGTGCGGGCGGCCGGCCTGAACGGCGCCGACATGCTCCAGCGCCGTGGGCGCTACCCCGCGCCTCCGGGAGCGCCGCCGGACATCCCGGGGCTCGAGCTGGCCGGCGAGGTGCTCGCCCTCGGGCCGGGGGCGGAACGCTTCGGAGAGGGCGACCGGGTCATGTCGATCGTGGGCGGCGGAGGCCAGGCCGAGCTCTGCGTCGTCCACGAGCGGATCCTCATGCCGGTGCCCGAGGCGCTCGACCGGGCCGCCGCCGGCGGGTTCGCCGAGGTGTTCACCACGGCGCACGACGCGCTCTTCACCCAGGGCGGCCTGCGCTCCGGCGAGCGGCTGCTCGTCCACGGCGGCGCCGGCGGGGTGGGCACCGCGGCGATCCAGCTCGCCGTCGCGGTGGGCGCCCGGGTCACCGCGACGGTGCGCTCGGAGGGCTCGCGCGATCCCGTCGCGACGCTGGGGGCGGAGGTCATCGGCCCCGAGGGCTTCGGCGAGCACGGTCCCTTCGACGTGATCCTCGAGCTCGTGGGAGCGATCAACCTGGGCGAGAACGTCGGTGCCCTGGCCACCGGGGGCCGCATCGTGGTCATCGGGATCGGCGCCGGAGCCAAGGGCGAGCTGAACCTCGCCGCCCTGATGGGCAAGCGCGGCCGGATCCTCGCCTCCACGCTCCGTGCCCGTCCGCTGGAGGAGAAGGCCCTCACCGCGCGCGCCGTGGAGCGCGAGGTGCTGCCCGCCGTGGAGGCGGGCGCGTTGCGCGTGCCGATCGCCGCGACGTTCCCGCTCGACGCCGTCCACGACGCCTACGAGCACTTCGGCGGTGGCGGCAAGCTCGGGAAGATCGTCCTCGAGCTCTAGCCCGGCCGACCGCTCAGTACGGCGGCAGGTCCGCGTACCACTGGCCGAGCACCTGGAAGGCCCGCCAGAACTCCCGCTTGGCCGGCTCTTCGTCGAGCGCCTCGTCTACGTTGGGCGCGTAGAGCGCGTCGATCGACGGCGTGAGGCTCTGCACCTCGCCGAGGTGTGGCTCGAGCGGCCGGCTGAGCGGCAGACAGACGTCGTTGAGCGCCTCGAGGGCGTCCGGCCCCATGACGACGACGATCTTCGGCTGGACGATCGCGATCTCCTCCGCCAGCCGCGCCACGCAGCCGGGGTCGGCGAGCGCGGGGTCGGGAACGGGGCACTTCACGCACAGGGTCCCGTAGACCACGAGCGGATCGATCCGCAGCCGCGCCAGCGACTTCATCACCGCGTTGCCCGAGCGGCCGTAGAACGCGACGCCCTCCTCCACCTCCGCGGGCCGCGGCGCGTGCTTGAGCAGCATCACGTCGGCCTGGGGGTGCCCCGAGCCGAGCACGGGACTGAAGTTGCCGCGCGGACAGAGCTCGCAGGCCTGCAGTTCGCGGGCGAGCCCGTTTATCTCGCGGATCGCCCGCTCGAGGTACTTCTCCCTGATCTCGTCGTCGGTGGCCGGCACTCCGCTGAGATTGGACGGCCGGGAGGAGTGTCCTTGCGAGTGCATCAGGACTTGCGCGCCGCCCGGCGCACGCGCCGCTCGCGGGAGGCTCTCCGCGCCGGAGACGGCATGGCGGTCGTCTGCAGGAACTTCAGCGCCTGGACGTAGAGCAGGCTGGCCGGGCGCCGGATGATGTCCGCCTCGCGGAGGGACTCGAGGAACTCCTCGGGACCGTCGAAGTCGCGCATGCGGATCCGCACCGAGCCGAGCCCCTGGGCGACGTGGGCGTCCGAACCCGCGCCGGCCGGGATGCGGTACTTCGCCGCGAAGCGCACCGCCTCCTCGTTGAACTCCCCGATGGCCACGCGGGGGTTGAAGACCTCGATGGCGTCCACGTCGTCGATCACCGCGAGCATGTGCTCGTAGTCGGGCACCGAGTGCATGCGGTCGAACGGATGCGGGACGTAGACGAGGCCGCCCTGGCGCTTGATCTCCGCGATGGTCTCGGCGAGGGAGAGCCCGCGGGCGATCTTCTCCTCGATGAAGAGGCCGATCACCTCGCCCTGGTCCGCGGTCTTGACCTCCTCCCCGACGATCACCTTGACCCCGTTCGCCTTGGCCCGCGCTTCGAGCGCCCCTGAGACCTCGTTGTGGTCGGTCACCGCGATGGCGCCCAGGCCGCGCGCCCGCGCCTGGGCGAGCAGCACCTCGACCGGCGTGGCGCAGTCGGGCGAGTGGTCGGTGTGCATGTGGAGGTCGACGTCGATCAGCTCGCGCCGGTTCAGTCGGGCGCGCACCGCGGGCCGCTCGCGGTCGTCGTGGCGGCGGGCTGCGAGCCCGTCGTAGACCTCCTCGACCTCGTCGGCGAGCCGGGAGAAGGAGAGCGAGGCGCGCAGCGGCTCCGCGGTCTCGCGCAGGCGGCGCCGCAACTCGGGGTCGCCGGCCAGGCGCGCGAGCTGGGCGGCGAGCGTGTCCACGTCCCCGGGCTCGAAGAGCAGCCCGCGCTCGCCCTCTCCGAGGATCTCCTCGTAGACCGGGACGCGGGCGGCGACGGGCACCGCACCGGCCGCGATGGCGCGTAGGAGGGCACCCGGAGCGGGGGCGACGCCCGACGAGGCGCTCACCGCGATCTGCGCTGCGGCCAGGAGCGCGGCGGGGTCGGCGCCGTTCTCGGCGTCCCCCACGAAGCGCACGCGCTCGCGGAGGGACTCCCGCAGCGAGCCGGAGGGAGCGCCTCCTCGACGGGTGTGGACGACTGCGCTCCAGGGAAGCTCGGGAGGCAGGCGGCGCAGCGCGCGCAGGAAGAGGCGCAGGGCGGGGCGCTCCTCCTCGTCGAAGAAGGCGAAGGTGATGTCCTTGGGAGCGTTCACGGCCCGGGCGGCGACCGCCGGGGTGATGACCCGGTAGGCGGCGGGGAAGAAGCGCTGCATGGTCTCGCGCGTCGCCGCATAGGAGGCGGTGCGGGCGTCGAGGCGCCCGAGCAGCAGCGCGACGACCCGGCGGCCGAGCTGGGTGGAGAGCACACGCTCGCTCGGTGCGTGGAAGGTGCCGACGTTCAGCGCACGGGAGTGGCGGAGCGCCGCGCTCGGAGCGCTCGGAGCGAACGGCTCGTGGACGTGGACGATGTCGAGCGGGGCGTGAGAGAAGAGCTCCTCGATCGTGCGCGCGACGTCGAGCGGCAGGCTCGCCGGCCGGCGGCGCCCGGGGGCCAGCGAGAGCACCTCGCCCACCCCGAGCACCCGCGGTGCTCCGTCGAGGAAGAGCGCGTCGGGGTCATCCCGCGCCGCGCGGATCGCGCGGCGCGACTTGCGCACGAGCTCGCCCGAGTCCGACGGCGCCACCACGAGCACGCGGTGCCCCCGCGCGGCGAGCTCGCGGGAGAGCCCGGCGACCTGGCCCCCCACCTCGTGCGGCGCCTCCCAGGCGTAGGGCATGACCTGGGCGACGGTCAGGCGCTCGGGCACGCGAGCGAGGATAGAACCCGTCTCCGAAACCGGGGCCCGCGCGGCATACTGGAGGCATGTCGCGTGCGGCCGTCGCCCGACTACCGGCGCGTTCCGTGCGTGCCTCCGACGCCGAGCGCGAGGAGGCCGCCCGCCGCCTGCGCCGGCACTTCGCGGCGGGTCGGCTGAGCGCCGAGGAGCTCGAGGAGCGCGTCGAGCGCGCGTACGCGGCGCGGACGCGCAAAGAGCTCGCCCGCCTCGTCGCGGACCTGCCGCGGCACCCGGTGCGCCACCTCGCCACCGGCGTCGACCGAGCCCAGCGAGCACTCTTCCGCGCCCACGCCGCCTCCTACGCCGCGGCGGGGGTGGGCTCGCTCGGCCTCTGGGAGCTCCTGGGGGCGGGGACCTTCTGGCCCGGGCTCGTTCTCGTGCCGTGGGGCGTCGCGGTGGGCGGTCACGCCCTCGGCTCGCGCGGGCTCTCGCGCCGGCTCGGCCGCGTCGCCCGCGAGCGGCGCTAGGGGCCGCCCGGTCGGCGCCCCAACCGTCGCTCGAGGTTGACGCGCACCGCGGGCCACTCGTCGTCGATAACGCTGTACCAGGCCGAGTCGCGGTAGCTGCCGTCGGAGAGCAGCCGGTGCTTGCGGTGGATGCCTTCGAACTGTGCGGGCAGCGCGGCCATGGCGCCGCGCGAGCGCGCGTTCCGCGCGTCGGTCTTCAGCTCGACGCGAGCACAACCCATTCGCTCGAACGCGTGCTCCATCATCAGGAGCTTGGCCTCGACGTTCGCGCCGGTTCGCCAGGTCGCGGGGGTCAGCCACGTCCAGCCGATCTCGAGCCCACGGTGCTCCGGCCGCAGCTCGAGATAGCGCGTGGAGCCGATCACCTTGCCGCTATTCGCGTCGAGGGTCGCGAACGGTGCTTCACGGCCTGTGGTCGTCTCCGCGAGCGCGCGCGAAAACCATGTCGCAAACCCCTCCGGCAGATGGCCGCGGTGGTCGACCATGCCCCACACCTCGGGAAAGCGCGCCGCCGCCGCCATCGGCTCCTCGTGCTCGGGAGCCAGCGGCTCGAGGACGACCCTGTGGCCCTCGAGCCGCTGCCACAGGCCGGGCCAGGCTATGCGGACGCCGCCGGATTCGGCGCCGGGACGCCGCTCGGCACCGTGCCCGGGAGAGAGGAGTGCTCCTCGATGAACTTCTCGGTGGCCTCGCGCGCCTGGTCGTCGGGGCGCTGGTTGTGCGGGGACTTCATGAAATAGGAGCTCGGCCCGTCGAGCTGGCCGCCGACTCCATGGTTCAGCGCGAGCTTGCAGCAGCGCACCGCATCGATGACGATTCCCGCCGAGTTGGGCGAGTCCCACACCTCGAGCTTCATCTCGAGGTTCAGCGGCACGTCGCCGAAGGCCTGGCCCTCCACGCGGATGTGCGCCCACTTGCGGTCGGTGAGCCACGGCACGTAGTCGCTCGGGCCGATGTAGACGTCGTCGGCCGGCAGCTCGTGGTCCATGATCGAGGTGACCGCATTCGTCTTGGAGATCTTCTTGGACTCCAGGCGCTCGCGCTCGAGCATGTTGAAGAAGTCCATGTTGCCGCCCACGTTGAGCTGGGAGGTGCGCAGCATCTTCACCCCACGGTCGGCGAAGAGCCGGGCCAGCGTGCGGTGCACGATCGTCGCCCCGACCTGGGACTTGATGTCGTCGCCCACGATGGGGAGGCCCGCCTTGCGGAAGCGCCCGTCCCAGTAGTCCTCGCGCGCGATGAACACGGGGATGCAGTTCACGAACCCGCAGCCCGCCTCGAGCACCTGCTCCACGTACCACTTTGTCGCCTGCTCGGAGCCGACCGGGAGGTATGAGACGACCACGTCGGTGTGCGTGTCCTTGAGGATCTGGGCTATGTCCGCCGTCGGACCGGGCGCCTTCGTGATCCTCTGGGAGAGGTACTTGCCGAGGCCGTCGTGGGTCATGCCGCGCTGCACGGGCACGCCGAGCTTGCCGACCTCGGTGAACTTCAGCGTGTTGTTCTGCCCCGCCCAGATCGCCTCCCCGAGGTCCTTGCCGACCTTCTCGGAGTCCACGTCGAATGCGGCCGTGAACTCGATGTCGCGCACGTGGTAGCCGCCGAGGTCGACGTGCATGAGCCCGGGCACGGGCTCCGCCGGATCCGCGTCGCGGTAGTGCTGCACTCCCTGCACGAACGAGGAGGCGCAGTTGCCCACGCCGATGATCGCCACGCGCACCTTCTCGGACTGGTAGCGAGGCGCGCCGTTGCCGTGGGCGCTGGCGCTGCCGTTGATCTGGGTCACGTCGATGAACCTCCTTGGGGCCGCGCGAGGAGAAACCCCCGGCGCGAGGCCCGGTTACAGGCCGCCGCCCTGGGGCGCGGCTCGGATGAGCTCGCGGCGCACGTGCGCGATCCGCTGCCCCACGGTGAGGATCGCCAACGCCGCCAGGACGTAAACGGCCGGGGCGAGCAGCTCGAAGTGGCCGAGCGACGCGCCCTTGGCGAAGACGAGGCCCGCGGAGAGGATCACCACGCGCACCGCCCGGGTCGCCAGCCCGACCTTGCACTCGAGGCCGAGCGCCTCGGCGCGCGCCCTCGTGTAGGAGACCATGAGCGAGGCGAGCACCGCGGCGACGACGGCGGCCACCGCGACCTCGTTGCCCCGCGCGGCGAAGTACGCGGCCACCGCGGTGAGCACGATGCCCTCCTCAAGCCGGTCGAGCGTCGAGTCGAGGAAAGCGCCGAACGGGGTTCCCTTGCCCGACATGCGCGAGTAGCGCCCGTCGAGCGTGTCCATGATCGACCCGACGATGAAGGCGACACCCGCGAGGAAGAAGAGCCGCCCGACGACCAGCCCGGCGGCGACGAGGTTCAGGGCGAAGCCGGTGAGCGAGATCGCGTTGGGGGTCAGCCGCGACTCGATGAGCCGGTTGCGCATGGCCGCCGAGCGTGGCGGCGTGCCCGCGTCGCGGCCGGGACGCCGGCCACCGCGAGGGGCACGCGAGCGCGCCACCCGAGGTTCGGGCATCAGGCGGGCGCCTCGGCGGGCGCCGGGCTGAAGGCCCAGACCGCCGGACGCGCGCGGGCCAGGAGCCGGTGCGCGAAGCTCGCCGAGATCGCCGCGGTGAGAGCGCCGAGCACGGCGTCGAGGATGAAGTGGTTGCCCGTGGACACGACGACGAAGGTTATGAGGAGCGGATACACGGCCCAGAACGCCCGCAGCACACGGCAGCGCACGAGTCGCGCCAGCGGCCAGCCGATCATGAGCGCGAAGGCCACGTGCATGGAGGGCACGGCGGCGTAGAGGTTGGTCAGCGCGCTCACCACCCCCTGTGACTCGGAGACCCCCGTGTAGTTCGAGACGGAGTCGCTGAAGCCCCACTGGCTCATGAGCCGCGGCGGCGCCGTCGGATAGACGACGTAGCCGACCAGGGCGACGCCCATGGCGATCATGAACATGTTGCGCACGAAGTAATAGGACTCGTTGCGGAACAGGTAGAGGAAGAACAGCGCGCCGAAGGTCACCGAGAACTGGGAGTTCAGGTAGAGCCAGCTCGCGACGGCGATCATCCAGTGGTGCGTGGAGGACCACGCCTGGACGCTCGGCTCGACGAAGAAGTGCAGCTTCATCTCGAGGAAGATGATCTTCGTCGCGTTCCACGACGCCGTGTTCTCGTGGCCGGTCACGATCCCGCGGGCGATGCGGTAACCCATGTAGGCCGCGGCGAAGAGGAGGACCTGGCGCCCGGCGTCGAGTCCCCCGCGGGGGAGCAGGCGCGTCTCGATCGACCGCAGGTGGCGCTTCATGAGAAGCGGGCCATGCTATCCGCGGGGACCGCCCAGACTGTTGGCGCACCGTTAGTCGCAGCGGGGGCTGCGGGCTCGGATCCGGCCCGGCGCAAAGCGGGTCACGAGCCGGTACGGGCCGCTCCGGCGGGCGCTGAGCAGGGTCCATCCACCGGGCGCCGGACCCACGCATCCGCCGCCCGCCCCGAGCGCCCAGTAGGGGGTGTATCGCACCTGGAGCACCACCCGTCCGGGACGCCTGACGGCGACGTCGACCTCGTCGGCGGCGAGGCGCGTGACGGTGGCGGGGCCGCGGGCGAGCGCGCCCGCCCCGCGCACCTCCCACACCCGCCAGTGCGCACCGCTCCACACCGGCCGCAGCCAGGGAAGGCCCGCACGCAGGAGTCGCGCCTCCTGCCGGCCGCTCGAGTCCAGGCGCACGTCGGGCAGGGCGATCCAGCGGACGGCCAGGCCGTCCAGCCACGCCTGGTAGGCCGCCGGCCGCAGCTCTCGCCGGTAGAAGAGGCCGTCGTAGCCGAGGTCGAGCTGGCGCTCCCACCCCCGGGCCAGCGGCACGTACGGCGCGAGCCACGCCGCCTCCCAGTGGCTCTGGGTGAACGGGATCTCGACCCGCGCGGGCGGCGCGGGCTGGTGGGAGAGGAAGTTCAGGAGGGGTGCGTAGTAGGCACGGGCCACCGAAGGGTCGCCGCGCACGTCGAAGAGGTCCCGCACAGCGGGAGTGATCTGGAAGGCGAGCAGCGGGAGCGCGCAGAGCGCGAGCAGGCCGCGCCGGCGCTCCCACAGCACGCATGCCGCCAGCGGCCCGGCAAAGAGGGCGCCCACGCGGGTGACGTTGCCGCCCACGGGCGTCGGTATGGCGAACGCCGCCACGGCCCCGAGTGCGTAGAGGAGGAGGCCGGCGCGCAGCGCCTCTTGCCGCGACGGGAGCAGGAGCAGGAGCAGTCCCGCCGCGAGCACCACGGGGTAGAACGCCGAGAAGCGGAAGGGCTCGGTGCCCCCCTCGGGGAAGGCGAGGGCGAGCGCCAGCACCGGCGCGAGCGCCGCGGCGGCGAGCACGAGGCCGTCCCGGCGCGGCGGTCGCGCGGCCAGGGCGGCGCCGGCCAGGGCGAGGAACAACCCGGCCACGGGACTTCCCAGCGAGCAGGCGATCGCAAGCAGCCAAGCGAGGCCCCTCCGACGTCGCTGCAGGGCCAGCAGCGAGGCGAGCCCGAGCGCCAGGCCGAAGCCAAAGGCGAGCCGCCCCGTGAGGAGCACGGTCAGGCTCCCGAGACCGAGCCACGCCGCACCCACCCCGGAGGCGCGCCCGAAGTGCTCGTGTGCGAGCGCGGCGAAGAGCGCCGCTACGGCGACCGCGCTGAGCGCTCCGGCGAGCCGCGGCCCGAGCGCCGCGGCCACGGGGGGAAACAGGACGCTGTAGCCCGGCAGGTGATGGCCCCCGTACCAGGCGTTGTCCCACAGGCCGAAGCCCTCGCGCGCGAACAGACCCGCGCGGTAGACGTGGGCGGCGAGGTCGGCGCTCGCGGGTCGGATGAGAAGGTAAGCCGCCGCTCCCGCCGCGGCGAGGGCGACCGGGACGACGCGCCAGGGGTCGAGGGCGCCCGAACGCATGGCCGGCAGGGTAGGAGGGCCGCCCGTCCCCTCGAGCTCAGCGTCCGGAGGCGAAGTCCACCGTGAAGAAGGTCGTCCGGCCCGAGCCCGCGCGTCCGACGCCCAGGCGCCGGAAGCCTCCCGCCAGCATCACCGCTCGATGCGGCGGGGAGTTGATCCACAGCGAGACGACGGCGGCAGCCTGGCGCCGCGGCGAGGTGCGGTGCAGATAGGCGAGGATCTCCCCGACCTCGCTGGCGTGGCTGGCGGTGCGTACGCGCACGCTCCACGGTCCTCCCGACGAGTCGTGGGCGAAGTAGTGACCGCGGGCCATGCTCAGCGAGTGGCGGCGGGCCGTCAGCGCGAGGCGCCGTTCGAGTCGAACGGGACCGAGCCCGTTGCGCGCCCGAAAGCGGTTGATGGCGCGGGCGATCGCCCGCTCGACCGGGTCGCCGATCCCGGCCTGAGGACGGGAGGCCGCGGGCGCCGTGCCCGGCACGGCGGCGAGGGCCAGCGCCAGCAGGGCGCTCAGCAGCAGCGCTCTCCCGGGCCTCGGACGGCGGATGTGGCTCGTCATGCGGTTCCCCCTGCGTTTGAGCGGTCGATGCTTCGCTCTCTACGGCGCGCGCAGGAACGCACCGACCCGCGCGACCAGCTCCGGCCGGTCGAGCCATGGCCAGTGCCCGGCGTCCGGGAGAACCTCCACGGTCGCCTGCGGCAGGCGCGCGCCGTAGCGCTCGGCAAAGGCGGGATCGATGTACGGGTCCCGCGCTCCCCACGCTACCAGCGCCGGTCCGGCAAGGTCACATAACCCGGCTCCGGCCCGTGCGAGCTCCTCCTCGGGGGCGCTCCGGTAGAGCCGCAGGATCGCGCGCTGGGTGCCGTGGTCGAACTGCGACCACATACGCTCGAGCATCGCTTCCGGCAGCGGCTCGCCGTCGCCGCTGGCATCCCGCGAGAGCCGCCCGAGCGCCCACTTGCTCGCCGCGCCCATCGCGAGCTCGCCGAGCACGCGGCGCCGCCACACGCGGGCGACCCAGTGCCAGCGATAGCCCTCGAGCAACGGCACGGCGTCGAGGATCACGAGCCGCCGGATCCGCTCCGGGTGGCGCTGGGCGAACGCGAGCCCCACCGCGCCCCAGTCGTGCACGACGAGGTCGAGCTGACCCTCGACGCCCGCGTGCGGCAGGAAGGCCTCGAGCCAGTCCGCGTAGCCGGCGATGGAGTAGGAGAAGTGGCCGGGCTTGCCCGAGCGCCCGAAGCCGGGCAGGTCGGGTGCGACGCCGCCGTGCTCGGCGAGGAACGGCTCCCAGTCGTCGGAGCTAGTGGGCACGCCGTGGAGGTAGAGGGCGGGTACGGCACTCGAACCGCCGGGCACGGGAGCATGCCGCCAGAAGACGGGAGTCCCGTGCAACTCGTCCATGTGCTCCGCGGCCACCACCGGACGGCCACCATAGTGGCCGTTAGGGTCTCGTCCGTGGCCGCGCTGTGCCTGGGAGAAGCGCTCGTCGACTTCGTCTGCGAGCGTCGGGTGGCGGCCATCGCGCAGGCCGACGCCTTCGTGCCCCACCTCGGCGGCGCGGCCGCGAACGTCGCGCTCACCGCCGCTCGCCATGGGGCCTCGGTGGCGCTCGCCGGTGGCGCCGGCGAAGATGCGTGGGGCCACTGGGTGCGCGATCGGCTCAGCGCCGGAGGCGTCGAGACGCGATGGTTCGAGCTCGCCGCCGGCGCGCAGACGCCTGTCGCGGTGGTGCACGCCGGAGAGGGCGGCGAGCCCACCTTCCAGATCTACGGCGAGTCGATCGAGCGGGCGATGGAGGCGGTGGCTCCTCGCCTCGAGGAGGCGCTCGACGCGTCCGACGGACTCGTGCTCGGCTCGAACACCCTCGTCGGACGCGAGGAGCGAAGGATCACCATGTCCGCCCGCGAGCGGGCCCTCGGCGCCGAGAAGCCGGTGCTGTTCGACGCCAACCTGCGGCTGAGGCGCTGGCGCTCGATCGCCGACGCGGCGGCCAGCGCCAACGCGTGCGTCCCGGGTGCCCTCCTCGTGCGCGTCAACCGGAACGAGGCGGAGGTCATGACCGGGGAGCCCGAGCCCGAGCGTGCCGCGCTCGCGCTGCTCAAGGCGGGCGCGCGGATGGTGGTGCTCAGCCTCGGCACGGAGGGCGCGATCCTCCGGGGACGGCACCGAGCCGACGCGGAGTCGGTGCCCGCCCGCGTGCTCTGCACGCTCGGGGCCGGCGACGTGCTCACCGGCGTGCTGCTCGCCCACCTCCAGCGCACCGGGTACTACCCCGCAGCGGCGGCGGCCGGCCTGCGCGAGGCGGTGGCCGAGGCCGGGCGGGCCACCGAGCGCTGGGGCGCTCTGGCGTGAGCGCCCCAGCGCAGCCCGTGTGGGCGCCGCCCTCGCCTCGCCGCCTGCGTGCGGTGCGCGACCGGCTGCGCACGGTGTACGGCATCCCGACCACCCCCTTCCATGGCCAGCCCCTCGACGAGCTCGTCCTCACCGTGCTCTCCCAGAGCACGAACGACCGCAACCGCGACACGGCCTTCGTGCGGCTGCGAGAGCGCTTCGGGTCCTGGACGGCGGTGCGCGACGCACCGGTGGAGGAGGTCGAGGAGGCCATCCGCCCGGGTGGGATCTCGCGCGTCAAGTCGGCGCGGATCCAGGCGATCCTCCGGGCGCTGGGCGATCCCCTCTCCCTCGACTGGCTGGCCGAGGCGCCGGTGAGCGAGGGCCGCGACTACCTCTGTGGCCTGCCCGGGGTGGGTCGCAAGACCGCGGCGTGCGTCCTGCTCTTCTCCTTCGGCCTGCGCGACGTGCCGGTCGACACCCACGTCTCGCGGGTGGCGACGCGCCTCGCGCTCCTCCGGTCCGGGGCGAGCTTCGACGAGCTCCACGACGCGATGGTCGCGCTCACCCCGCCGGGTCAGGAGCTCGAGCTCCACGTCAACCTGCTGCGCCACGGCCGGCGGACATGCCACGCGCGAGTACCCGACTGCCCGAGCTGCGCGCTGCGCCGAACGTGCCCGAGTCGGAGGGTGTAGAGGGATGAGCAGATCTGCTATGTTGGCACGCAGATTTCTTCGCAGCACTTCGAGTAAGGAGCAAATCCCACATGGGCAAGACCATCGGAATCGACCTCGGAACCACGAACTCGTGCATGGCCGTCCTCGAGGGCGGTGAGCCGACCGTGGTGGAGAACGCCGAGGGTGGCCGCACCACGCCGTCCGTCGTCGCCTTCACCCAGGGCGGCGAGCGCCTCGTCGGCACCGTGGCCAAGCGCCAGGCCGTCACGAACCCCACCAACACCGTCTTCTCGATCAAGCGCTTCATGGGCCGCAAGGAGGCCGAGGTGCGCGAGGAGGAGTCAATCGTCCCCTACAAGGTCGTCTCGGGCCCGGGCGGCGACGCGCGCGTGGACGCGGGCGGCAGCCAGTACTCCCCGCCGGAGATCTCCGCGATGATCCTCCAGAAGCTCAAGGCCGACGCCGAGGCCTACCTCGGCGACACCGTCGACTCGGCGGTCATCACGGTGCCGGCGTACTTCAACGACGACCAGCGCCAGGCCACCAAGGACGCCGGCAAGGTCGCCGGCCTCGACGTCAAGCGCATCATCAACGAGCCCACCGCCGCCTCGCTGGCGTACGGACTCGACAAGGAGGCCGACCAGACCATCCTCGTCTTCGACCTCGGCGGCGGCACCTTCGACGTCTCCGTGCTCGAGATCGGCGACGGGGTCTTCGAGGTCAAGGCCACCGCGGGCGACAACCACCTCGGCGGCGACAACTTCGACAAGGCGATCGTCGACTGGCTCGTCGCCGAGTTCAAGAAGAGCCAGGGCATCGATCTCAGTGCCGATCCCATGGCTCTCCAGCGCCTCTACGAGGCCGCCGAGAAGGCCAAGATCGAGCTCTCCACCACGCAGGAGACGCAGATCAACCTGCCGTTCATCACGGCCGACCAGAGCGGACCCAAGCACCTCGACACGAGGTTGTCCCGGGCCAAGCTGAACGAGCTCACCTCCGCCCTGCTCGACCGCACGGTCGTGCCGGTGCGCCAGGCGCTCGACGACGCCAAGGAGAAGGGCGCCGCCAAGATCGACCACGTCGTGATGGTCGGCGGCATGACGCGCATGCCCGCCGTGCAGGAGAAGGTCAAGGAGCTAACGGGCCAGGACCCCCACCGCGGAGTCAACCCCGACGAGGTCGTGGCCATCGGCGCGGCGATCCAGGCCGGCGTGCTCGCCGGTGACGTCAAGGACGTCCTCCTGCTCGACGTCACCCCGCTCACGCTCGGCATCGAGACCAAGGGCGGCGTGATGACCAAGCTCATCGAGCGGAACACGACGATCCCCACGCGCAAGTCGGAGGTGTTCTCCACCGCGGAGGACAACCAGCCGAGCGTGGAGATCCACGTGCTCCAGGGCGAGCGCGAGATGGCGACCTACAACAAGTCGCTGGGCAAGTTCCAGCTCACCGGCATCCCGCCGGCCCCGCGCGGCATCCCGCAGGTCGAGGTCGCGTTCGACATGGACGCCAACGGCATCCTCAACGTCTCCGCGAAGGACCTGGGGACCAACAAGGAGCAGAAGATCGAGATCCGCTCGGGCTCCGGCCTCTCCGAGGACGAGATCAAGCGGATGGTCGGCGACGCCGAGGCGCACGCCGAGGACGACCGCCGCCAGCGCGAGCTCGCCGAGGCTCGCAACAACGGCGAGAACGCGGCCTACCAGGCCGAGAAGCAGCTCGCGGACCTCGGCGACCAGGTCGACTCCTCCTCCAAGGAGCAGATCGAGGCGGCGATCAAGGACGTGCGCGAGTCGCTCACCGGGGAGGACGCCGCGGCGATCACCGCGAAGACGGAGGCGCTGCAGACGGCGTTCCACTCCGTCTCCGAGGCGATGTACCAGCGCGCTCAGGAGCAGGCCCAGGACGGGCAGGCCGACGGCGGCGGGGCCCAGGGCGGGGCGGCCAACGGGGCACACGCCCACGAGGACGTCGTCGACGCCGAGGTCGTGGACGAGGGCCGGTAGTCGATGACCGAGCACGACCACACCCAGTCCGAGGCCGTGGAGGAGGACGGCGCCGTCGAGGCGGCGCCGGTCTCCGCCCCGGCCGCACCCGACGAGCCCGCATCCTCGGCCGACCCGGTCGCCGATGCGACTCCGTCGCCGTCCGAGGAGCCGAGCGACGCGGAGCGTGAGCGGGACGAGTACCTCGCGCTCGCGCAGCGCACCCAGGCCGACTTCGAGAACTACCGCAAGCGGGCCGCCCGCGACCTGCGCGCCGCCGAGGCGCGGGGGGTCGCGCGCCTGGCGCGGGAGCTGCTCCCCGCGCTCGACAACCTCGGCCGGGCGCTCGCCGCCGCGGACGGGGATGCGAGCGACGAGCATCTCAGCGCGGGCGTGAAGCTCGTCCAGGCCGAGCTGGTGGGCGCCCTCGCGCGCGTGGGCATCGAGCCGTTCTCCCCCCGGGGCGAGCGCTTCGATCCCCAGGAGCACGAGGCGATCACCCAGCAGTCGGTGGAGGGAGCCGAGCCGGGCACCGTGGCCGACGTCTACCAGCAGGGCTACCGGCATGGCGAGCTCGTGCTGCGCCCGGCGCGCGTCGTGGTCGCCGCCTAGCAGGAGCTCATCGTGGCCGCGACCCGCCCCGACCTCTACGCAACCCTCGGCGTCGCCAAGGGCGCCTCGCCGGAGGAGATCAAGAAGGCGCATCGCAAGCTCGTGCGCCAATACCACCCCGACCGCAATCCCGGCGACGCGGCGGCGGAGGAGCGCTTCAAGGAGGTCCAGGCCGCCTACGACGTCCTGGGCGATGCCGAGAAGCGCCAGCACTACGACCGCGGCACCGGCCCCTTCGCCGCCGGTCCGGGCGGGGGCTTCGACCCCAACGCGTTCGGCGGCTCCTTCGGCGACATCCTGTCGAACCTGTTCGGCGCCTCGGGCCGGGGCGGTGGAGCGGGCGCTCCCGGCGGTGCCGGTGGTGCCCGTGCTCGACCTCGCGCCCAGCGCGGGCGCGACCTCGAGACCGACGTGCAGATCTCCTTCGCCCAGGCCGTCGACGGGGCCCAGGTACCGATCGCCGTCCCCACCTCCTCGCCGTGCGTGACGTGCCACGGGACGGGCGCCAAGCCCGGGACCGTGCCGCGCGTCTGTCCGGTCTGCCAGGGCCGGGGGGTCGAGGCGCAGGGCCAGGGGCTCTTCTCGATCTCGACCCCCTGCTCCCGCTGCGGCGGGACCGGCACGGTGATCGAGACGCCCTGCCCGACGTGCCATGGCTCGGGCGCCACCCGTACGGTCAAGCGCTTCCGCGTGAACATCCCGGCCGGGGTGCGGGACGGCAGCCGGGTGCGCCTCTCGGGCAAGGGCGAGCCGGGCTTGAACGGCGGGGAGGCGGGCGACCTCTACGTGGTCACCCACGTCGGCGGCTCACCGGTCTTCAAGCGCGAGGGCGAGAACGTCGAGGTCGAGGTGCCTCTCACCATCCCCGAGGCGATTCGCGGTGCGACGGTCGAGGTGCCCACGCTCCACGGCTCCAAGCGCCTGCGCGTGCCGGCGGGCACGAAGCACGGGACGGTGCAGCGTCTGCGCGGAGAGGGACCACCGAGGCTCGGAGCCTCCGGCCGCGGCGACATCTACTACCGCTTCGTGATCGACGTCCCCGCGACTCTCTCCCCGCAGCAGGAGGCCGCCGTGGACGAGCTCTCGAAGGTCATGAACGGCGACCCGCGCGCACGGCTCTTCGCCGCCGCCGGGGAGGAGCACTGATGGGCGCCCGGCGCGTCCGCGCCCGCGTCGAGGTCTCCGACGAGCGCGGAGTCTTCATGATCTCGGTGGCCGCCGAGCTCGCCGAGATGCATCCCCAGACGCTGCGAATGTACGAACAGCGCGGGCTCATCCAACCCAAGCGCTCGCCCAAGGGCACACGGCTGTACTCCCATCGCGACGTCGAGCGCCTGCGCCGCATCCAGGAGATGACGAACGAGCTCGGCCTGAACCTCGCCGGTGTCGAGCGGGTGATCGAGCTCGAGGAGAAGCTCGCCCGAACCGAGCGCCGGGTGCATGCGCTCGAGCACCGCGCCGGCGAGCTCACCGCCGAGGTGCAGCGCCTGGAGGAGCTCCGCCGCTCGCTGCGGGCCGAGATCGTGCCCTACCAGCGGGGGGGCGAACTCGTCTCTACGCGGGCCGCGGCGAGCCTTGCCCCGGCCCAGTCGACCTGCGATAATCTTAGTGGATCCGACTAAGGTCTAAAGGCTCGCCCATGACTCCAGACCGCTTCACCATCAAGTCCCAGGAGGCGCTGCAAGCCGCCCAGCGGCTCGCCGACGAGCGCCGCAACCCGCAGGTCACCCCGGAGCACCTGCTCTCCGTGCTGCTCGAGCAGGAGGGCGGCGTCGTCGCTCCCGTGCTCGAGAAGCTGGGCGCCCCCGTCGCCGCCGTGCGCGCCGACGTCAACCGGGCCCTCGATCGGCTGCCCACCCTGAGCGGGCCAGGGGCGGAGACCGCGGCCGGCTCGAACGAGCTGTCCCTCCTCCTGCGCGACGCCGAGCGCGAGGCGGGCGAGCTGAAGGACGAGTACGTGTCCGCCGAGCATCTGCTCCTCGCGCTCGCGACGGCCCAGTCCTCACCCGCCGCCGATGTGCTCCGCGCCCACGGCGCGACGCACGAGCGGCTGCTTCAGGCCGTCGCCGAGGTCCGCGGTCCGCATCGGGTGACCGACCAGAACCCCGAGGACAAGTTCCAGGCCCTCGAGAAGTTCGGCCGGGACCTGACCGAGGCCGCGCGCGACGGCAAGCTCGACCCGGTCATCGGCCGCGACGACGAGATCCGCCGCGTCGTCCAGGTCCTCTCCCGCCGCACGAAGAACAACCCTGTCCTGATCGGCGAGCCCGGCGTGGGCAAGACCGCGATCGCCGAGGGACTCGCCCAGCGCGTGGTCGACGGCGACGTGCCCGAGGGGCTGCGCGACCGCCGCGTGGTCGCGCTCGACATCGGCGCGCTCGTGGCCGGCGCCAAGTACCGCGGCGAGTTCGAGGACCGGCTCAAGGCCGTCCTCAAGGAGATCGCCGACGCGAACGGCCAGGTCATCCTCTTCATCGACGAGCTGCACACCATCGTCGGCGCGGGGGCCGCCGAGGGCGCGGTCGACGCCGCCAACCTCCTCAAGCCCATGCTCGCTCGCGGCGAGCTGCGTGCGGTCGGTGCCACCACCCTCGACGAGTACCGCAAGCACATCGAGAAGGACCCCGCGCTCGAGCGCCGCTTCCAGCCCGTGCTCGTGGGAGAGCCAAGCGTGGAGGACACGATCGCCATCCTCCGCGGGCTCAAGGGGACCTACGAGGCCCACCACGGCGTGCGCATCCAGGACACGGCGATCATCGCCGCGGCCACCCTCTCCCACCGCTACATCGCCGACCGCTTCCTGCCCGACAAGGCGATCGACCTGCTCGACGAGGCCTCCTCTCGCCTCCGCATCGAGATCGACTCCAAGCCGACCGAGATCGACGAGGTCGACCGGCGCATCGTCCAGCTCGAGATCGAGCGCGAGGCGCTCAAGGACGACGAGGACCCGGCCACCGTCGCGAGGCGCGAGGCGATCGAGCGCGAGCTGGCCGAGGAGCGGGAGCGCTCGGCGGCCATGACCGCGGAGTGGCAGCGTGAGAAGGAGCTCCTCCAGGGCGCCGGCCACATCGCCGAGCAGCTCGAGACCGCTCGCCGCGAGCTCGAGCGGGTCACGCGCGACGGCGACCTGCAGCGCGCCGGCGAGCTGCGCTTCGGCGAGATCCCGACGCTCGAGCGCCAGCTCGAGGAGGCGGAGTCCTCGAGCGCCGAGACGAGCCCCGGACGCTTTCTCAAGGAGGAGGTCGACTCCGAGGACATCGCCGAGGTGGTCGGGACCTGGACCGGCATCCCGGTCGCCCGGCTGATGGAGGGCGAGATCGAGAAGCTCGTCCGCATGGAGGAGCGCCTGCACCAGCGGGTGATCGGGCAGGACGAGGCCGTCGCGGCGGTCTCCGCCGCCCTGCGCCGCTCACGCGCCGGCCTGCAGGACCCCGACCGCCCCATCGGCACCTTCCTGTTCCTGGGCCCCACCGGCGTGGGCAAGACGGAGCTCGCCCGGGCGCTCGCCGAATTCATGTTCGACTCGCAGGAGGCGATGATCCGCATCGACATGTCGGAGTACATGGAGAAGCACTCCGTCTCCCGGCTCGTCGGCGCGCCTCCCGGCTACGTCGGCTACGAGGAGGGCGGTCAGCTCACCGAGGCGGTCCGGCGTCGGCCCTACTCCGTGGTGCTCCTCGACGAGGTCGAGAAGGCCCATCCCGACGTGTTCAACGCCCTGCTCCAGGTCATGGACGACGGGCGCCTCACCGACGGCCAGGGCCGCACGGTCGACTTCAAGAACGTCGTGCTGATCATGACCTCGAACATCCCGGGCGGCCGGGAGGGCGTCGAGGCGCACTTCCGCCCCGAGTTCGTCAACCGGCTGGACGACATCGTCGAGTTCGCCTCTCTCACCCGGGCGGAGATCGGCGAGATCGTCACGCTGCAGGTCGAGCGGCTGGTGCTCCGCGTGCGCGAGCGGGAGATCGAGATCGAGCTCTCCGACGACGCGCGCACGCTGCTCGGCAACCTCGGCTACGACCCCACCTACGGCGCCCGGCCGCTCAAGCGGGTGATCCAGAAGAGGCTGGTCGACCCCCTCGCGCTCGCGATCCTCGAGGGCACCTTCATCCCCGGCGACACCGTGCTCGTGGGCGCGGAGGGCGGCGAGCTGACGCTCACCAAGGCCCCCGCGCCGGTGCCTGAGGTGGCCGCGGCGTAGCAGCGCCGCGGCCACCCGGAGAGGCCCACCTCAGAACGCGAAGATGCGCGAGTTGTAGACGATGCGCGGAACGCTGTGCGAGCGGTAGGCGCGATGCGTGTCGAACTGCAGCCGCCAGGTGCCGGTGCGCGCCCGGAACGGATACAGGTGGCGCAGCCGTACCACGACGTGTCCGCACTGCCCGCCCGCGGTGCCGCGCGTGCGCCCGAGTCGCACCGTCCGGAGCGCCCCGTGGTGGTGCGGGGCGACGTAGTGCAGGTACATCGTCGCGCGCCCCCAGCCGTAGAGCGAGATCCGCACGCGGCGGCCGGGCGCGCCCGAGCCGGGCGCGATCTTCGCGTCGAAGCGCTCGATCGCGAAGGAGGTCCTCGCGGAGGTGGCCCCGTCGCTGACGGTCACCGTGAAGTGCTGTGAGAGGTGCCCGCGGTAGAGCTGCCCGACGGTGAAGGCGTGGATGACCTGCCCGTTCGCGTTGGTAGTGTCCGCGGTCAGCAACCGCGAGCCGGAGCGGAACTCGACGCGGTGGTTGGGCGCGAAGCCGCTTGCGCCGATCACCAGCGGACGCTGGGCTCCGTCGTCGACGTAGCAGGGTCGGGAGGCGGTCGCGGTGGCGGCCTGCGCCGCCGGCGCGACCGCCAGCGCCAGCACCGTGACGGCTCCGATGAGCCAGGCGATGCGGTTCTTCACGAGTTCCTCCTGTGGACGGTGACGAGCTCAGGCGTCGGCCGCGGCTCCCCGCCGGACCTCCCCGACCGCAGATGTTGGCGCATCGCGGGCAGAAAGGCGAGCGAATGGGGTAGAACCCCGGCAAGGAACGCGACGAAGGGGAGGCCTCGAGCACCATGCCCACCTACCTCATGCTCTCCACGCTCACACCCGAGGGCGTGCAGACAGTCAAGAACAACCCGCAGCGCATCCGAGAGGTCAACCGGGAGATCGAGCAGCTCGGAGCCAGCGTCAAGGAGCAGTGGGCGACCCTCGGCCACTTCGACTTCGTGAATATCGTCGAGGCGCCCGACGAGAAGGTGATGGCGCGGATCTCGCTCGAGCTCGGCTCGCGCGGCACCGCGAAGTACGAGACGCTCACCGCCATCCCGATCGACGACTTCATCTCGGCGCTCTGAGCTCGGCGCGCAGACCGCCCGAGCGGGGCACGCGAGTCCTCGTCGTCGGCTCGGGCGGTCGGGAGCACGCGCTGGTTCGGGCGCTGCGGCGCTCGGAGCGGGCGCCCGAGGTGCTCTGTGCGCCCGGCAACCCGGGGATCGCCGCGGACGCCGAGACCGTGCCCGTTTCCGCCGACGACGTGGATGGGCTGGTGGGCGCGGCGCGCGAGCGGGCCGTCGAGCTGGTCGTCGTCGGGCCCGAGGTGCCGCTGGTGGCGGGGCTGAGCGACGCCCTCGCTGCCGCCGACGTCGCGTGCTTCGGGCCCTCGGCGGCGGCGGCGCGGCTCGAGGGGTCCAAGGCGTTCTCCAAGGAGGTGATGGCCGCCGCGGGGGTGCCCACCGCCGCCTACGCGGTGGTGGAGGACGTGGAGTCCGGGCTCGCCGCCATCGAGCGCTACCCGGCCGTGGTCAAGGCCGACGGGCTCGCGGCGGGCAAGGGGGTGGTGATCGCCGCCGACGAGACGGAGGCTCGCGCCGCCCTGCACTCCTTCCTCGTCGAGCGGCGGCATGACACCAAGCGGGTGGTCGTGGAGGAGTTCCTGGTGGGAGAGGAGCTCTCCCTCCTCGCCCTGTGCGACGGGGAGCGAGCGGTGCCCATGGCCCCGGCGCGCGACTTCAAGCGGATCGGAGACGGCGACTCCGGCCCCAACACGGGCGGCATGGGGGCCTTCTCGCCGGTGGCGGAGATCGACGAGGCGCGTGCGGCGGAGCTCTGCCGAGAGATCCATCAGCCGGTGCTGGACGAGCTCGCCAGGCGGGGAACGCCGTTCCACGGGGTGCTCTACGCCGGGCTCATGCTCACGTCCGTGGGCCCGCGGACGCTCGAGTTCAACGTCCGCTTCGGCGACCCCGAGACCCAGGCCGTGCTGCCGCGCCTACGCTCGGACCTCCTCGACCTGCTCGAGCGGTGCACCCGGCCGGGCGGGCTGGCGGGCGTGGAGCTCGAGTGGCTCCCGCGCGCGGCGGTGACGGTCGTGCTCGCCTCCGCGGGGTATCCCGCCTCCTCCTCGAGCGGCAATGAGATCTTCGGGCTCGACGACGTCGACATCGGGCCCGACGTCGAAGTCACCCACGCCGCCACCGCGGCCGCCGACGGTCGGCTCGTGACCGCGGGCGGGCGCGTGCTCGGCCTGACCGGGCTCGGCGACGGCCTCGCGGCCGCCCGCGAGGCCGCGTATGCTGCCGCCGACTTGGTGCACTTCGAGGGCATGCAGCTTCGCCACGACATCGCGGCCGCCTCGTGACCGAACGTCCGGCAGTCGTTCCCCTCACGGAGGTCCACGTCGCGGTCGAGGAGGAGCTCGAGGGCCTCCAGGTCGACGCGCCCCGCGTGGGGATCGTCATGGGCTCCAAGAGCGACGCGGACACCATGCAGAAGGCCGCCGATGAGCTGACCGAGCGCGGCATCCTCCACGAGACGCGCGTCATGTCCGCCCACCGTGACCCCGACCAGGTCGCCGAGTACGCGCGCAATGCGCGCCTGCGCGGCCTCCGGGTGATCATCGCGGGCGCCGGCCTTGCCGCGGCCCTCCCGGGTGTGGTGGCCGCCCACACCGATCTGCCGGTGATCGGCGTGCCCCTTACCAGCCGCACCTCGATCGCCGGCGGCCTCGACGCGCTGCTCGCGATCGCCCAGATGCCGCCGGGGGTGCCGGTGGCCTGCGTCGGCGTAGACAACGCGCGCAACGCGGCCGTGCTGGCGGCGCGGATCCTGGCGGCGTAGGGGCGGGCGGGCGCGTCCGCGCGCCGGCGGGCTACCGGAGCTCCGTGCTCCGATCGCTTCGCTCTTGCCTCGTGTCGCTCGTCATGCTCGCCCGTGACACGAGTGGAAACCGGGCCCAGAAGACGTTGCGGCTGAGGCTGCACCGCCGCTGAGAGCGCTGCCATAGTCCCCGGGCGATGATCGCCCGCTACACCCGCCCTCAGATGGGCACCGTCTGGACCGACGGGGCGCGGATGGAGACATGGCGGCAGGTCGAGGTCGCCGCGTGCGAGGAGATGGAGGGCCCGAACCCCGAGGAGCTCGAGGCCATCCGGCGCGCCTCGTTCACGGTCGTGGCGGTCGACGAGCGCGAGCGCACCACCGACCATGACGTGGCCGCCTTCGTCGACGTGCTCTCGGAGTCGGCCGGCATTGCCGGACGATGGATCCACTTCGGCCTGACCTCGAGCGACGTGCTCGACACCGCGCTCGCGCTCCAGCTCCGCGCGGCGGGCGAGATCATCGTGCCCGGCGCCCACGCGCTCGTCGCCGCCTTCGCCGCCCTCGCGCGGGAGCACGTCGACACCGTCTGCGTGGGGCGAACGCACGGCGTCCACGCCGAGCCCACCACCTTCGGCGTCAAGCTCGCCGGGCTCGCCTTCGAGGCGCACCGCAACGCGCGGCGCCTCGAGCGCGCCTTCGCCCAGGTCGCCGTGGGCGCGGTGTCGGGCGCGGTGGGTACCTACGCTGCCACCTCACCCGAGTTCGAGGTGCGCGTGCTCGCCCGGCTGGGGCTCGAGCGCGAGCCCGTCTCCACCCAGGTCGTCGCCCGCGACCGGCACGCCGAGCTGCTGCAGGCGATCGCGCTGGCCGGCGCCGGCCTCGAGCGCCTGGCCACCGAAGTCCGTCACCTCCAGCGCACCGAGGTCCGGGAGGCGCAGGAGCCCTTCCGGGCGGGCCAGAAGGGCTCGAGCGCCATGCCCCACAAGCGCAACCCGATCAAGTCGGAGCAGATCTCGGGCCTCGCCCGCGTGCTGCGCGCCAACGCCCAGGCGGCGCTCGAGGATGTCGCCCTCTGGCACGAGCGCGACATCTCCCACTCCTCGGTCGAACGGGTGATCCTGCCCGACTCGGCCATCCTCCTCGACTACCTCCAGCACCGCGCGGTCGCGCTGGTCGAGGGGATGGAGGTCGACACCGAGCGGATGGGAGAGAACCTCGAGCTCACCCACGGCGCGCTGTTCTCCCAGCGAGTGCTCCTCGCCCTGGTGAGCGGCGGGATGGCCCGAGACGAAGCTTACCGGATCGCGCAGCGGCTGGCTCAGCGCGCCTGGGAGGAGCGCACTCCGCTGCGCGCGCTGCTCGCCGCCGAGAGGCCCGAGCTCGACCTCGACGCGATCTTCGACGTGGGCCACTTCACCCGGTACGCCCGTGAAATCGTGAGTCGTCTGGACGACCTTTCCTGAGTCGTACACACGTGCGGGGGGTATACCTCCGCCAACACCTCTACGTCCCCTACAGCGGCGGGAAGCCGCACGGAGGTTGGCAATGGGAATCATCGGTTGGATCGTCCTCGGTCTCATCGCCGGGGCGATCGCGAAGCTGATCCTGCCGGGCGACGATCCCGGCGGCATCATCGTGACCATCATCATCGGCATCGTCGGCGCGATCGTCGGCGGCTACATCGCCAAGGCGCTGAACTTCGGCAGCGACAAGCATTTCTTCGACCTGAAGACGTGGGTCATCGCGATCGCGGGCTCGCTCCTGCTGCTCATCGTCTACCGGCTCGTCGCCGGCCGGCGCGGAGGAGCGGCGACGGCGCACCGCTGAGCACACCGGAGGGCCGGCGCCTCGCCGGCCCTCCGCGCTCAGCCCGACCGACAATTCCTATCGGGATAGACCCTTACGCCGGAAGACGTCGTCGACCAGCGAGTCCACCCGGTCGAGGAAGAGAAGGCCGTCGAGGTGATCGACCTCGTGCAGCAGGCAGCGGGCCTCGAAGCCCTCGGTGCCGAGGCGGACGGGCGCTCCCTTGGGATCGACCGCCTCGAGCTCGACTCGCATCGCCCGGCGGACATTCGCCGTCAGGTCGGGGAGGCTCAGGCAACCCTCGCGCGCGACCTCGGTCTCCTCGCCCGCGGTCAGCCGGGGGTTGACGAGGAGCAGGAGCCCGTGGACGGCAGTGGCCTTGCGGTGCCCGGTCACGTCGACGACCACCATGCGCACGGGCTCGCCGAGTTGCGGGGCGGCGACGCCCACGCAACCGGGACTGGCGCGCATGGTGTCGAGGAGGTCGGCCGCCACCCGCCCGACCTCGTCGCGCTCGGCCGCCGGATCGAGCGGCCGGGCGGTGCGCTTCAGCTCCGGGTGGGGGTAGCGCAGGACCTCACGTACGGCCACAGCTTCAGAGCACGTCCCGCTCGAGCTCGCGCACGCTGAGCTCGACTCCCTGCTCACGCGCGAGTGCGCTCAGGCGTTCGGCGTCGGGCGCCGGCCCGGCGACCTCGATGAGCATGGCGTAGAGCGGCGAGTCGCTCGAGCCCGCGAGCTGCGTGCGCAGGTCGGTGATCGAGAGACCCTGCTCGGCCAGTGCGGAGGTGACGGAGTGGACGATGCCCGGATGGTCGATGCCGTAGACGCTCACCACATGGCTCGCCTCGGGCGAGGCGACCGCCTCCGCCTCGAGCTCCTCGAGCACGAGCGAGGCGAGGCCGAGCTCGGCGGCGACGGCCTCGAGCCGGGCGCCGAGCGCCTGCGCGTCGAGGCGATCGGGCGCGCCGAGCACGAGCATCATCGCGAAGTGGCCGCCGAGGACCGCCATCTGGGAGTCCTCGATGTTGACCTCGTGCTCGAGCAGCGCGCCCGTCACCCCGGCGACGATCCCGGGCCGGTCGCGACCCACCGCGGAGAGGGCGTGGCGATGCACCGTGCTCACCATAATCCCGCCCGCGGTCGCTGGTAGCATCGCCGCGCGTGAGCTCACTGGCCGACCTTCCCCTCCTGTCCTCGGGGAAGGTCCGCGAAATGTACGAGGTGGGCGACCGGGTGCTCATGGTCGCCTCGGATCGCATCTCGACCTACGACGTGGTTCACCCGACGCCAATTCCCGACAAGGGCAACGTCCTGGCCGGCCTCTCGGCGTTCTGGTTCGAGCGCACGCGCGAACTCGTCCCCAACCACCTCCGCTCGATCGCCGACGGGGTGCCCGCGGAGGCGCGCGGCCGGGCGCTGCTCGTCGAACGACTCGAGATGCTCCCGGTGGAGTGCGTCGTGCGCGGATACATCACCGGTTCGGGCTGGAAGGACTACCAGCGGACGGGCACGGTGAGCGGGATCGGGCTGCCGAGTGGCCTGCGCGAGTCGGAGCAGCTCCCCGAGCCGATCTTCACGCCCTCGACCAAGGCGGACGTCGGGCACGACGAGACGATCGACCTCGAGCGCGCCGGCGAGCTGCTCGGCTCGCGTGAGCGTGCCGAGGAGCTCCGTCAGGTCTCGCTCGCGCTCTACGTCCACGCCGCCGAGCACGCGCGCGAGCGCGGGATCATCCTCGCCGACACGAAGTTCGAGTTCGGTCTCGATCCGGCGGGAACGCTGGCGCTCGGCGACGAGGCGTGCACGCCGGACTCCTCGCGCTTCTGGCCGCTCGAGGGCTACGAGCCGGGACGCGGCCAGCCGAGCTTCGACAAGCAGTACGTGCGCGACTGGGCCTCCTCGACCGGCTGGGACAAGGCGCCGCCCGCCCCGCCGATCCCCGACGACGTGGTCGCCGCCACGCGCGAGAAGTACGTGCAGGCCTACGAGCTCATCACGGGCGAGCCGTTCTCCGCGTGGCTGGAGCGGACCGCCGGCGGCTGATGCGCGCCCGCGTGCTCATCCGCCCCAAAGAGGGGATCCTCGATCCGCAGGGCCAGGCGGTCGAGCGCGCGCTGCCGGCTCTGGGCTTCGAGGGGGTGGAGCACGTTCATGTCGGTCGGCTCGTCGAGCTCGACGTCGAGGATCTGAGCCGCCTCCCGGAGCTGTGCGAGCGGCTTCTGGCCAACCCGCTCATCGAGGACTACGAGATCGAGGACGCGGGTCAGGCCGGATGAGGTTCGGGGTCGTGCGCTTCCCCGGATCCTGCGACGAGGTGGACGCCCTCCTCGCCGCCGAGCGCGTCGGCGAGGCCGAGATCCTCTGGCACGGCGAGCGCGACCTGCGCGGCGTCGACGCGGTGATCGTCCCGGGCGGCTTCTCCTACGGCGACTACCTACGCGTAGGCGCGATCGCGAGCCTCTCGCCGGTCATGGAGTCGGTCGCCGACTTTGCCGCGGCCGGCGGTCCGGTGCTCGGCATCTGCAATGGCTTCCAGGTGCTCTGCGAGGCGCGCCTCCTGCCCGGCGCCCTGCTCCCCAACGCCGGACTGCGCTTCGTCTGTCGCCAGGTAGAGGTCGAGGTCGTGAACGCGGAGAGCCCATTCACGCGCGCGTGCGCGCGGGGGCAGCGGCTCTCGATCCCGGTGAAGCACACCTCCGGCCGCTTTCACGCGCCAGACGACGTACTCGAGCGCCTGGGTGCACACGGGCAGATCATCCTCCGCTACGCGCCGGGGCACAACCCCAACGGCTCGGAGGGCGACATCGCCGGCGTGACCAACGCGGCGGGCAACGTCTTCGGGCTCATGCCCCATCCCGAGCACGCCGTCGACCCGCTCACGGGCTCGGCCGATGGTCTCTGCCTTTTCCGGTCCCTGCGCGAGCACGTTGAGCAGCTCGTCCCCGCCTAGCGCACCGGCGCGCCACCGCGAGCTCGGCCTCACCGACGCGGAGTACGAGCTCATCGTGGCGAAGCTCGGCCGCGAGCCGAACGGCGTCGAGCTCGCGATGTTCTCGCTCATGTGGTCCGAGCACTGCGCCTACAAGCACTCGAAGCGGCTGCTCGGCCGGCTGCCCACCGAGGGCTCGCGCGTGATCATGGGGCCCGGGGAGAACGCGGGCGCCGTCGACGTGGGCGGCGGGCTCGCAGTCGCCTTCAAGGTCGAGTCCCACAACCACCCGAGCGCGGTGGAGCCCTTCCAGGGCGCGGCCACCGGAGTCGGCGGGATCCTCCGCGACGTCTTCGCCGTCGGGGCACGGCCGATCGCCGTGCTCGACTCCCTGCGCTTCGGCGAGCCGACCTCGAGCCGCTCGCGCTACCTGCTCGACCGGGCGGTGGCCGGGATCGGCCACTACGGCAACTCGATCGGCGTGCCCACGGTGGGCGGGGAGATCTACTTCGAGGCCGCCTACGAGCAGAGCTGCCTCGTCAACGCGATGTGCCTCGGGCTGGCGCCGCGCGAGCGCCTCATCCGCTCGGCCGCGAACGGCCCGGGCAACGTCCTCGTGCTCTTCGGAGCCCTGACCGGCCGCGACGGGATCGGCGGGGCCTCGGTGCTGGCCTCCGCTGAGCTCGGCGAGGCCGATGCCGCCAAGCGCCCCACCGTGCAGATCGGCGACCCGTTCGCGGAGAAGAAGCTGCTCGAGTGCTCGCTCGAGCTGCTCGAGCGAGGGCTGCTCGCCTCCCTGCAGGACCTCGGCGCGGCCGGGCTGACCTCCTCGGCCTCGGAGATGGCGAGCAAGGGCGGGCTCGGCCTGGACCTCGACGTCGCGCGCGTGCCCCTGCGAGAGGCCGACATGGAGCCCTTCGAGATAATGGTCTCCGAGTCGCAAGAGCGGATGCTCTGCGTCGTCGAGCCCGCGCGCGTGGATGAGGTGCTCGAGGTGTGCGCGCGCTGGGAGACGGGCGCGGGCGCGATCGGCGTGGTCACCGACACCGGCCGGCTGCGCGTGCTCTCGGGCGAAGAGGTGCTCGGCGACCTGCCCGTCGAGGCGCTCGTCGACGACTGCCCCCTCTACGACCTCGAGCCCGCGCGCCCCGAGCGCCCGCTCTATCCGGCGCCGCCGGCCACTCTGGGCGCCGCCGACGGTGACCCTGTCGCCACGCTGCTCGCGCTGCTGGCCTCCCCCAACCTCGCCTCCCGTCGTCCGGTCTTCGAGCAGTACGACCAGCTCGTGCAGTCGCGCACCGTCCGGCGCCCGGAGGAGGCTGACGCCGCCGTTCTCCTCCTCCCCGGCGGAGCGGCCCTCGCGGTCTCGATCGACGGCAACGGGCGCCGCGTCGCCTGCGATCCCGAGCGTGGCGCGGCCGAGGCGGTGTACGAGTGCGCGGCGAACCTCGCGTGCGTGGGCGCCCAGCCGCTCGCGCTCACGAACTGCCTGAACTTCGGCAACCCGGAGAAGCCGCACATCGCCTGGCAGCTCTCGCGCGCGGTGGAGGGAATGGCGGCGGCGTGCGAGGCGCTCGGCGTGCCGGTGGTGGGCGGCAACGTCTCCCTCTACAACGAAGGGCCCGCAGGGCCGATCCTGCCCACGCCGGTGGTGGGGATGGTCGGCCGGCTATCCGACGCCGCGCGGGCGGGCCGGCTCGGCTTCGACCGGGAGGGCGACGCGATCGCGCTCGTCGGTCTCCTCGCTCCCACCCTCGCCGGCTCGGAGCTCGCCAAGCTGCGCGGCGAGGCGCCGGCCGGTCCGCTGCCGGAGGTCGATCCGGCCGCGGTGCGCGTCGCCCACGAGGCGGTGCGCGGCGCGGTGAGCGCCGGAGCGGTCACGAGCGCGCACGATGTCGCCGAGGGCGGCCTGGCCGTGGCTCTGGCCGAGTGCTGCGTGGCGGGAGGCGTCGGGGCGGAGATCGAGATGCCGTTCGCCGGCGACGAGCTCTTCGCCGAGTCGCCGGGCACCGGCTTCGTCCTCTCGGGCGAGAAGGAGGAGCTGGAGGCGCTCGCCGGCGCTCGCATCATCGGCCGGGTGGGCGGCGAGAGGCTGCGCATCGTCGCGGACGCGGACGGGTTCGAGGTCACGGTGGCCGACCTGCGCGCCGCGCGCGAGGGCGGCCTGGCGCGGTTCCTGTAGAGCGCCGATGAGCTTTCTCTCCTTTGCCGCCGGGCGCAGGATGAAGTGGATGGTCCTCGTCGTCTGGGTCGTGCTCGTCGCCGTCGCCGGGGCGTTCGGAGCTCGGTTCGAGGACGTTCAGAAGAACGAGACCGGCTCCTTCTTGCCCGGGAAGGCCGAGTCGGTCAGGGCGCTGAACGAGCTCAAGCGCTTCCCCTCCGGCGACCGGGTGACCGCGATCGCGGTCTATCACCGGCCCGGCGGGCTGACCCCCGCGGATCGCGGTCGCGTGGACGCCGACGCCGCGAGCCTGCGTGCCCGCCCAATCCGCGACGTGGATCCGGCGCGGGCGCCGATCGTCTCCCGGGACGGGACGACCGCCCTGCTCATACCGAGCGTACGTGCAACCGAAGGCCGCCGGCTGGCGGCGGCGGCCCAGGCGATCCGCGCGCGGGTGGACCGCCCCGCGGCCGGCCTTCAGGTGCGGGTGACCGGTGCGGCGGGATTCTCCGCCGACGCGATCAAGGTCTTCGGCTCGATCAACGGGACGCTCCTCGTCGCGACGTTGGGGCTCGTCTTCGTGCTCCTGATCCTCATCTACCGCAGCCCGGTCTTCTGGGTCATTCCCCTCTTCGCGGTGGCCACGGCCGAGTTGATGTCGCGCGGCCTGGGCTACGCGCTCGCGACGGCCGGCGTGACGGTCAACGGACAGACGGCGGGGATCCTCCCCGTCCTCGTCTTCGGAGCGGGCACCGACTACGCCCTTCTCCTCGTCGCCCGCTACCGGGAGGAGCTCCGCCGCTACGAGGACAAGCACGAGGCGATGCGCGTCGCGCTGCGCTCGGCCGGTCCCGCGATCGCCGCCTCGGGGCTGACCGTGATCGCCGCGCTGTTCTGCCTGACCCTCGCCGAGGTCAACGGGATCTCCGGGCTCGGGCCGATCGGCGCCATGGGCGTGGCTCTCGCCATGGTGGCGATGCTCACCGTCCTCCCGGCGCTGCTGGTGATCTGCGGCCGGTGGGCGTTCTGGCCGTTCGTCCCCCACGTCGGCGACGTCGGCGCCGACGAGACGCACGGCGTGTGGCGGCGCATCGGGGAGCGGGTGGCCGCCCGCCCGGCTCGCGTGGGCGTTGGAGTGGCGCTGCTCCTCGTGGTCCTCTGCCTCGGACTGACCCAGTTCAACACCGGCCTGACCCAGGGCAGTCAGTTCCGCGGCGAGGTGGAGTCGGTGCAGGGCCAGAAGCTCCTCGCCGCGCACTTCCCCGCCGGGGCCGCGGCCACCACCGACGTCGTCGTGCCGCGAGCCGAGCGAGCGCGCGCGGTCGCCGGGGCGCTCGCGGCGAGCCCCGGCGTGGCCGCCGTCCAGCCGGTGGAGCAGGGAGCGCCGGGCGTTCACCTGAGCGTCACGCTGCGAGACGACCCCTACTCCCGCGCCGCCTTCGACCGGATCGACCGGCTGCGGCGGACGGCGCGCGCGGCGGGCGGAGGAGACGTGCTCGTAGGCGGAGGAACGGCGATCGAGCGCGACCTGCGCCGGGCCTCCTCCCGCGACTCCAAGGTCATACCGCCGATCGTGCTCGCGGTGGTCCTCCTCATCCTCATCGTCCTCCTGCGGGCGGTCGTCGGCCCGCTCGTGCTCGTCGCCACCGTGATCCTGTCCTACGGCGCCACGCTCGGCCTCTCGGCGGCGATCTTCAAGTGGGTCTTCGGCTTTCCCGGCTCCGATCCGTCGCTGCCGCTCTTCGCGTTCATCTTCCTCGTCGCGCTCGGCGTCGACTACAACATCTTCCTCATGGCCCGCGTGCGGGAGGAGACGCTGGCGCGCGGGACGCAGCAGGGAATGCTCCGGGGGATCGCGGTGACCGGCGCGGTGATCACCTCCGCCGGAGTGGTCCTCGCCGGGACGTTCAGCACCCTGGCCGTCCTGCCGCTCGTCCCGCTCACCGAGATCGGCTTCGCGATCGCGCTCGGCGTCCTGCTCGACACCTTCCTGGTGCGCTCCGTCCTCGTGCCCGCGCTCGGGTTCCTCCTCGGTGATCGGCTGTGGTGGCCCTCGGCCCTCGGGCGGCCGCGCGCCGCTCCGACGCGGGGCGAGCCCGATCGCGACGCGCCGGAGCGCTTCAGCGCCGCTTGACGCCGGCGGTCGCCATGGGCGCGAGCGTCGGCTCGGTGACCGGCGTGTCACCGAGAGCGTCGTCCACAGCCTGCACGACGTCGTCGGAGAGCTTCACCCCGGAGGCGGCGGCGTTCTGGTGCACCTGCTCCGGGCGCGACGCCCCGATGATCGCCGAGGCGAGCTCCCGGCGACGCAGCACCCAGGCGAGTGCGAGCTGAGGCATCGTCAGGCCCGCGCCCTCGGCGATCGGCACGAGGCGCTGAACGGCCTCGAGGGTCTCGTCGGTCAGGCGCCGCTTGATGAACGTGCCCATCTCCTCGGAGCTCGCGCGCGAGCCCTCGGGCAGCGGCTCCCCCGGCTTGTACTTGCCGGAGAGCACGCCCTCGGCCAGCGGCGACCAGACGATCTGCGAGATCCCGTGCTCCGCGCTCAGCGCGAACACGTCCGCCTCCGGTGCTCGCCAGAGCATGGAGTACTGGGGCTGGGAAGAGACGAAGACGTCGGACCCGGCGACCTCGAGCCCCGCGCGGATCTGCTCGGGCGTCCACTCGCTGAAGCCGATGTAGCGCGCCTTGCCGGCGCGCACGACCTCGGCCAGGGCCTCCATCGTCTCCTCGATCGGGGTCTCGACGTCGAAGCGGTGGCACTGGTAGAGGTCGACGTGGTCGGTGCGCAGCCGCGCCAGGGAGGCGTCGATCTGCTTGTGGATCTGCTCCGCCGAGAGCCCCCGGTCGGAGTCGGACATCGGCATGAAGACCTTGGTGGCGAGCACGTAGGACTCGCGCGGATGGGCGGAGAGGATCTCTCCCCACGCCTCCTCGGCCGCTCCCCGGCCGTAGCCGTTCGCGGTGTCGAAGAAGTTGATGCCCGCGTCGAAGGCGGCGTTCGTGCACGCCTCCGTCTGCTCGCGCTCGACCCCTCCGGAGTAGGTCAGCCACGAGCCCAGCGAGATCTCGGAGATCTCGAGATTGCTGCTTCCGAGGGTGCGGTACTCCATGACGAGGACTCTACTCGTGAGCAGCGGGGGCGCCCGACTCCATTGCTACGCTCGAAACGTGGCGCGCCTGTCCCGGCCGAGCCGCCGTTCCTCTCGGGAAGCCTTCGCTTCCGCCTGAGATGACACATACCCTCGACCAGCGCGACGGACCGCGCGACGAGTGTGGCGTCTTCGGGCTCTACGCGCCCGAGCAGGATGTCGCGCGCCTGGCCTACTTCGGGCTGTTCGCCCTCCAGCACCGCGGGCAGGAGTCCGCCGGGATCGCCACCGCGGAGGTCGGCGGCAACATCATGACCCTCCGCGACCTCGGGCTCGTCTCGCAGGTCTTCGACGAGCAGAAGCTCCGCTCGCTACCCGGCGAGATGGCGGTCGGCCACGTGCGCTACTCCACGACGGGGTCCTCGGCGTGGGAGAACGCCCAGCCCGTCTACCGCTCCGACCGCCGCGAGCTCGCCCTCGCCCACAACGGCAACCTCATCAACGCGGTCGAGCTCCACTCCGAGCTCCGCGAGCAGGGCGTCAGCTTCCGCTCCACCTCCGACTCGGAGATCATCGCCGCGCTGCTCTCCACCCATCCCGCCGAGCGCATCGAGGACGCGGTGGCCGATGTGCTCCCCCGCCTGCAGGGGGCGTTCTCCACCGTGGTGATGACCCGCGACGCCGTCGTGGCCTTCCGCGACCCGCACGGGTTGCGCCCGCTCGCGCTCGGCCAGCTCGGCGAGCGCTACTGCGTGGCCAGCGAGTCCTGCGCGCTCGACATCATCGGCGCGCGCCACCTGCGCGACGTGGAGCCGGGCGAGGTCCTGATCCTCGACGAGCACGGGATTGGCTCGCGGATGGCCGTCGAGGGGGCGCGGCGGGCGTTCTGCCTCTTCGAGTACATCTACTTCGCGCGGCCCGACTCGCGCATGAACGGGACGGTGCTGCAGGTCTCGCGCGGGCGCATGGGGGAGGAGCTCTGGGGCGAGGCGCCGATCGACGCCGATCTGGTGATCGCCGTGCCCGACTCGGGCAACGCGGCGGCCCGGGGGCTCGCGCGGGCGAGCGGGCTGCCCCAGGACGACGGGTTCGTGAAGAACCGCTACGTCGCCCGCACCTTCATCCAGCCCGGCCAGGCGCTGCGCAAGCACGGCCTTCGCCTCAAGTTCAACCCCCTGCCCGAGGTGGTGGGCGGCCAGCGCCTCGTCGTCGTCGACGACTCGATCGTGCGCGGCAACACCACCCGGCAGATCGTCCAGATGCTCCGCGACGCGGGTGCCGCCGAGGTGCACATGCGCATCTCCGCCCCGCCGATCAAGCACCCCTGTCACTACGGGGTCGACATGTCCACGCGTGAGGAGATGATCGCCCACGGCCGGACGGTGGACGAGGTCGCCGACGAGCTCGGGTGCGACTCGCTGCACTACCTCTCGCTGGAGGGGGTCTACCGCGCGGCGCGGGCGAAGCCCGAGACCCACTGCGACGCCTGCTTCAGCGGCGAGTATCCGCTGGCCCGCACCGAGGAGGCCAACGGGAAGTTCGCCCTCGAGGAAGAGCTGCCGCTCGTGCGGGCCTGATCTGACATCGGCAAGTTGGCGGTGGGTGGCCGAGAGTCAGATCTCGCCGTCGAAGTAGCCCACCTGCTGGTCGGTGCGCACCAAGACGCGAACGGGACTCTCGCCCAAGGCCATGGCGCCGACCTTGCCACTGTCGGGGTACTCGACGATCTCGGGGCTCACCCGGGTGCTCACGATGAGCACTCGGCAGGGCTCGTCGGTGCGGTTCTCGATCCGGTGCGCGCCGCGCGGCCCGGTGGGGAAGGCGACGACCTCGCCGGAGACGAGCCCGCGCTCCTCTTCGAGCATGCGGAGGGTCGGACGCCCGGAGATCACGAAGGCAAGCTCCTCGTTGGCGTGGTGGATGTGTAGCGGGGAGACCGCGCCTCCGGGCGGGATCTCGTAGAGCGAGGCGCCGAGGTGCTCGGCTCCGGCCTGCGCTCCCAGCCGGGCGCTGCGGGCGATGAAGGGAGGGGGCCCGGGCTCGGCGTCGTTCCACTCGGGCGCGTAGAGATTGACCATACGGGGACTGTGACAAATCGCGCGCGGTCGTGAGCGACCGCCGCCGGCGCCGCTAACGTCCGCCGACCCATGGACCCGCGCGAGGCACTGCGTCGTCACTTCGGCTTCGAGGACTTCCGTCGCGGGCAGGCGGATGTGGTCGACGCCGCGCTCGCCGACCGCGACGTGCTCGTCGTCATGCCCACCGGCTCGGGTAAGTCGCTGTGCTACCAGCTTCCGGCGCTCATGCGCGACGACCTCACGCTCGTGGTCTCTCCGCTGGTGTCCCTCATGCAGGACCAGGTCGAGGCCCTGGCGCACATCGCCCCCGGCCGGGTCGGGCTGGTCAACGCCCAGCGCGGGCAGGCCGAGAACCGCGCCGTGCTCGAGCGCGCGGCCGCCGGCGAGCTCCGGCTGCTCTACGTCGCGCCCGAGCGGTTCGCCTCCCCCGGGTTCGTCGAGCTGCTCCGGAGCTCCCGCATCGGCCTCTTCGTGGTCGACGAGGCGCACTGCGTCTCGCAGTGGGGGCACGACTTCCGGCCCGACTACTTCCGGCTCGCGGACGCCGCGCGCTACCTCGGGGCTCGCTCCATCGTGGCCGCCACCGCTACCGCGACGCCGCAGGTCGCCGGCGACATCGTGCAGCGACTCCGGCTGCGCGATCCGGTGCGGGTCACGACGGGCTTCGATCGTCCCAACCTCACGCTCGCGGTCGTGCCGTGCCGCACCAAGGCGGACAAGCACCGGCGCATCGCGGCGGCGCTCGGTGAGCCGGGAGCGCTCCCGGCCATCGTCTACGCGGGAACGCGCGCGGGCACCGACGCCCTGGCGCGCGAGCTGTCGGGCGAGCTCGGGGAGGAGGTGCTCGCCTACCACGCGGGGCTCGAACGGCAGTCGCGCGCCGAGGTCCAGCGCCGCTTCATGGCCGGGGAGGCGCGCGTGGTGGTGGCCACGAACGCCTTCGGGATGGGGGTGGACAAGGCCGACGTGCGCACGGTGTGCCACGAGACCGTCCCGGGCTCGGTCGAGGCGTTCTACCAGGAGGCCGGCCGCGCCGGGCGCGACGGCGCGCCCGCCCGGTGCCTGCTCTTCGCCGAGCAGCGCGACAAGGGTCTGCACGTGTTCTTCATCCAGCGCTCGGCCGTCGACGACGCCGCCTTCGGCAAGGTCGCCGAGCGCCTGCGGCGCCGCGCGGAGGACGGGCGCTACGACCTGAGCCTGGGGGTTCTCGCCGCGGCGGCCGGGGTGGGCGAGGAGCAGACGCGCGCGATCGTCGGCCACCTGGCCCGGGCGGGCCTGGTGCGACCGACGCCGTCTCCGCCCGACCGCGCGGCGGGGCGGATCGCCGCCGAGTGGGACGGGCGGGCGCTCGCCGCCTGCCGTGCCTCGGCCGGAGAGGCCGAACGGGTGCGCTGGCGCCAGTACCGGGCGGTGTGGGGGTTCGTCGAGGGCCGCTCGTGCCGGCGGCGAACGATCCTGCGCCACTTCGGCGACGGCGTCGAGCCCGCGGCGGCCCCGGGCGTCCCGTGCTGCGACGTCTGCGATCCGAAGGTGGTCCCCGCCGCGCCGCCCGCGATGGTGGCCTCGCGCGCGAGCGGACCAGCGAGATCGGGCGGCAACGGCAACGGCCACGGCCTTGATGAGGCGATCGTGCGGGTCGTCGAGGTTGCCATTCCCGCCGTCGGGCGTACGCGGGCGGTCGAGATCCTCCGCGGGGGTCGCTCCAAGGTCATCCGCGAGCACTCCTACGACGGGCTCGCGCCCTACGGCACCTTCGCGCACCTGACCGGCGGCGAGGTGCTCGCCCGCGTCGACGCGCTCCTCGAGGCCGGGACGCTTCGCTCGACGGGCGGGCGCTTCCCCAAGCTCGAGCCCGCGTGAGCCGAGCGTTCCGGATTGGCGTGCTCGTCTCGGGCGACGGGACGAACCTCCAGGCCCTGCTCGACACCGTCCACGGTCGTGAGGGGATCGAGGTGGCGGCCGTGGCCGCGAGCGCGCCCGGGATCCGGGCCCTCGAGCGCGCGGCCGACGCGAAGGTCGAATCGGGAGTCTTCGCCGCCGCTGCCTTCGCCGACCGCGGCGTGCGGGACGAGGCCCTGGCCGGCTGGCTCGCCGCCCGCGAGATCGACCTGGTCGTCCTCGCCGGCTGGATGGAGCTGCTCTCCCCGGTGTTCCTGCGTCGCTTCCCGGACGCGGTCGTCAACGTGCACCCGGCCCTCCTACCGGCCTTCCCCGGCCTGCGCGCGGTCGAGCAGGCGCTGGACTACGGCGTCAAGGTCTCCGGCGTGACCGTGCACTTCGTCGACGACGGCGTCGACAGCGGCCCGATCATCCTCCAGCGCGCCGTCGAGCTGAGCGAAGCGCACGATGCGGAGGAGGTTCTCGAGCTCCTGCACCCGGTGGAGCACGAGCTGCTGCCCGAGGCGGTGCGGCTGATCGCCCGGGGCGCGGTGCGGCGCGACCCCGCGCATCCGCGCCGCGTGCTCGTCGACCCCCGATAGGGCCGCGAAGGCGGCGACGGGGCTCCCGGATCCGGTCCTGCCGTATTCTCGCCGGCCATGGGGGACGCCACGCCCGAGCCGCCGGCCCAGGCCGGGGAGATCCACGTCCGCCGCGCCCTCCTGTCGGTCTCCGACAAGACGGGCATCGTCGACTTCGCGCGCGGGCTGATCGAGCTCGGGGTCGAGATCGTCTCCACGGGGGGCACCGCCCA
>JAABUJ010000547.1_pt1 | contig 72384 bp, 79 predicted proteins | sample 5559131 | NCBI WGS metagenome assembly JAABUJ01 (sample SAMN10711875, study PRJNA513366) | rock metagenome | isolation source: Antarctica rocks | place: Antarctica: Victoria Land, Mt New Zealand nord | collected 2016-01-07 | reverse complement strand
TCTCCGATCAGGTCATGGAGATTGCCTGTGGCCTGCACAATCTGCGTGTCTCCTGCCGACACCCGTTTACAACGCTCGACGTGCGGGACTTCGTTTGCCCCGCTTAAACCCGATAATGTCTATTATATGGCCGGGGAGCGGGGAAAGCGAACAAAACGGGTGAAAAAAGTTGGGGAAGCGGCAGGTTCGTCGGGCCTGTACTTCCTTTTGGGGTTGCATGGGACAGGGTGGCATACGGCGGCGAGGAACGAGGTTACGGTATAATGATCGCAAAGGAGAAAAGCCATGCAGATCGCCCTGCGCCTGACTGCCCGCGTTCAGGCTGGACATAGATTGGAAATCGTCGCACCGGAACTGACCGAAGGAGAGGAAGTGAGCATCCTGGTTATCCAGGCCGCGCCGCACGCGCCTGACGCGCTGCAGCCCACGCCGCCGGAGGCGCGGGCCGCGCTCGCCCAGCGCCTGCTGGAGCAGGGCGCGATCTCGGCTGTTCCGACCGGGCGGTTAGCCCCCCCACCCCGTCCCATCACCGTGCGCGGGCGACCTGTGTCCGAAACAATCATTGAGGAGCGGGGGTAGCCGATGGCAACCCTGTTTTTCGACAGCAGCGGGCTGGTGAAAAGATACATCGCCGAGACCGGCACGGCTTGGATTCAATCACTCAATGCGCCGGCAGTCGGCCACGACCGCGTGATCGCGCAGATCACCGGCCCAGAGATGATCGCCGCCGTGACGCGCCGCCTGCGCCGAGGCGACACCACGCCCGCCGAGGCCGACGTAGCGCTCTCAGAAATTGAGGCGGATTTCGCGGGCGATTATTTTCTGCTGGAAGTTTCGCTGGCGCGCGTCCGTGAGGCGATGATCTTAGCTCGGACGCACGGCCTGCGGGGATACGACGCCGTTCAACTGGCGGCGGCGCTGTTCTTGCGCGACCAATGCCGCGCCCTGGGGCAACCCGATCCAATCATCATCACGGCGGACGTGGAGTTGGCAGCCGCCGCAATGGCGGAAGGGTTGACTGTGGACGATCCCAACGCGCACCCTTAGCCTGATCCCGGTACAGCGTTACGGCTCCGCCGACACTGCAACCGATCTAGGGACAAGAAAAGACCCGACGGGAGGCGGCAGGTTCGTCGGGTCTATACTTCTTCTCTTGTGGCATCCTTGCTGACGAGTTCCAGGGCGTACCTGTCCTGGAGTATTCGAGCGGCGCGGGGCGCCGGGGGGTTCAGCAGTTGTTATCCGCTATTCAGTTGTCTTAGGTGGTCAGTACCATTCGGTACATTCCTATCTTCGGCGGCGGGGGCGGGGCCACTCACTGCTAGAGTTACCGGGTTTGCGCGTGTTTCTACTGATGAGAAGTTTGCGGGCGTGTTTGCCAGGTGTAGCCGGTCGCCAGGGACGTTTCCTTGCCCCCACCCGCCTGCTTGCCGCCCGCGACAAGGACCAGCCCGGAGGGGAAGACGAGCAGGGCCTGATCGTGCGCGCCTTCGGGCAGCGTGGGGGCGGGCGTGAAGGTTCGGGGCGAGGGATCGTAGCGCTCCACACTGCCTGTCGTGGCCGCCAGCGGGACGCTCCAGCCGCCCGCCAGCAGGACCTGACCGTCCGGCAGCCGCGCGGCGGCGTGGGCCATGCGGGGGGCGACCATTTTACAGGGCAATAGTGAGAACGTCTCGATCTTGGGGTCGAAGAGTTCCGCCTGCTCTGGCTCACCCGCCTCGTTCTGGCCGCCAGCGATGAGCACCGTCCCATCCAGCAGCAACGTCGCCGTGGGGCGGTCGCGGGGGAAGTGCATCGGGGCGGACGTCTCATGGAACCGGCCCGTCACGGGGTCGTAAATCTCCGCCGAAGCCAGCTTGACGGCGGGATGACCGACAAACCAGTGCGTCCCGCCGACAACCAGGACGCGCCCGTCGGCCAGCCGCACCGCGTCCTGCCCGAAGCGGTCAGTCGCGAGGGAGCCGGTCGGCGTGAACGCGCGCGTGGCGGGGTCGTAAATCTCCGCCGTCGCCTGCGTCCGGCCTCGGTGCGTGTTGAAGCCGCCGACCAGGAGCACGCGGCCATCGGCCAACGTCGTCGCCGTGAACAACTCGCGCGGCGTCTCCATGCGGCTGGGGAGAAGCGTAAACGTCCGCGTCGCCGGGTCGTACAACTCGGCGCTGCCCAGCGAACCCCAGACTGTGTTGTAGCCGCCCGCGATCAGCGCCTGGCCGTCCGGCAGCAAAGACGCCTGCGCGAAGTTGCGCGGCACGGCCAGCCGCCCGGCGCAGGGGACGAAGCGGCGCGTCTGCGGGTCGAACTCATCGGCCGTGGCGACGCAGCGGTCGGTCGGGAACGAATAGCCGCCCGCGACCAGCCCGCGCGTCCCGCCCGCCAGCAGCGCGTAGGCGGGCGCCCAGCGCGGGTCGGACATGGGGTTGGCCGTGGCCGTCCAGCCGTCCGCCAGGGCCGGGCGCAGCACGGCCAGCCCCAGCAGCGCCAGCAACGCGAGACGGAACGCCGTCACTGGCCGATGCCGTCCGCGAAGTCGTCCGAAGCCGCCGCCAGGTCCACGTCATTCAGCGTCAGCCCGCCCGAATCGTGCGTGGTCAGCCGCAGGGTCACTTTGTTGTAGCGGATGAGGATGTCCGGGTGATGGTTGACCGCCTCCGCCGTCTCCGCGACCTGGTTGACGAACCCCAGGGCGTGGCTGAAGTCTTTGAACTGGTACGTCTTGGCAATAGCCTCGCCCTCGCGGGTCCAGCCGGGCAGCTTCGCCAGGTGCTGGTGGATTTCTTCCTCGGAAAGCTTGGGTGCGCGCATCGCTCTGGTCTCCTTCGAGTTGAGGCTATTGTACCCAATTTTGCTAGTCAGCCTTCGCGTGGCGGACATAAAGGACGTGCCGCGAGTTTCTATCTACTTTCTATAGGAGACCTCAGCCCATTGTATCCAATGGAGGCTTGCGGAAGTTGTTCAGCCTGACCTGGCAACTTCCTCCTGGAGCACTTGTATGGAATGCTCCGCGCGGCGACGAAAGCCGTCTCCTGGAGACGCGACGCGCAGAAATTGCTGAAACTCCTTGACAGCCAGCCGCCCATATGACTTGTTTTTTGTGGCTACCCATAAATCTTGGTACACAAGGGCAAGTGAGGTGTAGGTCTTGGGGTTGTTTGGTTCTGTCTTCACCCACTCTCGAGCGTAAGGCAGCGCCGCTTGAGCATGTCCCGCGTCACACAGCATGTAGATCAAATTGATCTTCACGAGATTGTCTTTCGGGTTGTATTGCAGCAGCTTCTTCCCGATTGCCTCCGTGTCCCGAAGCGACAACTGCCTTTCTGTCTCTTCCGTCATGCAGAACCGGAGGCGGGTATACTCGTGGACGTTGCCGGGGTCATGCTTCGCCAGAGTCTCAAGCAGGGTGTAGGGCAAAATGCTCCCTGGGTTTACCTCTCGCGCCGCGCCGCGCGCTGCAATTACTGCGGCGAACTGAGCCACGGGATCTTTTGGGCGGCTAGCCGCCAGCCTCTGATACTGTTCAGAGATCGTCTGCGGGGTTTTCCCACCCGCAAAATCCTTTGCCATCTGGTTCTCTACATCCTTGTAGGGAAGATCACTTGCAGTCCACTCTCTGACTATCATTGGAGGGGCAGAAGTCATGTTCTCCGGGACGTGCGCTGTCGTTGGCTTCCCATAGGCACAGACGGCTGCTACAGCCAGTGAAACGATGACGAGGGAGGCGGTGGCTGCCCGTGTGAACTTTTCGTTCGCCATGAGTGGTTCTCCTTTCATCCCCTGGTATCCGTTTCTCGCTGTACCTATCCCTGCTGGATATGTCTGATAAAGCTTTGGGCGTGCCGTCTGAAACTGTCGGTCGCCGGCGCAAGCCTTAGATAAGCTTGATACTCAGCAATCGATCTATTGCCCAGCGTCTTGTTTCTCCGCCCACTCTCCTCCCACTGATCAAAATACACTTGAGCGAGTGAGGAATGTGCTTTGGGATTATTCGGCTCGATTTGCACCCAATTCAGTGCGTGAGGCAGTGCTCTCTTAGCTCCTCCCGGTGCAGCACACAGCATATTGATAAGACTGAGCCTAACCCAGTTATCCTTCGGATCGGAGGCAAGCAGCCTCCCCCCGATGAGTTCCGCGTTCTGAACGGGAAGGACCAGGTCCGTTTCATCTGTGAGACAGAACCGGTAGCGTATGTATTCCCGCACGTTACCGGGATCGGATTTGGTCAGCGTGTCAAGCAGATAGCGTGGCATCGCGCCCTCAGAACTGCTAGCCCAGGCTGCCCCACGTCCGGCACACACCCATGCAAATTGTGCGACGGGATCTTTGGGATGGCTGGCAGCTAGTCTTTGGTACTGTTCAAGGATCGCCTGTGGGGCTTTCCCGCCTGCGAAATCCTTTGCCATCTGCTTTTCCACATCTTTGTAGGGACGGTCATCCATGGTCCACTTCCCTGCGGTTATAGGAGCAGCAGAAGTCATACCCTCTCTGACGCGCGGTAGTGAGGGCTTTCCATAGCCCATATTTACCGTCACCATCAAAAGTGCGGCGACTGTCACCAAAGCTCTAATGGCTTTCATTATTGGCACCTTTCTTTTGTTACGGGTTGTATGGACTACCATCCCGGTTTTTGTATTTGATAAACTTGAACTCGTCATGGATATAGTCTATATGGCGCACATAGAGGACGTGCTGCGAGTTCCCATCATAGCCGTGGAGGTTGTAGCCGTCGGCATACCAAGACTTGTCGGTATAGTGGACCTCCTGGTAGATATACATGTCGCAGAGTTGCCAGCCGTTTGGATCAGTTTTCAGGTCATCGGGAGAGATGTTGCCGCCGCCGTAGATTTCGCCGTTCTCCTGCTGGGCATCACTCCATGTCGTTGGCCCATTTGTTGCACCGTTGTAGGAAGACTCTGGCCCTACGTCAGTCTTGAAGTTGGTCACTTTGGCTAAGTTGCCGAGGATTTCCAGCGCGCCGGCAATTTCCTCTTGCCCAGTGGCAGCAACAATGGCAGTCGCCCCGTCTATGGTGTTGGCCCAGTCGATCTCGGTCGGCTTGGTCTCCTGAACCAGCAATGTTTCACCATCTTTTACTGGCCCTACCCGTGCATCTCCCAGGTTATATTTTCCACATTCCGTGTCAAAAGGATTGGTGTTTGTAACTTCATATGGCAGGTGCAGTGTCAGGCCATAGGTGTTTGAAACAACGACGCCGTCGCTGTCGGTGGCATTCACTTTGACAGTACCGTGGAGGGGGAATGGACTTCCATCGACCTCGAGTAGAGAGAAATAGGTGGGATTGCTGGTAGGTATCGTCAGCGAACCCTGAGATAGACCTTGCAGGCTCCACGAGTACGTCGGGTAGCCGAGGAAATTGATCGGCGTGGCCGTCAGTGGCAGGTTGTTTATCTGCCAGCCTTTGGCAAAACCTGGGCCGCCGAGTCCGCTGGAGGCATCGTGCCAAGCAACAGCCGAGTCCACAATCATGGCACCACTGTAAGGATTACGCTGATGCTGGTAGCGGCTCGTGCCATGCTGGCTGTCATAGGCCCCTTTGTAGAACGAGTCTTCAATGGGAGAGCTGATCGTTACGGCCCGGTTATCGTCAACCACGGCGACAGTGAAGCTGACCGAACCCTCGCCCCCGGTCCAGTCCCAATAGTGATAGCCGCTGCCGGGGTAGCCGCCGTAGCCGCCCCCGCCGCCGGGGTAGCCCGACTGGTAGGTGCTCACCGGGTTGATCGCCTTCACCGTCACCGCGTCCAGCGTGATCGTTCCCGAAGAGCCGTCCCGCTGGATCAGGTGCGTCCCCTGCGACGTCCCGTTGACGTCCACCGGGTCGCCCAGGCCGTCGTCGGCCGTGCCCGCCCCGCTGGGGGCCGTGCCGGAACCGCCCCATAGGGATGACTCCCAGGCATGGCCGTACTCCTTGAGGTGGACCGGCTCCGAGGGCGGGTCGGTCTGGAGGCTCTGGCCAGCGGCGGGCACCCACGTCAGCGTGGCGGTGACGGTGACTTCCTCGTCGCCGTTGATGACATCGCTCCCGCCCCCACTGTCGGTGGGGGTCATCTGGCCGGCAGTGGGCACGTCGCGCTGGAAGTGCTTGTTGACGATGTTGCTGTAGGCGTAGGTGATGTCCCAGCGGTGGCCGGGGTCTTGGGCGGGGCCGGAGCCGGGGTAGCCGCCGTTGTATTGGGCCTGGGCGGGCACGGCACTGAGCAGGCCGAGGGTGAGGAGGCTGAGGCTCATCAGGAGGACGGTCTTTGCTAGGCCGAGGCGAGAACGAAGAGAAGATTGGCAGGGGCGGGTGGCCGTGCCTGTCGCGGATCGGTTCATCGTGAGGGTCTCCTTCCAGAACGCGCAACAGACACTTGGGTATTTCTGTTATAGTTGCAGTATGGGGCTTCTGCACGGCGTTGTCAAGACGTGGTGGAAAATAAATCAATGCCCTTTGCAGGTAGCAGAGATTGGGGGGTAGAATAAGTAGAATAAGCAGGTGTGACATAAGGCAATCACTCGGAGCTTGCTCCTGACTCGCTCCTGTTTGGGAGCGGGAAATGATGGTTCTGCGGCTTAATTTCCTTGCTTCGGGTATAATAGTAGACAGGTAATCCAATCGCCCCCTAGGGCGCGGACGGCGCGTGAGGACAACACGATAAAATTTGCGAAAACGAATTCCCCACAGCACACAGGATAAGAACAAAGGACAAGCACAAAGGAGTAGACGGGCGGCACAACATAGAAACGACCAAAAATGCAAAAACGAACCTCTGGGTTCCGCCTGATGCTTGGCATCAGTAGTCAGTAGCAGCGACATGGCCGACAAGAAATAATACCGGACGCTCGTTGTGTGGCTGCGGCGCGACCTGCAGGTCTATGACAACACCGCCCTGCACGCGGGTATTCGGCGATGCATGGGAAAGTGACGTCGCAAAAATGATAAAGGAGTCTTAATGAGGGGATGGGGAATGGTCGCGGTGGCCGGGGCGGTGGCGCTCACAGTCGCAGCGCCGGGCCGGGCGCAGGCGCCGCCGGGCACGGCTGTCTCGGGCCGGCCGGATGTCCTGGTCCTGGTCTACCAGCAGGCGGGACGCGGCGACCTCGTGGACATCACCTATGCCCACACGGTCCCGCACGCGCAGGCGCAGCGCGACCTCGACGCGCTGGCCCAGGCATCGGGGTGGGCCATTGGGCCGGGCCGGGTCACGGACGGGTCGCCGCCGGGGCAGCCGAAGATAGTGATGACCAGCGGTAGGTTTACCGCCCCCGGCGTCATCCAGGACGAAACCCATACGCTGCCGGTCGCGCCCTTCACCACGGCGTTCCGCTCGTACAAGCGCCTCGCCTTGATCTTCAGCGTCGGCCCGCAGTTTCAGTTCCAGGGGCTACGCGATTATGCCGACAATAACGTACAGATCGCGTTGGAGCGGCGCGGGGCGGTCTACACCTACCAGGTGCGGATTCTGAACCCACGGTTCTCCCGTCTGAACTTGCCTCCCTCTCAGGCGGTGACGGGCGCGGCGTCCCCTCGCGCCGTGCCCTGGACCCTGCTCCTGGGCTTCCTGGCGGCGGCGGGGGCGGCGGGCGTCCTGGTCTACGTCCTGATGGCCCGGAAGATGCCCCCTCCCCCGCCGCCAGCGGACATTGACGCTCTTTCCGAGGAGCGGACGAAAATCGGGACAAAAGGATAAATCAATGGAAGAGATTCATGAACTACTCAAAACGGCGGCGACCAAAAAGGCTTCGGACGTCTTCATCAAGGCTAACAGCCCGCCGGCGATGCGCATCAGCGGACGCATTCAAATGACGGACGCCCCGCCTCTGTCCCCGGACGATTGCCGCAACCTGGCCTACAGCATCATGACGCACGAGCAGATCGGCCGGTTCGAGCATCGGCATGAACTGGACCTGGCCTTCGAAGTTGAAGGCGTCTGCCGCATCCGATGCAACGTCTACCAGCAGCGCGGCTCGATGGGCATGGTACTGCGGCTGATTCCCCTGAAGATATTTTCGCTGGAACAGCTCGGTATGCCCCCCGTGCTTGCGGAGCTGACCAAGGCTCGCCAGGGCCTGATCCTCGTCACGGGGCCAACGGGATCGGGCAAGTCCACGACCATGGCGGCCATGATTGACCTGATCAACTCGACCCGGCGCACCAACATCATCACCTGCGAGGACCCGATCGAGTTCATGCACCCGGATAAGATGTCCATCGTCTCGCAGCGCGAGATCGGCCTGGACACGGACTCGTTCGCGGACGCCCTCAAGTACATGATGCGCCAGAACCCGGACGTCCTGCTGATCGGCGAAATGCGCGACATCGAGACGATGAGCGTCGGCCTGGCCGCCGCCGAGACCGGCCACCTTGTTTTCTCCACCCTGCACACCGCTTCGGCGGCGGAAACCCTGGACCGCATCATCAACATGTATCCGCCGCAGGACCGGGACATGGTCTGCCTGCGGCTTTCGGGGTCGCTGCGCGGCGTCGTCTCACAGAAGCTGCCCCCGCGCATGGACGGCACGGGCCGCGTCGGCGCGGTCGAGGTCATGGTGGTCACGCCGACCATCGCCAAGCTGATCGAGGAGGGCCGGGCTTCGCAGCTTTATGGGTCCATCGCCGAGGGCAACTTCTGGGGGATGCAGACGATGAACCAGTGCCTGATCAAGTATGTGAAGGCCGGGCTGATCTCGGAAGAAGAAGCCCTGGCGAACGCCGGCAACGTCACCGAGATGAAGCAAATGCTGCGGAGGCCGTAACCTGACCCCGGCGAAGAAATTCCCGGCACTGGAAGTGCCGGGCTACTCTCAGTGGAAGTCGCTCCGCGACTGAGGACACGGCTCCGAACACTATTCCTGAGTGCCGGAGGCACTTTCATTCCACAGTAGACCGGCACTTCCAGTGCCGGGACTTTCTTTGCTTCTTGTCCTTTCTTTGCTTCTTGTCCCCAAAATTCTCACGAGATGAGAATCCTTTCAAACGCTGCTCGCACGCCTGCGGAAACCCGAACGGATGTCCGCATAGGCCGGGTATCCTTGCGCGGACAGCAGCCCGAAGGGAGATCACCATGCCAGCGACAGAAGCCACGCCAACCAGGCAGTTCCTGCACCTCACCCCGGTCTGGTTCACCGACGACATTCCCCGCACCATCCGCTACTACGAGGAAACGCTGGGCTTCCAAATGGATTTCGACTACGGCGACCCTGTTTTTTACGCCGCCGTCTCCTGCGGCGGCCTTCAGATTCACCTCCGCCACCTTGATCAGCCGCCGGCCAAAGAGGAGCGCGAGGCCGACCTCATTGACCTCTACGTCACGGTCGCCGACATGGACCGGCTCTACAGCGAGATGGTCGGACGCGGCGCGAAAATCGTCTACGGCCCGGTGGAGCAGGAGTACGGCATGAAGGAGTTTTATGTTGAGGACTGCAACGGCTACCGGCTTGCCTTCGGGCAGCCGACGGAGGGGAACTGACATGAGCGGCGCGATGTTCCGCAACATCAATCTGAGTGGAGCCGAGAGCGGGGACAGCGCCATTGAGGGTCTGAGGATCGGCGGGCACGACATCGGGGCGCTGATCGCGGCGGAAGAAGCAAGGACGCGACAATGGAGGGCATAGACAATGGAGGGCATAAGCCGCTATGAGAGAGCAGCGCGAGATCACGATCCTGATACAGTGCCGCGATCTGCCGGGCGTCCGGTTTGGGGAAAGAACCGCCGTCAGGCTCGGCATTCAGAAGGGGCCAGAGGTCGTTGACGACGTCCCCGCCGAGGGCGACCGCGTGACACTCCAGGCGACGCTACGGATCGGCGGGCGGAAGACCGGGGAACCCAATTTCCTGGGGCCGTATGCCTTTGGAACACCCGAAGACCGCTTCCTCTACCTGTGCTGGGGAGACAGGATCGCCGGCCGGTGGGACTTGATCGGTCGGGCGAAAATTCCTTTGACGCATCTGGGCTGGGGCCGTTTGAATCAAGCCTGGGGAGTCGGAGAGCCGATCAGGCTCTCGGTCGCCATGACGGACAGCCGGGGCGGGCCGGCGTGCGGTACGGTGGAGACTGATTGACCGCAACCCGCAGGAACAAGAAATCTCGGCCTTTGGAGGCCGGGATTTTTTCATGCCTGCCGGAAATTCTCATCTCGTGAGAAGTCTTGAAAATCGCCGTTTTCCTTCTCCGGCAGACGATAAACAGGCGCGGCCGGTAGGGTATAGTTTCCTCAGACACCCGCGAACACCGTTCGCAAGGCTTAGTGACAACTGACTTTGTTTGGAGGGATTTGACCATGAGTGAAGCCTTGACCGCACGGCGCGACTGCGCCGCGTTCCCCGACGATTACACCGTCCTCGCATCCACCGTCCTCAACCGCACCAGCCTGGAAGCGAACAACAACAAATTTTATGTGCTGGAAGTCCATGAAGCGCTGGGCTGCCGCTTCCGCCTGTTCACCAACTACGGCCGCGTGGGATCGGACGGCATCCAGGAGTCACGCGAAGCCGGCAGCCGGGAAGCGGCGATGACCGCCTACGAGCGCCTCCTGCGGGAGAAAACCAGCCCGCGCAAGGGATACCTGCCCATCGAGGTGGAGAAAGCGACCGTCGGCAGCGCGGCCTTCCGCACCCGCACGGAGCAGGCATTTCAGGAGAAGCGCGGCGTCAAGGACAGCAGCCTGCTCCCGCAGGTCGCGCAGTTCGTCGAGCACATCTACGACGAAACCAAGTCCGAGCTGGTCCGCCGCATTGAGACCCCGCTCGGCAGCCTGAGCCAGGGGCAGATCGAGCGCGGGGCCGACAAGCTGCGCGAGATCCGCTTCGCCCTGGCACGCGATCATCAGGACCAGGTCGTGCCGCTGACGAGCCAGTATTACTCCCTCATCCCGCACCGCCTGGGTCGCTGGACCAGCCTGGACGAAGTCGCCATCAACACCCTCGAAAAAGCCGACGGGGAGGAAGAGCTGCTCCAGCTCATGCGCGATGTGTACCACGTCCAGGGAGACCTGGAAGCGGAGGTGGACCGCAAGTACCGGGCGCTCGGCGCGGAACTCTCGGTGGTCCCCGCCGAGGACGCGGTCTACCGCCAGGTCGCGCAGAAGATCACCGAGTCGCAGTCCGCGCGGCACCCGTTTCGGCTGCGGGTGGGCCGGCTCCTGGCCGCCCGGCTGCCGGACGAGCGGACGCGCTTCGAGGCCGAGGGGCAGCCCATCGGCAACCTCCAGGGGCTGTTCCACGGCACCAAAAACTGCAACATGGTCGGCATCCTGTCGCGCGGCCTGCTGATCGCGCCGAAGCACGCGCCGGTCACCGGCTATATGTTCGGCAAGGGCATTTACTTCGCCGACCAGAGCAGCAAGAGCGCGCAGTATTCGCTGTTGTGGGCAAACAACAAGCGTGCGACGGGCTACTTGTTCCTGGCGGACGTCGCCCTGGGCCGCATCAAAAAAGAGATAGGCCCGCACTACCGTGAAGAGGCCCCCAGCAGCTACCACAGCGTCCAGGGCTGCGCGGGGCAGCACCTGGTCCACAACGAGTTCATCATCTACAAGGCCTCGCAATGCACCCTGCGCTACATCGCCGAAATCGAAATGGCCTGACGGCGCGACAACAGGAAAGGAAACCGTGACATGAACGCACAGTTGACCAATTTGGTCGAGCAGACCGTTCTGGACCAGATGCGGGCGAAGGAGAGCTTCACCGCCCTCGACATCTCCAACCGGCTGAAGGCCGAGCGCTACTCGGTCCAGCACCGCGCCGTCGCCGAGGCCGTCCGCGAGATATTTGAGTCCGGCGCGATGGCGCATTATGACTATGACCGGGAGACCATCCCCGTGGTGACGGACGGCGGCGCAAAGATGACGCGCGCGTACCTGTATCACTTCCAGGAGACACGCCCACGAACGTACCAGACGCGGAACCAGGACTCCCTGCCGCCGGTTCCGCTGGATCAGGCGCGGGACCTCTCGGACAGCGCAGCGGCCACGCCCCTGCCGGTTCTTCCGCGACCGGCACACCCGCCCCGGAAGTCCGGCAGCAGGCAGCAGGCGCGGCGGGACGGCGCGCTGGCCGTGCCGCAGCGGATGCTGCGGCAGCTCGGCTGGTCCGACGGCCAGGGGCTGTCACTTTCCGGGGACGCGGGGCGGATCGTCATCACGACATCCGTCACGGGTGACAAGCCGCTGAAAATCTGGAACGGGCAGCGTCTGCGGATCTGCCGGACGAAGCTGAACATCGGCGCTCTGAGGGCCGAAAGCGTCACGGTGGAGGTGGAGGGGGATACGCTGAGGATCGCGGCGCAGTGATCAGGGTTGGCCCGACGGGCGGCTCCATGAAGATGAGTTGGCAGGAAACAAAAGCCGGGGGCGGTATTCATGCCGCCCCGGCTTTTATTCATCGTGTCAGCGGGCCGATGCGGCCATTTCACCGATTGTTTTGATCAATCGGGTCACGTCCTTGCTGAAGGCATCGCCAGGCGGCGCTAGCCGGAGGTATGCCTGATACTCACGGATGGTGTTAGACGCCGCCTGCTTATCCTTTTTGCGGCTCCAGAGCCATTGCGCCTCATATGTAAAGGCCATTACAGCGTGAGCCTTTGCGGAACCCGGTTTGCGCCCCACCCAATCGGTTGCGAGTGTCAGGGCGCGGGGCATCGCTTTTCTGCCGTTGCACAGATCGTAGATGAGGTGTTCGCGCACCCAATCATCCTTCGGGTCGGTCGCCAGCAGCCGCTCCCCTATACCGTCCAGGTCGGGATGATACCCGTTCTGCCCACACAGAACGCCCGCAGCGAAGCGGATGCGCGCCACCTGCCGGACATTTCCCGGATCGGCGATCTCGACGGCTTCCATCGCGTGCCAATCCACCATCCCCAGTTCTGTCGCCGCCATCGTCGAGGCGTACAGCCAGCCGAACTGTGCCTGGAAGTCAAGCGGGTGAGTGACGGCGTTTTGGCGCGCATCCGCAAGCACAGATGCGGGTTTGCGCCCAGCTTGAATAGCGCGTGATACCTCCTGCTCAATGCGGGCGTAGGGGGCATCCGAAGCCGTCCAGCGGCGTGTGAGCCATGCGCCCGGCGGCGCGCGGAGCGGAATGCCCATCGGAGTCTCAGGCGAGGGTGCGGTTTTCGGCCCTACGGCCTGCCTCTGCGCCAGACACGGAGCGCATAGCAGCAGACCGATTCCGAGGATGACTCTTGCCTTGCACTTCCGCGCCAAGGCATCTATGTGTTGCATAGTCATGGACTACTCCTTTCGGACCTCCTGAAGTCGCGGGAGGCGACAGCCCGTACTCTACGGAGAAGCTGGGGGAGCAGCGGGAGGACCACCACCCGTTGACTGGTAGACGGTGAAGAAGAACTCGTCCTTGACGTTGTCGATTTTGTGATCGGTGATCAGATGGTTCTCACAGCCATCATAGCCGTGCAGGTTGAAGCCATAGGCCGTGTAGACCTCGTCCTTGTCTAGTTCCATCTGCTTGACGGCCATGCGGCACAGTTTATAGTTGCTGGAATTTCCCACCATGTATGCTGGGATGTTTGGCTCGGAGCCGTCCACCTGTTTGTACTCGCTCGCGTTGGAGGTTTCCGCATTGCCCCACGTCGTCGCATTGTTTTGCGCGGTTTCCTGCTGCTCGTCTGCGTACTCATATTCCCACTTCGTGATCTCAGCCATTTTCCCGACCAGCTCCAGCAGCCCGACGATGGGCAGGAGTTCCTCCTGGCCAGACATTTCGACCAGCATGGCGATACCGCCTATCGCGGCGCCGACGTCGATCTTTCCGCCTTTCGTCAGCGGCACCGATCCACCAAAGTCATCCTGAATGTTCTCCATGCGTGTCAAGAGGACGTGCTTCGTCTTCTTGGTGCTTACCAAAGCGTTCTTCTCATAGGGCAGATGCCAAGTAATAGCATAGGTATTGCTATCGGTGCTGCCTGATCCGCTGAGGTCCGTGACAGTCACCTGTGCATTGGACTCTTTGGGGAACTCATCCGTGTGAGCGCCGCTGACTTTGAGCAGGGCATAAGAGTTATTAATGCCACTATTAGGGTCGCCAATGGCGTCGCCGCTCCACGAGTAGTTGGTCGTGTCAAAGGGGGAGGAGGCAAAGAGTCCGGTCGAGCCAATCCACGCTCCTCCGGTTTGAGGATCATGGTTCCAGGAGACACTGGACTCTACATGGATGGAGCCATCCGGGTTGCGGACGTGGGGGTCGCGGCCCTGTGTTTCCGGGTTGCTGGTCTTCTCGTAGGAAGTCTCAATTGGCGAGGAAATCTCGCAGTGGTTGCGTAGGTCTGCCTGGAAGTAGGTGCCTGCGTTGCCATAAAGGCTTCCACTTCCACCCCCACCAGGGTAGCCGCCGGGGTAGCCACCACCAGGGTAGCCGCCGCCGGGATAGCCGCCGCTGGACTTAGGTTCCGACAGGTCACATTCCGCCTGGACTGTCCCTGTCACCGTGATCGTGCCACTGGAGCCGTCCTGCCGCACCCATTGCTCCCCGCCACTGCCAGCGGCCTTGCTCTGGGATTTCCCGTCGTCGGACACGCTGCTCACGGACTTCTCCTTGCCGACCGCGCCGGTGCCGGCAGTCACTGTAACAGTGCCATTGATGTCGCCCCCGCCGGACGCGCTCGCCGTAGCCCACTCATGCACATACTGGATGGAGGGCGGCGGGACGTTGTTCGGACCGCCGTTCCACTTCCAGGTGTACACGACCGTGCCGTTCACTTTATAGGTGAGCGACTCCCCGGCGTGCACGCCCAATGGGGGCGGGGACATGCCATCATTGTGATAATCACCAGTCCCTTGTGTGACATTTCCGTTGGCGTCGGTGAAGGTGCTGTTGATGGTGCCGGTGACGACGGCGGGATACGTCACTCCATTAACGACGGCCGGCTGGGCCACCCAGCCACTGCCGCCCGAGCCGCCGGGATAGCCGCCACTGCCGCCAGAGCCACTACCGCCGGGGTAGCCGCCGCTCCCCTGGGCGCGGGCCGAGGGTGAGCAGAGCAGGGCGAAGGTGAGGAGGCTCATCAGAAGGACGGCCTTTGCGAGAGCAAGGCTAGGCCGAGGCGAGAGGGCCGAGGCGAGAACGAAGAGAAGAGTGGCAGGGGCGGTTGGCCGTGCCTGTCGCAGATTGGATCATCGGGGTGGTCTCCTTCCAAAAAGCGCAACAGACGCTTGGGTATTTCTGTTATAATTGCAGTATGGGGCTTCTCCACGGATTTGTCAATATTTTGTAGAAAATAGATCAATTTCTTTAGCAGGCTGTGCGTTGGAGCAGTTAGCATCCTGTGCGTTGGAGCAGTTAGCATCAGCATCTATCACTCCCCGAACAGAAAAGAGGGTAACCAACAGGCTACCCTCTGATGATCTTTAGTTGTTCCTCTTTTTAATGCCGACTTCGCGGCTTGCCCTTCTGGACGCGGCGGCGCTCGGCGCGGGCGGGGCCGGCGATGGCTTCAATGGGGCCGGCGTCGCCCATGCCGTCCTCATCCGCGCCCTGTTCGAGTAGCTCGCCGATGCCCAGGAGCGGGTCCTGCGGGATGGGCGGGTCGAGGCTGATCTGGATGCCGGACATGACGTGGACGACCTCTCCCTGGATGGACGCCTGCATCTGCTGGAACATGTCGTAGGCTTCCTTCTTGTAAAGGACGAGCGGGTCAATGCCCGCGTAGCCGCGCCAGCCGATGCCTTCGCGCAGGTAGTCCATGGCGGACAGATGCTCCATCCAGTGCCGGTCCAGCGACTGCAAAGTCACGCGCCGCTCCAGGTCGCGCATCTCGGCCATTCCCGCTTCCTCGCCCAGCGTCTCGACGAAGTGCTTTTCCTTGTCTTGATAAGACTTGTCGGCCAGGTCCGTCAAGAATTGGATCAGGTCGGGCCGCTTCTTGCCCTGAAGGTCCTCCAGGGTGGCGTCCTGGGCCAGCGGGAACGTCTGGTTCAGGCTGTTGTAAAGGGCTTCCAGGTCCCACTCCTCGGGCGAGACGCCTTCGGGGGCATACTGGGCGATCTCGCCCTCGACGCTGTCGCGCAGGTAGCCGACGATAGTCTCGCGCAGGTCCGCCCCCTCCATGATGCGGCGGCGCTCCCCGTAGATGTTGGCGCGCTGGACGTTCATCACGTCGTCATAGTCCAGCGTGGACTTGCGCTGGTCGAAGTAGAACATCTCGACCTTCTTCTGGGCGCGGGCGATCATGGCGGACAGCATCTTGGCGTCAATGGCCTGGTCCTCCGCCCAACTGCTCAGGAACGGCGAGTTTGCCTTATCACCGAACAGCCGCCACAGCTCGTCTTCCAGCGAGACGTAGAAGCGCGAGGCGCCGGGATCGCCCTGGCGGCCCGCGCGGCCACGAAGCTGGTTGTCAATGCGCCGGGCTTCATGGCGCTCGCTGCCCAGGATGAACAGGCCGCCCAGGGCGCGCACGTCGTCGGCCTCGCGCTGGTGCTCCGCACTGCCGCGCTCGCCCACCGGAGTCAGGCCGATGACCGGCTTGCCGCCGCGCCGGTACTCGTAGTCGTCCCCGGCGGCTTTATGGGATTCTTCGTCGCTGACCATGCTGCCGCCGAGCAGGATGTCCACGCCGCGCCCGGCCATGTTGGTGGCGACGGTGACGCTGCCCTTGCGGCCCGCCTCGGCGATGATGTGCGCCTCTTTCTCATGCGACTTGGCGTTGAGGATGTTGTGCGGGATGCCGTGGGTCAGGGCTTCCTCCAGGCGCTCGCGATCGGCGGGCTCGATCTCCAGCAGCTTTGCCAGCGCGTCGCGGTTAGCGGGGTCGTTCATGTTGGTCGCCAGTCCAAAATGGCGGGCGGCTTCCGTAAGCTGACTCGCCGACAGGACGGGAACGCTTTCGCCTTTGGGGATGCCGTAAGGGCTGAGGCGCTGGTTCAGAAGGGGACTCCATTCGGCATACTTGGCCTTGTCCAAACCCTTGGTGTTTTCCAGCTTGTCGCGCAGCAGATCGGTCAGGGCCAGAAGCTGCAAGCGGTCGTAGCGCAGGCGATCCGAGACGCGCTCGGACATCTCGACGCTCCGGGTTCCCACGAGGACCGGCTGCTGGCGTGCGAACAGCGTCAGGATCTCGCGCGCGATGCCGCGCAGCTTGGCCTCCTGGGACTTGTAAATGATGTCCGGGTTGTCCTGGCGGATCATCGGCTTGTTGGTCGGGACCTGGACCACGTCAAGGGCGTAAATCTTGCGGAACTCGTCTTCCTCGGTCTTGGCCGTGCCCGTCATGCCGCCGAGCTTGGGATACAGCCGGAACAGGTTCTGGAAGGTGATGGTGGCGAGCGTCTGGTTCTCGTTCTCGATCTTGACGCCCTCTTTGGCTTCGACCGCCTGGTGCAGACCATCCGACCAGCGCCGGCCGAACATCAGGCGGCCCGTGTTCTCGTCAATGATGACGACCTCTTCCTTGCCTTCCTCGTTCTTCTTGACCAGGTAGTCAATGTCCCGCTTGTAGACCGCATGGGCGCGCAGGGCAGCGCTGGCGTGCTGCATCATGGACAGGTTTTCGGGGTCGGACAGGTTCTGGACGCCCAGGGCCAGCTCGACGCGCCGCTGGCCGTCCTCGCTGAAGGTCGCGGTCTTTTGCTTCTCCTCGATCTTGTAGTCACGCTCCTCTTTGAGCTGCCGGATGATCCGGTCCATCTTGACGTACAGATCGGAGGACGCCTCGGCCTGGCCCGAAATGATCAGCGGCGTCCGCGCCTCGTCAATCAGGATCGAGTCCACCTCGTCCACGATGGCGAAGGTCAATTCCGGCTGGGCGAGTTCCTGACCCGGCACGGCGAGGTTGTCGCGCAGGTAGTCGAAGCCGTACTCGTTGTTGGTGCCGTAAGTGATGTCACAGTCATAAGCCGCGCGGCGGCTCTCGGCGGGCCGGGCGTAGTCATAGCGCGGGTCCGGGTGCCGGTACTCGGGGTCGTAGATGTACGTCCCGCCCGAATCCCCCGTTTCCTGGCTCTGGCCCTGGATGATGCCGACCGACAGGCCCAGGAAGTGGTACAGCGGCCCCATCGCGACCGCGCCGACTTTGCTCAGGTAGTCGTTGACGGTGACCAGGTGGACGCCCTTACCGGTCAGCGCGTTGAGGTAGATCGGCAGGGTCGCCGTCAGCGTCTTGCCCTCGCCGGTCTTCATCTCGGCGATGCGCCCGTCGTGGAGAACCATGCCGCCGATCATCTGCACGTCGAAGGGCCGCATCTTCAGCGTCCGCTGGGCGGCCTCGCGGACAACCGCAAAGGCTTCGGCCAGCAGCGGATCCAGCGCGACGTCGCAAACGACGCGCTTCTCGTCCCGCTCCAATTCGTCCCACGCCTTGCCGCGCCGCTCGAACTCGGCGTCCATGACCTCGGCGACGCGCGTCTTGAACTCGCCCGTTTTCGCCTTGAGGGCTTCATCGGTCAGTTTCTTCGTATCCGCTTCGAGCGCGCTGATCTGATCCGCCCGTTTGCGGTACTTCGCCACATCGCGCTCGTTGCCGTCGAACAGTTTCTTCAGGAATTCCATGTTTGTCTAAAATCTCCCTCGCCGGTAGATTGACAGCGGTTGAAACCGCCGCTGAGTGGCGAAGACGCCGGGCGCCCGCCTTCGCGGACACAGAAGCTCCTATCGTTTGTCTCCGCGCAGGCGGAGACGAGGCCGAAGGCCATACAGCGACGGCTTCAGCCGTTGGCTGCATCGGGAGGATTCTCAAGGCGCGCGAGTGGCGTGGGGGAAGGGGTTGAACGAAACGACGGCTGTCACCAGGGCGACGAAGAACGCTGGAGATTGATCGGCCGGCTTTGCCGGGATGGGCGTGACGCGGCGCGGTAAAGACAGGGGCAATGGACGCGCCGCCTGCTGTTTCTGTACTGCTTCTGCCTGCCTTGTCTTCGGCGCGACCGCTTCGGTCGTCCGGCCCTGCCAGACGACGCAGGCCGCGCGTACCGCTCCCGGCTGTGCCGGCGGCATCAGCGTCCAGCCAGCCAGCGCGGGGGTCGCCAGGATCAGGATATTCAATTGGACCAGCGTTTGCAGGAACATCAGATTAGTATAGCACATAAACGCGGCGGGGGCGTCAAAAGTTTCCGACCGGCGGCAGATCGCCGCCGTGCCGGGTGGTTTCTACCACAACCAGGCCGGGAATTTCCACGAAATCTTCCAGGGCAGGCGAGGGCGTGTCGGCGTAGGCGGCGATGTAGGTGCGCCAGCCATTCGCGGGAACGTCGGAGACGGCAAAGCAGAGGGAGAAGCTGAGGCGGTGGCGGTCGGGGCGGCCTTTGGCGTCTGCCCCATCCGTCAGGTCACGGACAGCCAAGGGGAGGGTTTCACCCTGGTCCATGACCACGACCGGCGGCAGCGGCACGTCGCGCGGCCAGGACATAGAGGCGCGAAAGACGGCGACGCCGCTCACAGGCTGACAAGTCCGGTTGAAGAGCACCAGGGCGCGGGATGTGTCCGGGCTGTCGGTGCCGGTGTTGATGCGATCCGCCGTCAAAAGCAGATCATGAACTTGAAGCGAGTTGCAATTCGCGTTGCCTTGCCTGGTTCCAAATCTCTTCAAACTCTTGCGCGGTGATCTCCTGCGCGTGGAATTCTGGATCGGCATTGATCTCTACCAGCGGCGGGTGCGGTTCCCAACTCAGGAAAGTGGAACCCTGACCATGCGTGGCATTGGCGGAATGCCGGGTTCCATCGCGATACTCCTCCACTTTCCGCCGCTCATACCTGTCCGCATCCAATTCATAGTAGAGGTAAATCGGCTCATCCAGTGCGGTGTGTGCCCACTCGACGGCGATATAGTGCATGGAGTTCTCTTTCATGGCAGCGACACGAAACCAAATCCCACAATCCGTCCGGTCAAGTCCAATGCCTCGGTGTTCACGACCACGAATACGCCTTCCCGCCCGCTCACGAGAGTGAGTCCTGTGACATCTATCTCGACGTAGTGTGTGAAGCGACGGCCCTGGAACGGGAAGCCGAGGAAGGCACGAGACAATTCACTCAAACTCTTTGTCCCCGGCGCAATATCCGAGAGATACTGGCCGTCGCCATAGCGGGCATCGGCAGGGTTCAGAGCGACCAGTGAAGGCAGGAGTGACTGTGACTCCAGTATACCCCGTAATCCATGCTCACTCGTGTAGTGAAATAATCGGGGCGGCAATTCGCTTACTCACCCGCCCAGTGCTTCAAAACGAGGGTGGCGTTGTGGCCGCCGAACCCGAAGGAGTTGGAAAGGGCGACGTCTACCTGCTGCTCACGGGGCTTGTTAGGCACAAAATCCAGGTCACACTCGGGGTCGGGGGTTTCCAGGTTCATCGTGGGCGGCATGATGCCCTTTTGCAAGGCCAGCGCTGTGGCAATGGCCTCGATGGCGCCTGCGGCACCCAGAAGATGGCCGGTCATAGACTTGGTGGAGGAGACGGCGAGGCGGCGGGCGTGGGGGCCGAAGACGGATTTGATGGCCTGAACCTCCAGAACGTCTCCAGCGGGAGTGCTGGTGCCGTGGGCATTGATATAGCCGACAGCTTCGGGCGGGATGCAGGCGCTCTTCAGGGCGGCGGTCATGGCGCGGGCGGCCCCCGCGCCTTCCGGGGCGGGATGGACCATGTCGTAGGCGTCGTTGCTCATGCCGTAGCCGATGATCTCGGCATAAATCCTGGCGCCGCGCGACTGGGCGGTTTCGAGTTCTTCCAGAATCAGGATGCCGCTGCCTTCGCCCAGAATGAAGCCGTCGCGGCCGACGTCGAACGGACGGGAGGCATGTTCGGGATCGTCGTTGCGGGTGGTCATGGCCTTCATGTTGGAAAAACCGGCCATGGAGATCGGCACGACGGCGGCCTCGGCCCCGCCCGCGACGATGGCGTCGGCCTCGCCGCGCTTGATGACGAGGTAGGCGTCGCCGATGGAATTGGTGGACGTGGCGCAGGCCGTCACGGCGGTCTCGCTCGGCCCCTGCGCGCCCAGCATCTTGGCGACGTTGCCCGTCCCCATGTTGGCGATCATCATGGGGATAAAGAAGGGGGAAACGCGGCCCAGGCCGCCCTCGATCAGCTTGCGGTGCTGCTCCTCGAAGGTCGCGATGCCGCCGATGCCGCTGCCGATGAAGACGCCCACGCGGGCGCGCGTCTGGTCGGTGAGGGACAGGCTGGCATCGGCCACGGCCATTTTCGAGGCGGCGGCGGCGAACTGGGCGAAGCGGTCCATGCGCTTCACCTCTTTGCGGTCCAGGTATTCTTCGGGGCGGAAGCCTTTCACCTGGGCGGCGATGCGGGTCGCGATAGCGGAGCAGTCGAAGCCCTCGACGGGGCTGACGCCGCTCCGGCCCGCCATCAGGCCCTGCCAGTATTGTTCCGTTCCGATGCCCAGCGGCGTGATCGCCCCCAGCCCGGTCACTACTACTCGTCGCTCATTCGCCATAGTTACCAAAGAATTAGAAAAGAATTAGAAAAGAATTAGAAAAGAATTAGAAAAGAAGCCCGCCGCGCGGTGCAGCGGGCCTCGTCGGACAGTGAGAGACTACTTGGATTTTTCGTCTATGTAGTTGACCGCTTCCTGAACGGTGGTGATCTTCTCGGCATCCTCATCCGGGATCTCGACATCGAATTCTTCTTCGAGGCCCATGACCAGTTCGACGACATCCAGGGAGTCGGCCCCCAGATCATCCACGAAGGACGCCTGCGGCGTGACCTCGTCTTCGGCCACCTCCAGCTGCTCCACCACCACTTTTTTCACGCGATCAAAAGTCGACATGTCTTCTTCCTCCTCAGGATACCCTGTTCTTCTGCAATGACCTGTTCTTCTGCAATGATTGGCTTAATAATCGGCTCGGGCGAGAGAACTCAGCCGCTGTTCACGCGCACCAGCAGCCCGTCATGAGGCGTCCCGGCATTGCTCATTACTATATCCAAACTGCCCCACGTTGTCAAGACCTGGGCGGCGATTTTTCCCGTGCCTTTCCCATCCGGTTTCAGCTCCTCTGCCCCATCGCCTCCACAAACGCCTTGATCGTGGCGCTGTCGCCGACACTGTAGACGGTCGCCTCCGGCGCGATCCGCTTCATCAGACCCGCCAAAACCGTTCCCGCGCCGACCTCGACAAAGACATCGAAGCCGCCCGCGCCCAGCCGCCCGATGCTTTCTTCCCAGCGCACGGGATGATCAATCTGCGCGGCGAGGTTGGTTCGGATCTCGTCCGCGCGAGTTTGGTACTCCGCCGTCAGGTTCGCCACGACGGGAACCGTCGCGTCCTGGATCGCGGCATCTTGGAGGGCGTAGGTCATGGCTTCCACAGCGGGAGCCATGAGGGAAGAATGGAACGCCCCGGAAACCGGGAGCGGCACGACCCGCCGGGCGCCGTTCGTTTTCGCGATTTCCGACGCCTTCAAGACTCCCTCCGCGCTGCCCGAAATGACCACCTGCCCGCCGCCGTTGAAGTTGGCAGCCCCGACGACGCCCGCGCCGCTCGCTTCGGCCTCGGCGCAGGCCGCCGTTACTTGCGGCCCGTCAAGCCCGAGGATCGCCGCCATCGCGCCGGGGGCGGAAAGCGTCGCGCGGTGCATCTCCTGCGCCCGGCGCTCGACCAGGTGCAAGCCCGTCTCGAAGGCGAACGCGCCGGCGGCCCAGAGGGCGGCGTATTCGCCCACAGAATGGCCCGCGACGGCCTGCGGGGGCGGCGCTCCGGCTTCCTGCAAGGCGCGCATGGCGGCAACCGAGGTGACGTAGAGCGCGGGCTGCGTGTAGATCGTCTGCCGCAGGGAGTCCTCCGGCCCGTAGAAGCACAGCGTACTCAGCTTCGTCCCCATGAGCGAGTCGGCCTCGTCGAAGACGGTCTGCGCCGCTTGGGAATGGGTACACAAGTTCTGCCCCATGCCGACGACCTGCGACCCCTGGCCGGGGAAAATGTAAGCGATTTTAGCCATGATAATTCAGCAGAAGTGAAACACGCACTTTAAGTCATCTTCGGACGCCTCAACAACGGAGACAACTCGACCATGCGCGAACAGGCCGGAACCGAGGAACAGCCGGAACTGCGCTTCTGGCTTCAACAGGGCCGCCCCGGCTTCGGGGACAAGCGGCGTGATGGGCACGGTGACTGCTTCCCCAGGCTGTGCAGGTTTATCCAGCCAGACGAACAGACTCCAATTCGACCGGGCATCGCCTTCAAAGTGCGCGGGCGTACACAGACGTCCCTCCGTGGGCACGGCTTTCATTTCAAAGGGCCACCGGAGTTCGGCCAGCGCGTAAGCATTTTGCATGGTAAACCCGCCTTTCAAGTGCCGATCAGAACAGGTGACAGTGTCGAAACTCGCAGCGCGGAAAGCTGGTCATTCTCCAAGATCACTGCCGCTCCGATGTTGTCTAGATTCGGCACTACGGACAAAGTTGACGCGATTGCGTCGGGAACAACAGTTCCCACAACATAGTACCTGCGACCGTCTCGGTTCGCAAACCAACGTCCCCAAACAGCAGCAGCATCAGGCCGCAGAGCGAACCATTTACCGAACGTGAAGCCGTTAGGATTTGGGCGAAACTGACCGGAAGCCATGATGTCGTCAAGTTCAGACTGCGACACGGCCCGGTAAAGCTGCATTCACCGGCTCCAGCGGATGACGTTCGCGCCCCAGGTCAGGCCCGCGCCGAAGCCGACGAGGACAAGCAGGCTGCCCGGCTTGACGCGCCCCGCCCGCACGGCCTCGTCCAGCGCGAGCGGGATGGAAGCGGCGGAGGTGTTGCCGTAGCGGTCCAGATTGACGACGACTTTCTCGCGCGCCAGGCCCATCCGTTCGGCGGCCTTGTCAATGATGCGGATGTTGGCCTGATGCGGGATCAGCAGATCAATATCTTCGGACGTGAGGCCGGCGGCTTCGACAGCCCGCAGGGCGACTTCGCCCATGATCTGCACGGCGAACTTGTACACCTCGCGGCCGTTCTGGTAGATCGTGCCGGGGCAGTCCCCGCTGCGCGTGACGCACAGCAGCTCCCCGCCCGCCCCGTCGGCCCCTAGGACGCCGCCGAGATAGCCGCCTTCCGAAACTTCGCCCAGAACCACCGCGCCCGCGCCGTCGCCGAACAGGACGGCGGTGCTGCGGTCGTCCCAGTTCAGGACGCGCGACAGCGTTTCCGCGCCGATCACGAGGACGCGGCGGTTCGCCCCCGTCACGACCATCTGGGCGGCGACATGCAGGGCATAGGCGAAGCCGGAACAGACCGCGCCCAAATCGAACGCCGCCGCACCTGATGCCCCAAGCTTCTGCTGAACGACAGTGGCCGTGGACGGGAAAGAGCCGGGGTAATCGGGCGTGGAGCTGGCGACAATGATCAGGTCCAGGTCGGAAGCCGCCAGCCCAGCCGCCGCCAGCGCATTTTCGGCAGCGGCGGCGGCAAGGTCGGAAGTCAAAATGCCCGGCTCGACGATGTGGCGGGCGCGTATTCCGGTGCGGCTGGCGATCCACTCATCGCTCGTCTCCATGCGCGCCGCCAGATCGTCGTTAGTCACGACTTTGGGCGGAACGAAGGAGCCGGTTCCCAGAATGCCGGCGCGTCGCAAGGAAGAAGTCTGGGTCATGCCTTGCCTTCGAATCCGGGAAGCGCCTCGCGGATGGCCTGGACATAGCCGCTGCCGGCTGCCGTAATCGCCGTCCGGAGACCGCTGGCAATGGCCTTGGCGTTGGAGCGACCGTGCCCGATGAAAGAGCCGCCGTTGACGCCCAAAAGCGGTGCGCCGCCGAACTCCGAGTAGTGAACGCGCTGGGTCAGGCGGCGGAAGATGGGTTCAAAAACGTCCAGCGACTCGGTGATCAGCGGGTCCGCGTCAATTTCTCGCTGGAGCAGCTCGAACACCATTTCGGCCATGCCCTCGCCGCTTTTCAGCAGGACGTTCCCGGCAAAGCCGTCACACACCACGACATCCACGGCATGTTCGAAGACGTCTTTGCCCTCAACATTCCCCAGGAAATTGAGCGGCGCGGCGCGGAGCAGGTTGTACGCCTCTTTGGTCAGGCCGTTCCCTTTGCCTTCTTCCGCGCCGATGTTGAGCAGGCCGATCTTTGGGGTGAGCACCTTCAAAACCCGCTCCGCGTAGATAGCCCCCAGCAGGGCGAACTGAAGCAGGTTGCGGGGCGAGCAGTCCACATTGGCGCCGGCATCCAAGAGCAGAGCCTGCCCTTGAATAGTCGGAATGCTGGTGCCGAGGGCGGGGCGCTCGATGCCGGGGATACGGCCGATGTCCAGCAAAGCAATCGCCATGGCCGCACCCGTGTTGCCGGCGCTGAAGGTGGCGTCGGCCTCGCCGTTTTTCACCATCATGCCCGCGACGACGAGGGACGAGTCCCGCTTGCGCCGGGTCGCTTGAACGGGATGTTCGCCCATTTCCACGGTTTGAGTCGCAGGCCGGACGGTGACGCTGTCCGGAATGTCCCCCTGCTCATCCAGCACAGCCCGGATGGCGGCTTCGTCGCCCACCAGGACGATCTGCACCTCCGGGGCGTTCCGGGTCACCTGGAGCGCCCCTTTGATCACTTCGGCGGGCGCATAGTCACCGCCCATCGCGTCAACCGCGATCTTCATGGGCATGGGTTACTCTTCGGCGGTCGCTTTTTCTTTGACTGCGACCGCCTGTTTGCCGTCATAAAAGCCGCACTCAGGGCAGGCATGATGATCCAGGCGATATTGGAAAACGGGGCAGCCGCCGCGCTGGGACGCGATAGGGCAGACGCTGGTGCGGGCCAAAGTCGGCGGGGTGAGCTTGTAGTGGGTGCGGCGCTTGCGAGTGCGCTGATTGGAATGGCGTCGCTTCGGCAGTGGCATGAAACAAAGTTCTCCTATTGAACGGGCGCGATAACCCGATGAACGGGCGCGATAAATCGCGCCCCTACTCTTTTAACAATTGGCCCAAGACGTGGAACGGCGAGTTCTTCACCGCTTCCTCGTTCGGGCTCTGCGCTTCCTGAACGGGGATGCCGGGACAGTTCTCGCGGCAGAGCGGCTGGAGGGGCGCATTCAGCAGAGCGGCCTGCCGGATGAGCACGTCAAGCTGCAAGGTTTTGCTCTCGAACACGCGGCCGATCTCTTCCTCGACGACCTGAACGTCCTTGTCATGGCGAATGCCTTCTTCAACGACGTTGAGATCGAATTCTTCTTCCAGATCGGCATGGATCGGCGCCCGGACCGGCTCCAGGCACCGGCTGCATTCGAGCGCGATCACCGTGTCAATCGGCCCGCGCACCAGGAGCATCGTCCCGGTGTTGGTCGCGACGATACGCCCGACGACCGGTGCGACGTACTCGACGTCGTCATCGGTATAAGGGGCCTCATGGATTTCGTACACTTGCCGCATCCCTGGGGTCCGCAGCAGTTCGGTTAGATCATATCGCAGCATGGCAGCCCTCACTCCCCGGCCTTTACCCGAGAACACAAAACGCGGGGCGGCGAAAGCCGCCCCTTGTTATACCACAAAAAAGGCAGAAATCAAGAAGATAGGCAGAAATCAAGCCGTCGGGCCTGCCGCTTACCGGCGAGTTCCCGCCATTTCCGGGGCGCGGCCATTGCCGCTCCCGTTGCCGCCGTGCGTGGGGGGGCTGGCGGCGACGCGCTGGTCCAGCTTCACCCGCCCCCGCTGGATGGTCGCCATCAGCTCGCCGATCTGCTTCTCCAGATCGGTCATGACGCCGTGGGCGTATTCGTCCGCTCCGTGCCGCAGGGACTGAGTTTCGTACTCGGCGGCGGCGATGATCTCGCGGGCTTGGGCGGTGGCGAGGCGGACGACCTCGCTCTGGCTGACCATCATTTCGGACTGCTGGTGGGCATCGGCCAGCATTTTCTCGGCCCGCTGGCGCGAGTCCTCGATGGTCTGCTTGGCGGTCGCCTCGGCGGACAGCGTCATCTTGTTTGACTGCGCCTCGGCCTCGCGCAGCATCCGCTCGGCGTTGATGCGCGACTCGCGGACGATCTCATCGGCCTCCACGGTGGCATCTTCCAGCGTCTGCTCGGCGGCCTCGCGGGCGCCGTCCACGATCTTGTCGCTTTCCGCCGTCACGCGGCTGGCGCGCTTGACTTCTTCGGGCAGCGAGGCGCGAATCTTGTTGGTGATGTCTATATAATCGTCGGGATGAAAGTCGTAGGTGAGGCCGACGAAGGTTCGCTGCCCTTCGATCAGCCGTTCCAGTTCGTTCAGCAGCTTGATGATGTCCATTGTGTCCCCCTCTACTGGGCCGTTTCTTTTCGTGTTTTCTGGGTAGGGTTTAGGTGGTGGTTATCTGCGATTGGCCCCTACCGGCCAACTTGTTTCCCCAGCTTTTGTTCGAGCGCAGGCCGGACGGCTTCGGGGACAAGTCCGGCGATGTCGCCGCCCAGCCGCGCGATCTCTTTGACAATACTGGATGACAGGTATGAGTGTTCCGCCGCCGTCATTAAAAAGATCGTTTCCACTTCGGGCTGAAGGTGCCGGTTGAGCAGCGCCATCTGGAACTCATACTCGAAATCCGAGACCGCCCGCAAGCCTTTGACGATGACTTTCGCGTCCTGAGCGACCACATACTCCACGAGCAGAGTAGGCGGCAGCATCTCGACTCGGACGTTCGGCAGGCCGGCGCAGGATTGGCGCAGCAGCGTCACGCGCTCCTCCGCCGTGAACAGCGGCGCCTTGGCCGAGTTCGCCGCCACCAGCACGATCAGCGTCTCGAACATCCCCGCCGCGCGGACAATGATGTCGTAGTGTCCGCTGGTCACGGGGTCAAAGCTGCCGGGATAAACGGCGATCATAAACTTCCCATGCCCGCCGCTCTCAGGCGACCGTAAAACAATCGTCAATGAACTGCAACAACTTGATCATCTTCCGGCTCCTGAGATCAAGGTCTGGAAATGGATACTCAGTCGGCAGTATAATCACGCCTTTTGCCTCCCACGGGTACTCCGGGTTTGGGTGGTCGCCGCCGTCAGGCGACAAATCTTCCACCTTCTGTGCAATGTCAAGAAGGCTATCCACATAGACGGCAAACTGGCTTGCTTTGGTGAAATGGGAAGCGCGGCGCAGGTCCGGGCGCCTGCCAGTGAGCTTCACAAAGGTCACGAACGCATCATGTGTCTTGGCATACCTCGGACCGCCTCGCGGCGTCAGAAACCCCTTCGCCAACTTCTCCGTCGTCATCTGTAAGTAGTGCAGCCGGTGACAGAGAGGCGCTTCTTCCCGGTTCAGTTTGAGCAGCATGGCGTAATCGGATTTTGCTTGCTCTAGATAAGCGGTACGCCAGTCCATGGCAGGACCCCCCTCAAATAACTTCCGCGTCTTCCCAGGTGCCCCACCCGGCGGGGAGACGCAACTTCCCTTCTTCTTCCGGTCGAATCAGGGTGACAGCCGAGGGATAGTGGATGCCGCTGCGGCTGTCCGGGCCGAAATAGTAGGGCGCGATGGTTTCGTTTTCGAGCGTCGGCCGGCCCGTGGGATCAACATAAAGCAGCCTGATCTCCTCCGCCGAAGGGAACAGGAGTATTTTCAGCGTCGCCGGTTCGGCTTCGCGGGCGGCCTCCGCCAGCATCCGCGCCGTCGCCCGCATGTCATCGGTCATCGGTTCTGCAATCATCGATCAACTCCTTTCCCAAGCCGTTCACGGGCATCCTCCAACGGGCATCCTCCAAAGAGATGCCGCCTTGTCGTTCTTTGGCTTCCAGCAGACGCTGCTTTCAGGAAAATGGCAGTTACTCCTCGTCCTCGGTCGGCTGCCCAAGTGACTGCCTCGCCCCATGACGCACACGAAGGACGCGCACGGTGTCTGTTTCCCCGTCGCCATCGGCATCTATCAGTGTGAACAAAATGCGGTAAATGGTCCGCCCGTTGCGGTACAGCATCCGCCTAACTTCACGGCCCAAGACGTCGCTCTCCGCGACACGGGCATGGCGCGTCGGAAACAGACTGAGAGTATCAAGCGTCCGGTAAATGCCTTCCAGCCAGCGGCCTGCAAACTCCGGGTTGCGCGCAGAAAGCTGAAGATAAGCCGCGTCAATCTCGGCATCTGCGACATCCGATGTCTCCACGGTGAAGTTCACTTGTGAGCGGTGCCTTCTTCGCCCGAAAAGATTTCCTCATCAGACAAATGCGTCGGCAGGTTGTACTTAGCGCGCATTTCTGCGGCAACTTCGGCCAGCGGGCGGACGCGCCCCGCGTCACTCGCTTCCAGCCCGGCGCGGATCGCATCAGTCTCCTTCGCCTGATCACGCGCGAGCAGACCAGCCAGCAGCACATCCGCAAGAGTATTGATGTCCTCACCCTCACGCTCGGCTTTCGCCAGCAACATCGCTTCCGTCTTCGGTGTAATTGTAAGCGTCATCATCTATTGCTCCTTATCCGCGACTGCTCACAGTCCAAATCTAAAACGAGCCGCATCGAAAGAAATGTCCTTGCTGCGGTGTTTCGCTCCCAGCAAACGCCGCTTCATGTTCTCACTCTTGAGTAGATAGGCCATTTCTCGCTCGGACTCGATCTCGTGCCAGAGGTCAATGGGCACGATGACGCCTACTTCCCTGCCATCGGCGTCCGAGATGTACTGAACTTCGGTTCGGCTTATCATGGTCTGCAACCTTCCCGCCTCACTTCATGCAACGTCAGACGCGGGCTTCGGCGCGGATTTCCGCAATGATGGCGTCTACTTCCGCTTGGGAATGAAGATGCCGTGCCAGAACTACAGAAGCTCTTTCCAGAAACGGCTCTGAGGACAACAACCCCGGCACAGTGGCACGGATTTTGTTCGTGATGTCAAGAAAGTCATCTTGCCTGAAATTATAAGTGACGCCTATAAAAGTCTTTTGGCGCTCGATGAGTTTCTCTAATTCCTTCAGCAGCCTGAGTATTTCCATCCGTGCCTCCTGATTAACTCGCCGACACCCCCAGCACGTTCTTGTATTTGCTCTTGACGACGGCTTTCAGGGCGGCGTGTTCGGGACGGGCGAGCTTTGGGTCTTCCCCCAAGAGCGTGAACGCTTCTTCGCGGGCTTCTTTCAGGACGGGCACGTCGCGCACGACATCCACGAAGGGCAAGGGCTGGAGGCCGGACTGGCGGGTGCCGTAGAAGTCGCCTGGACCGCGCAGCTTCAGGTCTTCCTCGGCAATCAAAAAACCGTCGGTCGTCTGCGCCATCGTGGTCAGGCGGGCCGAGCCGTCTTCGGTCTTCGGGTCGCCGATGAGCAGGCAGTACGATTGCGTGTCGCCGCGCCCCACCCGCCCGCGCAGCTGGTGAAGCTGGGCCATGCCGAAGCGGTCAGCGTCCTCGATGACGATGACCGAGGCGTTGGGGATGTCCACGCCGACCTCGATGACCGTGGTGGAAACCAGGAGCTGCAATTTACGGTCGCGGAAACGGGTCATCGTCTCCTCTTTTTCCAGCGGCTTCATCTGGCCGTGCAGCAGGCCGACCTGGTACTCGGTGAAGACGTGAGTTTGCAAATGGCCGGCCAATTCGGTCGCCGCCCGCGCTTGCAGCTTCTCGTTTTCTTCGATCAGGCTGCAAATGACATACGCCTGACGGCCTTCTTTTAAGAGGCGGCGCAGGGTTTCGTAAACAGCCTGCCGCTCGTGGCCGCGCTTCCAATGGGTCTTGATCGGCTTGCGGCCCGGCGGCAACTGGTCAATGATGCTCACGTCCAGGTCGCCGTAGACGGTGAGTGTCAAGGTGCGCGGGATGGGCGTCGCGGTCATCACCAGAACATCCGGCGAAAAGCCTTTCTGCTTCAGGGCGGCGCGCTGCATGACGCCGAAGCGATGCTGCTCGTCCACGACGCCCAGGCCCAGGCGGTGGAAGACGACGTCGTCCTGAATCAGCGCGTGCGTCCCGACCGCGATGTGCGTCTCGCCCGACGCGACGGAGGCCAGGGCGGCGCGTTTCTCTTTGGCGGGCAGGCTGCCCGACAGGAGTGAAACGGTGATGCCCAGCGACTCCATCGTGCGCCGAATGCCTAAGTAATGTTGCTCGGCCAGAATCTCCGTCGGGGCCATCAGCGCGGCCTGGTAGCCGTTGCGGACGGCGATCAGCAGGGCCGACATGGCGACGACGGTTTTGCCCGCGCCGACATCGCCCTGGATCAGCCGGTTCATCGCACGCGGCGAGGCCATGTCGCGCGCGAGTTCGCCGATGACGCGCGCCTGCGCGCCGGTCAGCGGGTACGGCAGGACCACCTTTAATTCTTCAATGGGGCCGTTCGTTTCGGCAAAAACCGTGCCCTGCATCTTGTCGGCCTGGCGCTTGCGGACGGCGAGCAGGAGCTGGAGGCCGAAGAACTCATCAAACACGAACCGGCGCTGGGCGGCCAGCCGGGCGTCTTCGGTTTCGGGAAAGTGAATCGCCCGCAGCGCCTCGGCCAGCGGCGGCAGGCTGCGCCGCTCCCGCAGGGCGGGCGAGAGCGTTTCCTCCGCCAGATCGCTATACTCTTCCAGCGCATTCCAGACGGCCCGGCGGACGCGCGCCTGCAAAGCGCCTTCGGTCAGCGGGTAGACGGGCACGATGCGGCCCGACGAGAGCGCATCTTTGTCCTCTTCGGGCGCTTCCCACTCGACATCGGTCATGTCCAGGCCGCCGCGTCCGGCGCGGGAGGCTTTGCCGTAGGCGACGATGGTCTTGCCGCGCAGCTTGTCGAACTGCTTCTTTAAGTACCATTGGTTAAAGAAGACCAGGAAGGCGATGCCGCTGCGGTCGTCCAGGGCGACTTTGGTGAGCGTGACGCGGGTGCGGGTCGGGATGTTCTCGACGCTGATGACCTTGCCGCTGATGGTGACCGCCTCGCCGTGCCGGACATCGCAGATGGGCTTGAAGTGGGTCCGGTCTTCATAGCGGCGCGGGTAGTGGCGGAGCAGGTCCCCGACCGTGTGGACGGCCAGGCCCTTGCCGAGCGCGGCGGCGAACTGCTCGGTGACGCCGGGCAGGCGGGTCACCAGGTCGGCCAGCGACTTTTCCATCGGCTCTTCCGGCGGCTCTGCGTCCTGGGCTAATTCCTTCACCTTCGCGGCGTGTGTCACCATAGCGTGTTCAGACCGATGCGTTCTTTCCCCTACATCTAGTAGGGTCACTAATTAACAGGTCATTATACGGGGTAATCCGGGCAAAAGTCAAGGCAGGCCCCGCGCGGGAACCTGCCTGTTCGCTTTCTTCGCGCTCGAAGGGAACCGAGCGTCAGGAGCCGCCGCCGGGTTGTCGCGGCGTGATGACGACGTACCGGTTCGGCTCATCGCCTTCGGAATAGGTCTCGACATCGGGATGATCCGCCAGCGCGGTGTGGATGATCCGGCGCTCCATCGGATGGAGCGAGTCGGTGATGGCTTCCTGGCCGGTTTTCCCCACCTCGGCGGCCAGCTCGTGGGCAAACTCAGCCAGCTTGCGGGCACGGCGGGCGCGGTAGGAGTCGGCGTCCACGGTGATGCGCAGCCGGCTCCCCTGATTCTTGTTGGTCATCAGCATGAGCAGGTACTGCAAGGCGTCCAGCGTCTGCCCGTGCGTCCCCACCAGCAGGGAGGCATCGGGGCCGGTGACGGCAAGCGTCAGCGTTTCCCGCTCCAGCGACTCGCGGGCCGGTTCCGCCGATAGACCGGCGAGCGTCAGCAAGGTTTGCAGATGGGCCAGCGCCTGGGCGCTCGCGGTTTCGACCAAGTTTTCGGAGTCGGTGTCTGGCACGGTTGCGGCGGTTCCTCTCGGAGCGTTTCTTGCTTATTGATCTCAGTGACGTGTATCACTTAGCGTCGTTTCTTCCTGGGATGAATCTTCTTCGGAGCGATGACGCCTTTCGCGGTCGGCGCGGTCCCATTGGAGGGGCGAGAGAAGTTGTCCCGCGTGGCGGCCCCTTCGTTGGCCTCGGCGACCGGAACGGTGCGGCCGGCGCCGACGCGGCGGCTGCCGGTCCCATTGCCGTTGCCATTCGACGACAGAGACTTTGCCTGCCCGTCGCCCGACCCGCTGGGCAGCAAGGGAAGCCGCTTGCTGCCGCCGTCCCCGTCACTGCCGGCGGAGGGCGCATCGCCCGCGTGTTTACGCATATAATACTTCTGCTGTGCCGTGGACAGGATGTTGAAGATCAGATAATACAGCACGAACGCCGAGGGCAGGTGGTAGGTGTAAAAGAAGTACGTCGACATAAACGGCGTCATGATCGTCATCATGCGCTGCTGCTCGGCCTGCTGCGGGTCCACGGCGGGTGTAATCGTCATCTTCTGCGTGACGTACATGGAGCCGGCGTACAGCAGCAGCAGCGGCCAGTCCGGCTGCCCCAGGTTGATGCCCAGGATGCTGGGAAACATATGCGACAGGCCGCTGCCGATCCAAAGAAAAGTTCCGTGGGAGAACTGGTACTGGTAAAGCCGGATCATGTAGTAGAGCAGGTACATGATCGGGATCGTCGGCAGCATCGTGATGCACCCGCCGAACATGTTGACCCCATGCTCCTTCTGCAGCTCCATCATCTTGCGACCCAGCAGCTCTTTGTCGTTCTTGTGCTTGGCTTGCAGCTCGGTCATGTACGGCTGGAGCTTCTGCATCGCCTTCATCGAGGCGTACTGCTTGTTGGAGAGCGGCGTCAGGGCCAGCTTGACCAGGACCGAGACCATCAGGATGGCAAAGAAATAAGACCAGGACTGCCGGCCTGTCAGGGCGACCAGGAAGTCCATGATGCGGTACAGCGTCGCCCCGAGGATGTGGAACGGCGTGCTCCGGGGCGTGATGGTCTGGTTCCACTGATCCAGCTCGTTGCCGACGCGCTGGATTTCGGGCAGGACGGCCTGGTCATCGGGGAACGTGTTATGCAGCGTTTGCAGGGACTGGATGGCGGCGTTCTTGTCCTGGAGGAAATCTTCCTCGATCTTCGCCTGCTGCCGCAGGGCCTCGCGGGCGTAGACCGTGTGGCCGTAGGCGCGGCTCCGAACGACCTGCTGGAATTGCAGGACGGCCTGGTAGGCGCGGTTGTGCGCGGTCTCGGACTGGCCGGACGCGCGCGCGGCCCGCGCTTCGGACACAAGCCGCTGGGCAACGCCGTAAGCCGGGGGCGCATTCGGGTCGCCGGGCGCCTGCGCGTTGCCGGCCGCCCCTAAAAGGAGGATAAACGCCGCGCAGAGCAGTACCCGTGAGGCGGCGAGACAGTTCTTCATTCAGACTCCAAATTGCCGGACTCCAAATTGCCGGACGGGCGCGATGAATCGCGCTCCTACTTGACGGGGTCGTAGCCGCCTGGATGGAACGGGTGGCAGCGGCAAAGCCGCTTGGCGGCCATACCTACGCCGCGCCAGGCCCCATGCCGCTCGATCGCCTGGGCGGCGTATTCCGAGCAGGTGGGCCGGAAGCGGCAGGCGGAAGGCGTCCAGCGCGAGATGTACCGCTGGTAGATACGGATACACGCGATCAAAACGTGCCGCATCACCCCTCCGCCTTTCCGGCCTCCACTCGGAGCAGGCCGGCCTGCCGGGCAAGGCCGGTCATTTCCGCCGTCAGAGCGGCCCAGTCTGCCTCAGGGGCGGCGGTTCGGGCCACGACCAGGGCATCATAAGGCCGCGCGGCGGACGGCAGCAGGTGGAGCCGGCTGATCTCGCGCAGGCGGCGCTTCAGGCGGTTCCGGTCATGCGCCCGCTTGGCGATCTTTTTGCTGATCACGAAGCCCAGCCGGGATGCTTCTCCTTCGCGCGGCGCCCGAAAGCGGATGTACAGGACTAGGTGCGGGGAGGCCCAGGAGGACCGGCGCTTGTAAACAGCCTGAAAGTCGCGGCTGCGCTTCAGGCGGGACGCACACGGCAGCATGGGCGCTTAAATGCTCTTAGGAATGGTGACGGTGTGCGTGACGCACAGCTTGTAGCGGCCCTTGGCGCGGCGGCGCTTGAGGACGTTGCGGCCGTCCGGGGTGCTCATGCGCGCGCGGAAGCCGTGCGTCTTCATCTTATGCCGGACGTTCGGCTGGTAAGTGCGTTTCATAGGTTCGAGTCCTTCGTCGTGGTCAAGTCGGAATGAGTGGCAGATTATAGCATATCGCTCTGAGGTTTGGCAAGGGCAAGGCACAGGGCAATCGCATATGACAGGAGAAGAAGGGCAACCACGGGGAGGGAGGAGGGCAACCGATGACAGACAGAGGGCAACCACGGGGGATTGCCCCTACCAATCACCATCAATGTATCAATCACCATCAATCACCATCAATCACGGGGCGCGTAGGGGCAGGCCCCCGTGCCTGCCCTCTTTTGATCCCGTGCCTGCCCTATCTCCTCCTGCTTTCTCCCTCTCCCCGTGCCTGCCCTTCCTAATGCAATCGCCCTGTTCCTAATGCAATCGCCCTGAGGCAAGGCAGGCTTGCTTGACAGGCCCGGCGGGCCGTGATATACTGAGAAATCTTTTTGAGGCCGAAAACCACCTTCGGCGGGAGCGATCATCTTATGGCGGGTTGGAAATTACGCAAAGATAAGGCACAAGATAAGGCACAAGAGAAGACACAAGCCGAGACACCCGGCGCGGAGCCTCAGACGGCGGCGGAACCTATCGCGACGGGGCACGGTGCGGAAATTTACAGCGCTCCCCCGTCGGGCGACGAGCGCTCTGCGGCCTTCCTGGACCCCGGCAGTGAGCCGGCCTCGGCGCCGGGCCAATACACGCCGTCATCCAACTTGGAAACCGGCGACTTGGAAACCGGGGGCGACCTGCACTTCGAGGATGAGGACGGCCCACTGAAGCTGATGGACTATTCCGCCCCCTTCACCCAAGACCTCCTGCCCCTTTCCGCCGCGCCTATCATCGCCGCCCCGCCGCCGGTCGAAACGACGCCGGCGGAGACGCCGATACTGGAGACGCCGACACTGGAGACGCCTTCCTTCGACACGTCCACGCCGGAACCCGCCGCCCCCGCGGGCGATTTCACATCCACCCTGCGCATGAACCGCGAGGAGCTGGCGGCCTTTGCCCCGGCCTCGCCCGCCGGGATTCCCCCCGTCCCACCGTTCGTCCTGGACGCGCCGCTCGTCTCGCCCGCCACCGAGGAAACGCCGCCCCGCCTGGTCCTGCGCGTCGGGCGCCTTTCGGCAGCGTTCGATCTGACCAAAAAGGTCACGACCATCGGGCGGCCCGACAGCGAGATGCACTACTACCCCGACGTGGAGATAGACCTGGACGACGCCGTTTCGCGCCGCCACGCGGAGATCATCAAGCAGGGCGACGGCTACTCCCTGGTGGACACGGGCAGCACCAACGGCACCCTGCTGAACGGCGAGAAGCTGCCCGCCCATGAGGAGCGGCTGCTGACGCACGGCGACCGCATCCGGGTCGGCGAGCGGACGGAAATCATCTTCGAGTGAGCATGGAGTTTGGGACATACATCGTCGCGCAGAACGTCGCTGATCTTTACGAGGCGCCGGACTCGCATTCGGAACTGGCCTCGCAGGCGGTTCTGGGGGCGAGCGTGATGGTCGAGGAGGAGCGAAACGGCTTTTGCCGCGTGACGACGGAAGACCGTTACTCAGGATGGATCGCCGCGCGCCTGCTCGTGTCCGCCTACGATGCCTCGGATTTCTTTGTCACCCGCATTGACACCCTTTTCGCTGATGTCCGCTCCGCCCCATCCGCTGACTCGGAACTGCTTACCAAGCTCGTCGTCGGAACGTCGGTGGTGGTCGCCCGCCGCGCGGAGGAAGGCGAGTGGGTTCCCCTGCGCCTGCCGGATGGCCAGACCGGTTATGTCCACCGGGTTAGCCTGAACGTGTCGTATCGGCCTGCCGGAAGTGCCGTCGAGGAGGCATTGAACAGTGGAATTGGGCGCGGGGCTGTAACTCAGGCAATCGGATGGCAGGCAGCCAGCAACGCCAAAGGGTTCATCGGGACCCCCTATCTCTGGGGCGGCTGCACCCCGTTCGGCATTGACTGCTCCGGCCTGACGCAGATCGCCTACAAACTGAGCGGCTTTCAACTTCTGCGTGATGCCGATTTGCAATTTGCCGACCGGCGGTTTGGGCGCGTGGAGGAAGGGCAGTCGCTCGAAACGGCGATCCTGGAAGACGGCGACTTGGTCGTCTTCAGCCGCCGCGAGGACAGGCAGCCGACGCACATCGGCATCGCGCTGGGCGACGGCCGTTTCCTGCACGCGCGCGGCGGGTTGGGCGTCCGCATTGACGGCTGCGACACGCCGGAGTACGGGGAAAAGTATGTCGGTGCGATCCGGCTGTCACCGGACGCCGATTTTGCGGTCGAGGCTGCGTAAGAACGGGGTGTCCTCGATGACGCGCGATAGGGAATGGCGCTCGCACCACCACTGAAAGCCGAGCAGGGCCAGGACAAGAACGCCCTGCCAGACGGGGGCGAAGTAAATGGCGCCGGCCACGCCGAGAACCGCGCCGAAGGTGTTCGCCCCGGTGTCACCCAGCATGGCCGCCCCGCCCGCGTCCACGGGGTAGAGGATCAGCGCGAAGGCGGCCGCCGTCCACAGGAGAAATCCCGTTCCCAGTGCGTGCTGCGAGAGAAGCACGACGCTGATCGTCGCCGCGCCGACAAAGAACCCGAACAGGCAGCGGCCCGGCCGCAGGTCCAGCAGGTTCAGGGTGTTGGCCGAGAGCGCGATCAGCAGGCCCGCCAGCAGGGCGTAGCCGAAGGGCCGTGGGGACGTGATGAGGAACCCTGCCGCCAGACTGAGCAGGCCGCCCCCTAGAGCTTTGGCCGCCCCGGTCGTCAGGCGGCCCCGCACCAGGGCGCGGAAGTGGCCCCGGAAGCCGCCCACCTTACGGTCCCCCTTCAGGTCATCCAGCAGCCCCAGCCCGCCGAAGCCCAGGGTCACGAGGAAGTAAACGGCGGCGAGGCTGGTGTGCAGCCCCTGCCAGAACCACTCACAGGCATAAAAGAACTCGCCGCCCAGGACAAAGGCCAGCCCGGCGACGGTGGGGATACGCTGCCCCCGGAAGTTCGAGCGGCGCAGATCGTAGCGACCGACAAGCCAGGCCATGCCGCCGAAGCCGAAGGCCAGGGCGAAGACGAGCACGAGGTATTCCAGCCAGGTCACTTGGCTCCCATTACTTGGTCATCGCCAGCGGCACGAACGTCCGGGCGCGGATGCTGACCGCCTGGGCGATGCGCTCGGCCACCTCGCGGAAGACCTGGGCGTAGGGGCCATTCGGGTTGGCGACCACGGACGGCGTCCCCTCGTCGGCCTCGGCCCCGATGTCCAGGGCCAGCGGGATGCCGCCGAAGAACGGCACGTCCAGGGCTTCCGCCGCCTGCTGGCCGCCGCCGTGCGAGAAAACGTGGTGGCGCGAGTTGCAGGTCGGGCAGAGGAAGTAGGACATGTTCTCGACGATGCCCAGGATGGGGACATCGAGCCGCTTGAACATCGAGACGGCCTTGACGGCCACAGCGGCGGCGAGGTCCTGCGGCGTCATCACGACGACTGCGCCCGACAGCGGGATGGCCTGCGCCAGCGTGAGCTGCGCGTCGCCCGTGCCGGGCGGCAGGTCCACGATGAGGTAATCAATCTCGCCCCACTCGACATCGCGCAGGAACTGCTGCACCGCTTTGGCGACCATCGGCCCGCGCCAGATGACGGCCGCGCCGCCCGGCTGCAAGAAGCCCATGGAGATGATCTTGACGCCGTACTGCTCGATGGGCAGCAGCTTTTCCTTTTTTTCGTCCACCAGCGGCTGCTTGTCCTCGACCCCCATGATGATGGGGATGGACGGGCCGTAGATGTCGGCGTCCATCAGGCCGACTTTGGCCCCCATCTGGGCCAGCGCGCAGGCGATGTTGGCCGAAACGGTGCTTTTGCCCACCCCGCCCTTGCCGGAGGCGACGGCGACGATGTTCTTGACGCCCGGAATCGCCTGCTGCGTCGGGATTCCCTTGCCCGTGTTGGCGCGGACTTTCGCCGTCATCTCGATTTTGATCTCGCCGATGCCCGCGATCGCCCCGACTTCCTCGCGGCACATCCGCTCGATCTCTTCCTTGAGCGGGCAGGCGGGCGTGGTCAGCTCGACGGTGAAGGCGACATCGGGACCGTCCACGACGACGCTTTTGATCATGCCGAGCGTGACGAGGTCTTTATGAAAATCCGGGTCAATGACGCGCCGCAGCGCGCCGAGAACCTGGTCCTGCGTAATTTGTCGGTCTGCGATTTGTCTGTCTTGCGTGATAGCCATTAGGGGTACAATCCTCTGTCGGATTGTACCCCTTCGTGAAAGGCCCTGTCAAACGATGTCACTTCTCCATCGCCTCTTCGGGGGCCGCGCCGGTTCGTCCGCCACCGCTTCCGGTCAGGCGCCGACGCCGGGCCAGTGGCGCTCTCTGCTGATCCCCGCCGTGGACCAGCCGTATTCCAACCGTGCCCTGGAAGTCGCCTTCCGGCTGGCGCAGGGGACGGACGCGCGCATCCAGCTCGCCTACCTGATCGAAGTCCCGCGCATCCTGTCGCTCGACGCCGCCCTGCCTGACGCCGAATCGGTCGCCGCCAACGCCCTCCACATCGCCGAGCGCGCGGCCATCCCTTACAAGGTGAACGTCGAGTCGGTCATCTACCGCACCCGCAAGGCGCACGAGCGCATCTTGTCGCTGATTCCCGAAGAGAAAGTGGACCTGCTCATCCTGGGCGCGCGCCCGGACCGCACGCGCGGCCTGCCCGGCGAGATGGCCCGCGAACTGTTCCTCGCTGCCCCCTGCGAGGTGATCGTGGACTACATCGCCAACGAGAAATGACCTGCTGATCACAGATCGGCGGGTATACTGATTTCGGAGAAGACACTATGCTGGAAGATTACTTCGACTTCTTGACACCCGACGACATCCGCCTCAAAGGGAGCCGCATCGGAATCGAGTCCATCCTTTACGAATACCTTTACCGCGCCCAGAGCATGGAAGCGATCCAGGAGACGTTCCCCAGCCTGGCTCTGGAGCAGGTTTATGCGACGATCCTGTATTACTTGCGGAACAAGCAAAGCGTGGATCAATACCTTGCCCGATGGCTTGAGTTTAGCCGCCGCGCCAGAGCCGAGCAAGACCAGAACCCTTCGCCCGCTGTCACCCGCCTTCGCGCGCTGAAAGCAGAGATCGAAGCCTCCGGCTTGTCCCCGGAACGCTACCTGCGTGAACGGGCCGAGACGCAAGAGTCAGGAGCGGAGCGCCTGATCGCGGCGTAAACGCTTCATGGCCATCCAGTATCTGCTCGACGAACATATGCCGCCCGCCTACCGGACTCAGTTGTTGTCCCGCGAGCCGGGTTTGACCATCTGGAAGATCGGGATGCCCGGCGTGCCGCCGCCGGGTACTCTCGACCCAGCAATACTGCTCTGGTGCGAGGCGAACAACTTCGTCCTGGTGACCAACAACCGTAAATCCATGCCGGTGCATCTCGCCGATCATCTCGCGGCAGGCCGGCACATCCTCGGCATCCTGACAGTGGACGTCACCGCGATATATCTCGAAACCTGGATGATCTGCTCCTGGTCGCCCTTGCCGCTATACCCAGCGAATACGAAGACCGTATCATATATTTGCCGCTCTGACGCGCGACCCTGCCCGGCGACATAGCCCGCGAACTGTTCCTGGTAGCCTCTTGCCAGATGATTGTGGACCATATTGCCAACGAGAAGTGTGAGAGTGGCCCACGTCAAGTGGCTTATAACCGCTCGACTGTGACCGCTCCGCCTTCCACGAACCTCATGCTGATCCGGTAGCCTTCCAGCAGCCGCAGCCCCATGCGGGCTTCCCAGCCGCCGGCCAGGATGTCCAAATCCTGCGCCTCGCCCGCCAGCAGGATGTGGGCCGGATGCACGGTCGCCTCAATCTGGCTGCCGTCCGGGAACGTCACCGTCCGCGCCCCCGTCTGCGGCAGGCCGAGCGCGGCGACTTCGGCGGCGGGAAGAAGCAAGGCTTCCCCGAAACCGGTCGAGAGGAGGACCGGGATTTTCCGCTCCTGCCCGTTTGCACCCTGGACGACAATGGGGACCATTGGGCGCAGGTCGGAACTTATTCTGCCGATGACCATGTTCGTGTCTCCTTCTCCACCATCATAAGGGCTTGATCGTCACCCGACCGCCGGGCTTGATTGCGGCGTTGAGCCGGTGGCCGTCAAGCAATCCGGTCCCTAGCAGCGGCTGACGACCGGAGGCCGGGATGGCAATAGTCTTCGCAACTCCATCCCAAACGACTTGCGCCAAGTAACGTAGCACTTCCACACGGCTGCCGTCGGCTAACCGTATGCCCACTGAGTTGCTTTGGAGCAAGCCGAGGCGCGAGACTATTTCCGGCGGCAGCAAGAGCGATCCGCTGAAACCTGTGTCCACTTGAAACTCGATGGTCTCAGACTGTCCCTCTGGGCCTCGGACTTCCAGCAGAACCAGGCATCGGCGGCGCGGATCTACTCTTCCGACGATCACTCTTGATAGCCTCCACCCACGGTGTAGGCGGCTTCATCACCGACCCGGCGTAGGAAGATGCGTGCGCCTTGATGCCGCTCGCGCAATCTGTCACCGGGCGTGATGTCATCGGAGGCAACTTCATAGTCGCCGGAAATAATGTCAATGGCGAGAAAAGCGTCCGGGTCCTCGCCCGCGACTAGCGGCCGGAGGCGTTGCTCAAAAATTGCGTTCGCATGGTCCCCGATGGTTCCAGTCTCTAAGACGGCCATAGCTTCATTACCTCCTCGTTGCACACGCTTTACAGGTCCAGCAGGATGGGCAGGATCATGGGGCAGCGGGCGGTCTTCTTGTACAGGAACTTACCGACCTCAGCGCCCCACAACAGCGTCCAGTATGGTCAGCACATCGTCCAAAGCACGTTGATTCAGGCGGCCATAAGATTTGACGATCAATGTTTGGCTCAACGTGTAGATTTTATCGGCCCGAACCAAGCTCCGGTGAGGCAACGCCCCGATCTCCATATCGGGCGTGTCAATGATGAGGCCCGCAGTTGTAGCGGCAAAATTAGAGGTGATCGCTGCCACCATCACATCAGGGGAACTCCGGTTGTGCGCGTCGGACGACAGCACCAGAACGGGCCACCGCTTGGCGCTGCTCAGGTCCGTAAAAGGAACCGGAATCAGCACGATGTCTCGCTGCTTAGGCGTTGTTCCAGACCGCATCATCTATCGGGTTATCCCAGAAAGCGGTGCTGCTTTCGGATGCGGCCAGCAGCATGTCGCTTTCAGAATCCGGCTCACGCACCAGCACGATGACTTCTACGGGTGTTCCTTGATCCAGTCGGAGGCGCGGCAGGGTGATCTCCCCTTCCGCGCCGACCTCAGCCCTATACTTCAATGCTTGCACGGGTTTCTCCTCTCACAAGTCCAGCAAGATGGGCAGGATCATGGGGCGGCGGGCGGTCTTCTTGTAGAGGAACTTGCCGACGGCGTCGCGCAGGTCCTGCTGGACGACCATCCAGTCGTTGTCTTCTTCGGGCAGGTTCTTGATCTTGTCCACGATGACCTGCTTGATCTGCTCGACCAGCTCCTCGGACTTGTCCATGTAAACGAAGCCGCGTGAGATGACTTCGGGGCCGGAGACGATCTCGCCGGTTTCCTGGGAGATGCCGACGACCAGCACCAGGAAGCCATCGGTGCCGATGTGCAGGCGGTCGCGCAGGACGATGTCGCTGACGTCGCCGATGCCCGTGCCGTCGATCAGCACCGCCCCGCTCTTCTCGACGCGGCCCACGACGCCGGCCACGTCCTCGCCGACCTCCACGATGTCGCCGATCTCGGCCCGGATGATGTCCTCGGGCGGCCAGCCCATCTCCTCGGCGATCTTGGAGTACATGTGCAGCATCCGGTACTCGCCGTGGACAGGCATGACGTACTGCGGCTCGACGATGTTGAGCATCAGCTTCAGTTCTTCGGCGTAGCCGTGCCCGGAGACATGGACTTTGGCGATGCTGTCATAGAAGACGTTCGCCCCCCGCCGGAACAGATGGTTGATCGTGCGGTACACGGCGTCCTCGTTGCCGGGAATGGCCGAGGCCGACAGGATGACCGAGTCGCCGGCCACGATCTTGATCTTGCGGTGGTCGTCCACGGCGATTCGCGACAGCGCGGCCATCGGCTCGCCCTGCGAGCCAGTGGTAATCACCGTCACCTGCTGCGGGAAGTAGTCCTCGATCTCGTCGGCGCGGATTCGCGTGCCTTCGGGGACGCGCAGATACCCCATCTGCTGGGCCATCTCCATGTTGCGCTCCATCGAGCGGCCCATGAGCGCGACCTTGCGGCCGTACTTGACGGAGAAGTCAATCGCCTGCTGGACGCGGTGAACATTGGACGCAAAGCAGGCCATGATGATCCGGCGCGGGGCGTCTTTGAAGATCGCGTCGAAGGCGTCCCCGACGTTGCGCTCGGACGGCACGAAGCCGGGCCGCTCGACGTTGGTGCAGTCGGACAGCAGCACCAAAACGCCTTCCTGGCCGATGCGGGTCAGGCGGGCGATGTCGAACAACTGGCCGTCCACCGGCGTCTGGTCGAACTTGAAGTCGCCCGTATGCACCAGCGTCCCCGCCGGCGTATGGACGGCGAAGCCCACGGCGTCGGGGATGGAGTGCGCGACCCGGAACGGCTCGATGTCGAACATCCCGACTTTGAACCGGTCCTCGGCGCTGAACGTGTGCAGCTTGGCGCGGTCCAGCACTTTGTACTCACTCAGCTTGCCTTTCGTGAAGCCGATGGTGAGCCGCGTGCCGTAGACGGGGACGTTGAGCTGCTTCAGGACAAAGGCCAGGGACCCGATGTGGTCCTCATGACCGTGCGTAAGGATGATCCCCTGCACCATCTCCTTGTGCTCGAGCAGGTAAGAGATGTCGGGGATGACCAGGTCCACGCCGAGCTGCTCCGCGCCGGGGAAGGCGAGGCCGCAGTCAATGACGAGGATTTCGTCGCCGCAGCGGATGGCAGTCATGTTCTTGCCGATCTCGCCGATCCCGCCGAGCGGGATGATTTGGAGTGTTTTGGTACTCGCTGTGTTTGTGGGTGTTGTCATAATTTGGTTTGGGAAGCCCCCCGGCCCCCAATAATGGGGGAGTAGGAGGGACCGCCCCTGGCTTCTCTGGCTCCCCCATTATTGGGGGCCGGGGGGCTGCTAACCGTGCAAAAGCCCGTAATCTTTCAGCGCCGCGTGAATCAGGCCGCGCTCTTTCTCGTTGGCCTCGACCAGCGGCAGGCGGACGCGGCTGGACGGCAGGACGTCCATCATCGCCAGCGCCGTCTTGGTGGGGACGGGGCTGGGGGCGCTGAACATGGCTCTGGTCATGGGCAGGGTGCGGAGGTGAATTTGGCGCGCGGTTTCGAGATCGCCGCTGAAGAACGCCTGGTGCATCTTCTGCAAGTCGAGGCCGACGACGTGCGAGATGACGCTGATGTTCCCCACCCCGCCCAGGGCCAAAATCGGCAGGTTGACCTCGTCCGCGCCGCCGTACACCTGAAAGCCTTCGGGGGCGCCCCCAATGATCTCGCCGACCTGATCCAGCAGCTTGCTGGCCTCTTTGATGCCGACGATGTTTTCGATCTGTGCCAGGCGTAGGACGGTCGCCGCTTCCAGGTTGACACTCGTGCGGGCCGGCACGTTATAAAGCACGAGGGGCACTGAAGTCGCTTCGGCGACGGCCTGGTAGTGCTGGTACAGGCCCTCCTGGGACGGCTTGTTGTAGTAGGGGGTCACGACCAGCAGGCCGTCTACGCCCGTTTCCGCCGCCGCCCGCGACAGTTCCACGGTCTCGGCGGTGTCGTAGCTGCCCGTCCCGGCCAGGACTTTGGCCCGGTCCTCCACGGCCTTGACGACGGTCTCGTACATCCGCATCTTCTCGTCCAGGCTCAGGGTCGCGCTCTCGCCGGTCGTGCCCGTGACGACCAGGCCATCGGAGCCGTGCTCGGTTAGCCACTGCGCCATTCGCCCGGCTTCGGCATAATCCACGCCGCCCGCCGCGTCGAACGGCGTGATCATGGCGGTCAAAACGCGGCCAAAAATCGGCTCAGGAATTGCCATAGTTCTTCCCCAATAAGTTCTGCTCGACGAGGCTTTCGGCGATCTGGACGGCGTTTGTCGCCGCGCCTTTGCGCAGGTTGTCGCTGACCACCCAGAAGTTCAGGCCGTTCGGGTTGCCCAGGTCCTGCCGGATGCGGCCTACATAGGTGGTGTCCTTGCCCGCCGCGAAGAGCGGAGTCGGGTAGGCGCGGTATGGGTTATCGCCGCCGATTTCGTCCAAGACGGCAATGCCGGGGGCGTCGTGCCAAAGGGCGCGGGCGTCGGCGGGCGTGATCGGCCGCTCCGTCTCCACATAGACCGCCTCGGAGTGGCCGATGAAAACGGGGACGCGGGCCGTGACCATCGGCGTGATGCGGATTGCGTCGTCGCCCATGATCTTGCGCGTCTCGTGGACCAGCTTCATCTCCTCCGACGTGTAGCCACCGTCGTCGAAGCCGCCGATCTGCGGGATGACATTGGCGGCGACCTGCACCGGGAAGGCCGGGCCGGGCTGGGTGACGGCGCGGCCCTCGGCCAGCGCCACGTTCTGATCCTTCAGCTCCTCAGCCGCCGCGCCGCCCGCGCCGGAAACGGCCTGATAGGTGGCGACCAGGACGCGCGTGACCCGCACGGCGTCGTGCAGCGGCTTGAGCGCCAGAACGAGTTGCGCCGTGGAGCAGTTCGGGTTGGCGACGATGCCCTCGTGCCGTTTCAGCGCCGCGGCATTGACTTCCGGGACGACGAGCGGGACATCGGGCCGCATCCGAAAGTCCGCGCCGTTGTCTATGACGACCGCGCCGCGCTTGACGGCCTCCGGGCCAAAGGTGACGGCGGCGCCCTTTTCCCCTTCGGTCCCGGCGAACAGGGCGATGTCTATCCCCGCGAATGCCTCCGCCGTCGTGGCATGGACGGCGTAGCTGCGGCCATCCACGACCATCGTGCGCTCGCTGCGGGCGAGGACGCGCACCTCGCGGGCAGGAAAATGATGCTCGGCAAGGACGCGCAGCATCTCTTGCCCCACCGCGCCCGCGCCGACAACGGCGACGTTGTATTCTGACATGGCTTTCATTAACATCTCACTTCGTCGGCATCCCCGGCGCCGAGACGGCCCGGTGCAGCTGCTCGCAGAGGTAGTCCAACAGGGCCGCATTGCCTGCGGCGCCGGGCTGGAAGCTCAAGCCCTCCTGCGAGATGTCCTCGGTCAGCAGGACGATCGGGATGCGGGCGGCTTCTTCCTCGGCTTTCAGCGCGACCATGAGACCGAACAACTCACTCTCGGGCGCGGTCGTGTCGAGCAGTACAAGCGCGGGCGTTTCCGTGATGACATACGCGACGGCTTCAGGCGCGGTTTCGACGACCTGGAGCGCGATCCCCGCTTCTTGTAGTTTCGGCGCGGCTTCGGCGAAATCCTCGCAGACCGCCGCGTCCCGCCCGCACACGGCCAGCGCCTTGCGGCTGCCCGGCCTGGCCCGGCAAGCGGCGGTGACGGCGGACAGCAGCTCGGTCTGCGACAGCGGCTTTTGCAGGAACGAGAACGCGCCCATCGCCAGATCCCCGCGCGCGGGATCACCCAGGACGGAAAGGACGATGATCGGGATCGGCGACGTGGCGCGATCCGCCTTCAGCGCACGCAGGGCGCGCAGACCGTCCATGTCCGGCATCATCATGTCCAGCGTGATGGCATCGGGCTTGTGCAGCCGCGCCTTCTGCCGCGCCTCCTCGCTGTCCGACGCCTCCAGGGTCCCGTAGCCGCGTCGGTGCAGCGTGTGGCGGATCAAGCTGCGGACGTAGGCGTCGTCGTCCACAATCAGCACGAGGCCAATGCCCCGCTCCGGCAGAGCGACCGGGGCGGGCGCCTGGCTGCCCGCCGTTTCGGGAAAGAGCGGCAGCGTGAAAAAAAAGCGGCTGCCCCGGCCCGGCGCGCTTTCCAGCCAGATCGCGCCGCCGAGCAGCTCGATGGTGGTCTTGGCGATGACCAGCCCCAGCCCGGTCCCGCCCGCCTCGCGCGTGCTGGAATTATCGGCCCGGAAAAACTTCTGGAACAGCTTGGGCTGATCCTCTTCCGCGACCCCGATGCCGCTGTCGGCGACGCAGGTGGTCACGCTGGCCTCGCCGGACACTTCCAGGCTGACCTTGACCCAGCCGCCTTCTGGGGTATACTTGATGGCGTTGCTGACAAGGTTCGCCAGAACCTGCGTCACTTTGTCCGTGTCGCCCCGGACGGGCGGGATGAACTCGGGAAGGCTGGCGTCCATGCTGATCTGCTTTTCATCGGCGGCGGCCTTCATCAGCCGGAGCGTGTCGGATACGATGGCCCGGTAGTCAATCGGCTCGTGCTTGATCTGGATGGTGCCGGACTCGATCCGCGAGATGTCCAGGATGTCGTTGATCAGGTTGGAGAGCCGCGTCGTGCTGCTCTGGATGATGCCCAGGAATTCGGATTGCAGCTCGGATAGTTCGCCGGTCGCGCCCGACAGCAGCAGGTCCGTGTAGCCTTTGATGCTGGTGAGCGGCGTCCGCAGCTCGTGCGAGACGACGGAAATGAAATCCGTCTTCATTTTGTCCAGTTCCCGCTCGCGCGTGACGTCCCGCAGCACCAGGATGCGGCCGATAGTTTCCTGCCCGTCTTCGCCCTGTACCGGCGCGGTGTAGAATTGCAGAAAGCGCTTGTCCGAGCCGTCCAGCGCGATGATCTCCTCGGCGACGCCGCGCTCATCCTGCTCGTGGCCGGGCAAAAGCACGGCCAGGCGGCTGCTGAGGCGGGCCAGCCGCTCCAGCAGCGGGGGCGGCGCTTCCTCCGCCGTGTGGTTCAGCAGCGCCTCGGGCCGGCCGCCCAGCAGCTCGCCGAAGCGCCGGTTGATCAGCACGAAGTGGCCGCTCCGGTCCAGCATGGCGATGCCGTCGTTAGCCGCATCGAGGACGGACTCGAAGCGGTGGTTGAGCGTCGCCAGCACCCCGTTCTGCTCGCGCAGCGCGCTTTCGCGCAGCGCGATGACGTCCGCCATGTGGTTGAACGCGCGGGCCAGGTCGGCGAACTCGTCCCCGACGCTGGCGACCACGCGGGACTGATAATCGCCGTGCTCGATCCGTTCCGCGCCCCGCCGGAGCTGCCCCAGGTGCAGCGTGATCGGCTGGGTCAGCAGCCGCCCAATAATCACGGCGGGGACCAGGACCACGACCATGCCCAGGGCGTAGTCGCGCAGCCGGATTTCGTCCCCCTGCAAGTGGATGAAGACGATGCCGATCAGCAGCGTGAAGGCCAGTGGGACGAGATAAGCCAGCACGATCCGGTTTGCGATTTTTCGACCGAACGACATCGTTTCCCGCTACCAAGTAAATTCAAGAAAGCCGGTCCCAAACGCGCCTATGTCCCCAGCAGCTTCCCCTCAGACCCCTTTAGAATACCCGAAAACCCGCACAATCGTGGTGATTCCGACCTACAATGAGGCCGACAACCTGGAGAAAGTGGCGCGGGAGGTGCTCAAACAGCCCGCGCCGGTGGACCTGCTGATCGTGGACGACGACTCCCCCGACGGCACAGGACGGATCGCCGACGCCCTGGCGCAGTCGTCCGTCTCGGAAGGCCGCGTCCACGTTCTGCACCGCGCGGCGAAAGAGGGTCTGGGACGGGCATACCTGGCCGGCTTCGCCTGGGCGCTGGCGCGCGACTATGATGCGGTCGTGGAGATGGACGCCGACCTGTCGCACGACCCGCTCTACCTGCAAACCATGACCGAGGCCGGGCGCACGTCGGACGTGGTCATCGGCTCGCGCTACCTGAACGGCATCTCGGTCATCAACTGGCCCCTGCGCCGGATTCTGCTGTCGTGGGGCGCGAACTGGTATGTGCGGACGGTGACGCGGCTGACCGTCAATGACTGCACGAGCGGCTACCGTCTCTACCACCGGCGCGTGCTGGAAGCGGTTGACCTGGGCAGTGTCCACTCCAATGGCTACTCGTTCCAGGTGGAAATGACGTTCCGGGCACAGCTCGCCGGCTTTCAGATTTCCGAGGTGCCGATCATCTTCACCGAGCGGCGGGCGGGCCAGTCGAAGCTGTCCAAAGGGGTGGTGTGGGAGTCGTTCGTCATGCCACTCAAGCTGCGCTGGCGGGAACGGACGCTGAGGCGGCAGATGGAGAAGGCTCCCCCCGTTCCCAATCCTGGGGGAGCCGGAGGGGACATACCGGGCACGTCTGATTCCCCCAGCATTGGGGGCTAGGGGGCGCTCACAGCAGGTTCTCCAGCCCGTACACCAATTCACCACCGTTGGCGGCCAGCGCGGGAGCGTGGCGGACGGCGAGGAGGACGCCGGGCATGAAGGATTTGCGGTCAATCGAGTCGTGCCGGAGAGTCAATGTCTGGCCCAGGCCGCCGAAAATGACCATTTGAGAGGCGACGAAGCCAGGCAGGCGGACGGAATGAATGGGAACATCCCCCACCCCTTTGCCGCCGCGCGCGCCGGGAATCTTCTCGAAGGCGTCGGGCGGGAGGGCCGTCGGCGCGGCATCGGCGCGGCCTTCGGCGATCATCTCGGCGGTCTTGGCGGCCGTCCCCGAAGGCGCGTCCAGCTTCTTCTCGTGGTGCATCTCGATGATCTCGGCGTCGGGCATATGCCTCGCGGCGAGGCGGGCGAACTGCATCATCAAGACGGCCCCGATAGCGAAGTTCGGGGCAATCAGCGCGCCGCACCCGTGCCGGCGGCACAGTTCACGGACGTGGACAACGTCGGCGGGCGATAGACCCGTCGTGCCGACGATGGGAACGACGCCGGCCGCCAGCGTGGTCTCGATATTGCCCAGGACGGATTCCGGGACGGAGAAGTCCACCAGGGCGACCGGCTTGGACGCTCCCAGCGCATCCCCCAGGCTGTCGTCCTTGTCCACCTCGGCCACCAGCGCCAGATCCGGCTCGGCGCGGACGGCGGCGACGACTTCGCGGCCCATGCGGCCCAGCGCGCCCGAAACGGCGACTGTGATCCGATCCGTCATTTGCCCGCCTTCTCGATCTTCCTGGTTTCCGTCTTCTTGACGGGTTTCTCCGTCTTCTCCGCTTTCTTGCCCGTGCCGTTTTTTGCCGTTTTCGTGAACGGGCCGACGGTCGCCATCGCGTAGGCGTCCGCGCCGAAGACGTACTCCGTCACCTCGGCGATGTCGTCCAGAGTGACCGCGATGATCTTGCCCATGATCTCATCAATCGGGATCACCCGGTCATAGGTCAGCTCGTTGCGGCCGATACGCATCATGCGCGAATTCATGCCCTCCTGGCTCATCACGATGGAGCCGCGAAACTGGTTCTTGGCGCGCTCCAATTCCTTCTCAGTGATGTTGTTCTTGCGGACGTTCTTGAACTCCGCCCGGACCAGCTCGATCACCTGCTCCGCCGTCTTGGGGCTGGTGCCGGAATAGACGCCGAAGTAGCCGCCCTCCCGATAAGACTGAGAATAGGAGCCGACCGAGTAGGCCAGGCCGCGCTTTTCACGGATCTCCTGGAACAGCCGGCTGCTCATGGAGCCGCCCAGGACGTTGTCCAGAATGGACAGCTTGTACTTGTCGTCGGACAACTGCGAGTAGCCGGGCGCGCCGATGACCAGGTTGACCTGCTCGATGGGCTTCTCGACGTAGATCGTTTCGGGGGTGAACTGCGGCCGCGTGTCCGGCTCGCGCCAGGCCGCTTTGCTGCCGGAGAGGTGGCCGAGCCGCTCCCGCACCATCGCCACAATCTCCTCATGGTTCAGGTTGCCCGCTGCCGCGACCACGATGGTATCGGGGGTATAATGCCCCGCCATATAGCCCTTCAGGTCCCCGGATTGGAGACTGGAAACCGTTTCGGGGGTCCCGATGATGCTTTTGCCCAGGACATGGCCGGGCCAGAGCGTCTGCGCGAACACGTCATGGACCAGGTCGTCCGGCTCGTCGTCGCGCCGCTTGATCTCTTCCAGGATGACGTTCTGCTCGCGCGCCAATTCCTCGGCGTCTATGTTGGAGTTCAGGAACATGTCCGCCAGGACGTCAATGGCGAGCGGGACATGTTCGGAGAGTATCCGTACATAGTAGCAGGTGTTCTCTTTGGACGTGAAGGCGTTGATGTCGCCGCCGACCGAGTCGATCTGGTCGGCGATCTGCTGCGCGGTGCGCGTCGGCGTCCCCTTGAACAGCATGTGCTCGATGACATGCGAGATGCCGCGCAGCTTGTCGGACTCGTCGCGCGCCCCCACCCCGACCCAGAGGCCGAGCGCCACCGACTGGACATAGGTGATGTTCTCGGTGACGATGCGGACGCCGTTGGGAAGCACTTCGCGTTGTAGCATAATGGGTGAATAATCCTCGTGATTTATTTGTCGGCTCTAGTATACCCGCTATTGTTTAGGGGTCCGGCCTTGTGCTTGAGAATCTGGGACGCGCGGCGCGGGCGGCCAGACGCCCAAAGCATTCAGGGCCGATGGGTCTTTCCGGCCTGTCCCGCGTCGCCAATAATGTTCAGCCTGTTCGACAAAGGCGCGGGCTTGTTCTTTGTTGGGAAATGCTGACTTCGGCACGACAACAGCAGTCGGAACATTCTGGCAAAAGCAGATGTGTTCCGCCGTCTCGACTATGGCATTCACCTCACGCCAGCGAATCCTGTTCCACCCGAATAGCACTCTGTTCAGAAGATGACGCTCTTGCAGTTTCACGGTCCGAATTTTAGTCAGTTGCCAAACAGTGAGGCCAGAAGCGAAATAACTTGCGAGACTAACACAGACCAGCAGACCAACTTTTTCAAGAACTTTCGGGGAAAGCCGCGTCGTCAGAAGCCAGGTTATTGGATGGTGATGTGATGTCGTGTTAAGTGCGGGGAGAGTCAGGAACAAGAGACCAAGCATGATCCAAACGATACGAGAAGGCAGGGTCATATGTGCCAGGCCCACTCTGTAGCCCTCTATACGGTACTGGAAGGTTATTCGATAAGTGACTTCGCACATCTCTGCCTCAACCGCAAATAGGCGGCGGAGAGCTATTCTCCGCCGCCTGCTGGTTGTCCTGCCGGACGTTGCGTTTCCTCTACATCTTACCCATCGCGCCGCCCATTGACCCGGACATGGCACCGCCCATGCCCATCGGGACGGCCTTTGCACCGCTGCCGTTAGTCTCGCCCAGTGTGCCGTCGGTCGCCTGGGAGCGCTCCCAGGGCGGGCGCGTGGCGCAGGTGGGGTCCACGCCGGCCAGCATCATGCCCTGGCCGTTCGACTCGTGGGCGCGGAAGGAGGGCGGGTCGGCGGGGTCGCGCATCTGGATGAGGACCGTCGTGCGCGCTTCGTCGCTTTCGTTGATGCCCGACCCGTGGATGGTCAGGTAGCTGAAGAACAGAGCATCACCGGCTTTAGCTTCGCAAGGGACAGCTTCGGAGACGGGATATTCTTCAGGCGACAGGTGCCAGGAGCCGGCGGCGATATGCGGCAGCATCCCCCGCTTGTGCGAACCGGGGACGACCCGGACGCAGCCTTTCTCGACCGGCGCGTCGTCGAAGTGGATGATGGCGGCGATCATCGAGTGGTTCTCGTGCGGGAAAAACGGCGCGTCCTGGTGCATCGGGAACGGCGAGCCTTTCTCCGGCGGCTTGATGAACATCTTGGTGTGATGGAGCTGGACGTTCGGCCCGATGAGGTCGGCGGCAACGCCCGTCAGCTTCTCGTTGACCAGGAGCCGCGAGAAGGCGGCGGACTGGAACTGGACATCGTGGCAGTGCAGGAGCTGGGTCGGCTTGTCCGTGACGGTGTTGGCGCTGCCCCAGGTCGAGTTGATGCTGCGAATGGCGCTCAGGCGCTGGGCCAGGTCGTGCGCCTCCTGACGGTAGGCGGCGGCCTCTTCGGGCGTCAGCAGGCCCGGAACCAGGACATAGCCGTTGTCGGCATAGAATTGTTTCTGTTCGTCGGTAAGCATCGGGGGTTCTCCTTGTGGTGTGAGGATACCCCACTCCCCAGAGTATCGTCTTTAGACCAAATCGCCCGGATGTTGGATATTTGAGACACGGTACTGTTCGGGATGCCGCCGCATCTCCCCCGGCGGGCCACCGAAGTGAGCGGTGAAGACGCGCGTGAAGTGATGAACGTCCGGGTAGCCGACCGTCGCGGCGACTTCCTTGATCGGCATCGGCGACCGGAGGAGCAGGCCGCGCGCGCGGTCCATGCGGGCGTGGGTGATGTAATGCGCGGGCGATTTGCCGGTGAAGCGCGTGAACAGGCGCGCCAGGTGGCGCGGCGAGAGGTGGACCTGCGCGGCGATCTCGGCCAGCGGCAGCGGGCGGCTCAGGTTGTCGTGGATGAAGCGGACGGCCAGCCGCGCGGCAAGGTCGCCGGGATCAGGCCCCGCCGGCTCCGCAGCGGCCAGCCGGTCTTGTCCCGATGCGGCCTGCGCGATGCCCAAAATCAACGCTGTCGCCAGCGCCTGATACTGCGTCTCATAGGCCCCGCCGGGCGGCGCGGCGGCGACGGCCCGCAGCGCCCGCCATAAGGCCCCCACCTGCCCCTGTCCGTCCGGCGCGACCAGGGTTTCCGACTCGGTGAAGGCCCGCAGCAGAGCATCCGCCTCACCCGGAGGCTTCGCCGTGGCGGGGATCCACCCGAACGAGACCCAGAACAGCTCCATGTTCGGGCGGCCCGTGTTGACGATCTGGTGGATCACGCCCGGACGCGCGACGAACAGGTCTCCCTGCCCCACCCGATGCGCCCGGTCCTGCACGATGAACTCGCCGGCTCCATGCCCGCCGACCAGGCAGACCTCAAAAAACGTGTGCCGGTGCGGCCGATTGTCCGCCAGGTGCCGTGCATAGGCCCAGTGCAGCACTTCCAGCGTCCCCCGCCCCAGCGGCATCCGCCCCAAGCCCTGGTTCAGTCGTTCCAGCCAGTCCATAGTTGCTTCTTAGCCGAGTCGCGGCGGCGGGGGCCAGACTTCACCATCTTGCGGGGCTGGCGAGCCGGATTTGGCGCTGCGCCAATAGGCCATCGCAGTGTCGTAGAAAACTTGTCCCTGACGCGGATCGTCAAAAGCGGTGCGCGGGATGATGTTGTATCCGTTCTTCCGCCGAAAGTAGACGTCGCCTCGATGCCACCAAATCCTCTTTATGTTCACCCAGGGAATGTCCGCCGGAAGCAACACGATCTTGCCGCCGACGACTTTGCGGCTGGTGTCACAGAGATGTTCGGAGGTGAGCACCGTGACATTGACGGGGTTGCTCTCGGTGTCAGGATAGAACTTCATCACCCTGTTTCTGATGCCTGCGAGGGAAGAAAAGACCTGGATGCAGAAGATCCAAAGGAAGACTGAGGGAAGCCGCCACCAGTGAGGCGAATACAAGTACAGAGAAGATTGCAGGAGCGGAAACTGCCAGTAAGCACACCAAGTCGCCAGCGCTGGAGTCAACAAGAGGTATATCCACACCATCGGCTGACCTAATAGAACATGCAAATTGCAGCGCCACGCATCGTTCCGGGATATGTGGTAGGCAATCTCCACTCAGAGCGCCTCCATCAAAACGAACTGCACCCGCCGGTCCCCCAGGACCTCGGCCTGGTAGGCCCGCACCCGCGCCGTCAGCCGCAGGCCGTTCAGGTACATCCGCAGATCGGCGAGGTCCTGCCCCTGCTGCTCCCGGACAGCCGCCGCGCTCGCGCCGGGCAGGACGCGGTGGTAGTGGGCGCAGGTCGCCGCCTCTGGGCCGTCCGGCGCGGCCCCGTGGAAGATCAGCAGCAGTTCCTCGACCTTGTGGACACGGACCAAAAACGCCAGGTCGTCCCGGTACTGCGTCGCCCGCAGGAACTCGTACCCGCCCGGCGTCAGCGCGGCAGGCCCGCCCGGCGTGTAAAACCGGTCATAGTCGCGGATGTGCAGGTGGTTTTGCAGGAACTCATCAATGGCCTCCTGCAAGCGCCCGTCCGAGCAGCAGGCGACCAGTACGCGCGGGCGCTCGACGTTCCACTGGAACCGGCTGGTGTAGACGGGGGCGGTCTGTTCGGTGAGAGCGGTCATGGGTTCAGGCTCCAATGCGCGGCGGAGGCGGCCAGACACCCTGATCCGCCGTGGCAGCATGGCGTTGATTAGCTTTTGCTATATCCCAATGCTGTCGAGTTAGATCGAAGAATTTCGCCGCTTGAGCAGAGTCAGTGAATGCTGACTTTGGGATAATCAGCGCGCGCCTGCCATTCAGAATGAAATAGAAAGCGTTCTTGGTGCTTACAATGTCTTCAAATTCGGACCAGTGGCGGTAGTAACCGACTGACTGTGGTTCGCCCCAGCAGAAATCGAACTTCCCGATCTCGGCGATGCGCTCTCCGACAGCGCCTGGTGTTAGTGATTTCCAAAACCTGAACAGCATTGTAGCCATAAGAATGGCTGCCTGTACCGTGAGTATTACGAGTCCGAGAGCCGCGCTAGGAGCCAGCGTGTTCCTGACTCCAGAACTATAGCCGGGGATGAAATTCAGGCAAGGCACCAACAAACAGAAGGCGGCTAGAAAGATAATTCTACGAAGAACGCGCCGCCTCCATAAATACCAGTGGTACTGCCATATGTGCTTTTTTGTCAGCGTATATTCTATTCTCATGGCAAATGGACTCGCGGACAGCAGAAACCGGAACAGGCGGCAGAGAATTATTCTCTGCCGCCTGTTCCGGTTTCTGCTTTTGCCGAACGCTTACCGCTTGGGGCGGAAGCGGGCGCGGGGGGCTTCGTCGTCGGCCTGGGCGATGGGGGATGCGGCCGGGGCGATGTCCCCGGCGCCTTCGGAGCGGGATGGTTCAAAGGAGGCGGCGCGCTCGGGGCGGTCGCCGCCGGGGCGCGGGCTACGGTCGCCGCCGCGATCTCCGCTGAAGCCGCCGCCACGACCGCCGCGATCCCCGCCTCGGTCGCCGCCGCGTCCGCCGCGATCACCGCCGCCGGGGCGCGGGGGGCGGCCCGGCTCGGGGTTGGCGGGGTCGAAGGGCTGGTCCAGGCCGCGCGCGGTCAGGTTGACTCGCCCCTGCGCGTCCACTTCGGTGACGCGGACGCGGAGCTTGTCGCCGAGTTTGACCACGTCCTCGGGCTTGCCGATGCGCTCGTCCGAGTCGGTGAGCTGGGAGACATGGACCAGGCCGTCCTTGCCGGGCATGACCTCGACGAACGCGCCGAACTGAAGGAAGCGGACAACCGTGCCCTCAAACTCGTCGCCGGGCTTAAGCGTTCGGGTCAGGTCTTCGACCGCCTTGCGGGCGGCCTCGCCGGCCGCGCCGTCTACAGACGCGATATAGACCGTGCCGTCCTGCTCGATGTCAATCTTCGCGCCCGTATCGGCCGTGATCTTCTTGATCGTCTTGCCGCCCGGCCCGATGACCAGGCCGATCTGCTCCGGCTCGATCTGGATGGTGAAGATGCGTGGAGCATACAGCGACAGGTTCTCGCGGGGCGCGGGAATGGCCTGGGTGATCTTGTCCAGGATAAACAGGCGGGCATCGCGCGCCTGCCCGAATGCCTGCACGAAGACGGCGCGGGGGACGCCGCCGATCTTGGTGTCAAGCTGCAAGGCCGTAATGCCCTCGGCGGTTCCCGCGACTTTGAAGTCCATGTCGCCGGAGAAGTCTTCCATGCCCTGGATGTCGGTCAGGACGGCGTACCGGCGACCCTGGCCCCCCTCGCCGCTGCCTTCGGGGCCTTCGATCAGGCCCATGGCAATACCCGCCACGGGGGCCTTGATGGGAACGCCCGCGTCCATCAGAGCCAGGGTGGAGCCGCAGGTGGACCCCATCGAGGTCGAGCCGTTGGACTCCAAAACTTCCGAGGTCAGCAGCATGGTGTACGGGAACTGCTCGCGGGAGGGAATGACCGCGCGCAGGGCGCGCTCGGCCAGCATCCCATGCCCGATCTCGCGGCGGCCCGGCCCGCGCATCGGGCGCGCTTCGCCGACCGAGTAGGGCGGGAAGTTATAAAAGTGCATGTAGTGCTTTTCGGTGTCTTCTTCCAGCGTGTCCACCATCTGGGCATCATCGCCCGACCCCAGCACCAGCGTCGTCAGCACCTGCGTCTGGCCGCGCGTGAACAGGCCCGTGCCGTGGACGCGCGGGAGCAGGCCGACCTCGCAGATGATCTGCCGGATGTCGGTCGTGCCGCGCCCGTCGGGCCGCTTGCCTTCGGAGAGGATCAGGTCGCGGAGCTGGTCTTTGACGGCCTTGTCGGCGGCTTCCTTGATGTCGGCGACGTTGTCCGGGTACTGGTCCTTGAGGTTCTCGACGACGTCGTTAATCAGCAGGGTCAGGCCGGCCTCGCGGGAGGACTTGTCCGGGTCCTGCAAGCCCGCCCGCAGGGTGGCGTTGAAGCGCTCACGGATGACTTCCAGAATCTCGGCGTGGACATGGTGCAGGGGGACGTCCGTCTTGGGCTTGCCCACTTTTTCGGCTAGTTCGCGCTGCATGGCGCACAGCTTCTTGCAGGCTTCGTGCGCGAAGTCCATCGCTTCCAACATCTTCTCTTCGGAGACTTCGGACGCGCCGGCTTCGACCATCGCGATGGCCTCTTCGCCCGCCGCGACGATCAGGTCGAGGGGGCTTTCGCCCTGCTGCTCGAAGGTGGGATTGAGGATGAAAGCGCCGTCGGCGTCCAGCCCGACGCGGACGCAGCCGATGGGGCCACGGAAGGGGATGTCCGAGACCATCAGCGCGGCGGAGGCGGCGGTGACGGCGAGAACGTCGGGGGAAAACTCGGGCTGGTACGAGAGCGGCATGGCGATGATCTGGGTCTCGTTCCGCATGCCATAGGGGAAAAGCGGGCGCAGGGGGCGGTCAATGAGGCGCGACGTCAGGGTCGCCTTTTCGCCGGGCCGGCCGCCGCGCTTGATGAAGCCGCCGGGGATCTTGCCGTTGGCGTATTTTCTTTCCTCGTAATCGCAGGTAAGCGGGAAAAAGTCGAGGTTGGACTTCGGCTCTTTGGACATCGTGGCGGTCGCCAGGATGATGGTGTCGCCGTTCTGAAGCAGGACGGAGCCGTTGGCCTGCTGGGCGAGCTTGCCGGTGCTGATGCGGAGCGTCGCGCCGCACCATTCGGTCTCTACAAATTGTTCCATGTGTCTTTGTTCATTTCTCCATTTACGCAGTGACGCTTGAAAAGCAAAAAGCCCCCCGCGCTGTTTAAGTCGCCGGGAGGCCGTTGCCGTCGGGGGCCGCGCCGGGCGTCGTGGCCGGACGCGGCGGAAAACTTAGTGCCGGCTGCGGATGCCGAGCTTGGCGACGAGCGCGCGGTAGCGCCCGATGTCTTTGGCCGCCAGATAGTTGAGCAGGCGCCGCTGCTTGCCGACCTGCACCATCAGGCCGCGCTGCGTGTGCTTGTCGTGCCGATGCACTTTGAGATGCTCGGTCAGGTTCTTGATGGACGTGTTCAGCAGCGCGATCTGGACTTCGGGTGAGCCGGTGTCGGACTCGTGCGTCTTGTTGTCGCCGATCACGACTTCTTTTTGTTCTTTGAGCAGAGCCATGTCGCTCTTGTTCCCCCTGTTGCGTTAAAACCTTGTGATAATCGGCACAGTATACCCGGTCTGGATAACGGGTGTCAAGTGACGCGCGGCTCTCGTGGGACCCGCGCTTTCTGATCGTCGGCCTGCGTTTCCGGCTCCGGTGCGGCGGGCTTGGGCGCGATCTGGCCGGCATCCCTGGCTTCGCGGCGGTTAGCGTTGGAGATGAGTGAGTCCGGCAGGTCCGACCACAGCCGGTAAAGGTGGACAATCGTCACGATGGCCAGGGCCGCGACCGGGGCGGCGAACAGCGTCCCGACGATGCCGTTGATCTCCAGGCCCGCAAACAGGACGAAGAGGACCAAGACCTCGTGCAGTCCCAGGGCCGCCCCGACCAGCTTTGGGTACAAGACCTTGCCACCGACCTCGTTGATCAAGAAAAACAAGGCCACAACAATGACGGCCGCCACGACCGGGTGGAAATGCGTGTGACTGATGAGCGCCACGAGGACGGCGGGAACGGCGCCGATGTAAGGGCCGAAGACCGGAATCAGCGCGGCCACCACGACGAACAGGCCGATCAGGAGCCAGGGTTTGAGGCCGATCGCGAAACAGCCCAATGCTGCCGCCGCGCCCATGATCAGCGCGATAATCAGCTGGCCGCTGACAAAGCCGCCCAAGATGCGGCTGACGTCCGTCTCCCAGAGATCGGCCCGACGGCCCAAATCCGTTGGGAGCATCCCGTTGAACTTCTCGCGCATGTCCGGCGCAAATATGAGGAAGTACAGGGCGATCAGCAGCACGATGACGGCTTCGGCGAGGTCGGTGAAGGAGCGGCGGACGAGCGGCAGGGCCTCCTTGCCCGCCCGCGCACCGAGGGATGTGACCGAAGAGGGCGGGTGCTGGATCGCGTCCGTCAGGCTGAAATGGATATGCCGGGCGGCCAGCTTCTGGTCTAGAAGACCCGCCTGATCCAGTGCGGCCTGCTTGTATTGGGGGAAATTCTGCTGGATTTCCTGCACCTGGAAGGCGATTTTGCCTTCCAGAAACCACGCCCCCAGCCCGAAGAGCGCGAGGAGGCCGACGAAGACGACGGCGACACTGAGAGGCCGCGAAAGGCGCGTCCGGCTCAGACGCTCCACCAGGGGACTGAGGGCATAGGCAACCAGGCCGCCGAGGGCGAACAGGAGCAGCGTATGATGAATGTAGGTCGCAATGTGGATGCCGACGCCGATAAATGTCAGCAGCAGCAGCACGGTCGCGATGATGATGAGCAGGCGCGTCCATTTTTCCATGCCGCCTTATACCCGCTCCTCGCCGCAGACAACCGGGCCGGCTACCCCAGCCGCGCCGCGATCTGCTCCACGTCCTGCCCCATCTGGGCGACCAGCGAGTCCAGCGAGTCAAACCGCTGCTCGTCCCGGACCTTCTCCCGGAAGTCCAATTCCAGCGGCTGGTCATACAAGTCTTCCGCGAAGCCGTCCATCAGGAACGCCTCGACTTTGCGCCCGCCGTCGCCGTCCGTGGTCGGGTTCGTGCCCACGCTGACGGCGGCGCGGACCTGCCGCCCGTCGGCCAGCCGGGCGTAGGCGGCGTAGATGCCGTTACCGGGCAGGAGTTGACCGGGCTGGGTCGGAGTGAGGTTTGCCGTCGGATACCCCAGCGTCCGGCCCAGCCGCTTGCCATGTCCGACAACCCCCTGCACGACAAACGGATGGCCGAGCAGGTGAACAGCGGCGGGCAGGTCGCCTCCAGCGGCCAATCCCCGGATCTGGGTGCTGCTGATGCGCTCGCCGCCGATGAGGATGGGCGGCACGACGGTGACGGCGAAGCCGTTGCGCGCGCCGTCGCGCAGCAGCGTCGTCACCGACCCCGACCGCCGCGAACCATAGCAGAAGTCCGCACCGACCAGGACGTGCCGCGCGCCCAGTGTGCCTTCCAGCACATCCGCCACGAAGGCTTCCGGGGACAAATCGGCAAAGTCGCGGTCGAAGCGGACGACGGCGACGGCCTCAATTCCGCCGCCGTAGGCATCCATCAGCGCGACTCGCTGGGGGAGCGAGGCGATATAGGGGGGAGACTGCTGGGGGGCGAACAGCTCGGTGGGATGAATGTCGAAGGTCAGGGCCAGCGGCGTCAGCCCCTGAGAGCGGGCCTCGCGGACCGTCTGCTTGAGGATTTCCTGATGCCCGCGATGGACGCCGTCAAAGACGCCGATGGCGACGGCGGTGTCTTGCAGCGTTTCCGGCGACGTTTGGAGCGGATAGAGGGTACGCATGGTTCGCAATCAGTGACCCGGCGTTGAACATTTCCCGGCGCTGGAAGTGCCGGGCTACTCAAAGTGAAAGTCGCTCCGCGACTGAGGAACACCGCCCGCGAGCATTTCCTCAGTGCCAGAGGCACTTTCACTCGCTAGTAGACCGGCACTTCCAGTGCCGGGCCTTAAGACGCAAACACCTTGAATGGGCGCAGTTGTTCCCCGTCCGCGCGGGCCAGCGCGACCAGTTCGCCGCCCGCGTCCATGACCTTGACGACGGCGCCCGCCGGCAGGTCCGAACGGAGCGCGCGGCCATGCGCGATGTCGTCTCGCTCCGCGTCCGCCGCCAGGAGGTGCGCCGGCATCTCGGCCAGGGCATCGGCGGGCGAGACCAGCAGACCCGGCAGGCTTTCCTCCGCCAGAGCGTCCAGCGGCGTCGCCGTCTCGATGGTGAACGCCCCGACGCGCGTCCGGCGCAGGGCGGCCATGTGTCCCCCCACCCCCAGCGCCGCGCCCAGGTCGGCGCAGAGGGTGCGGATGTAGGTCCCCTTGCCGCAGGCCACGTCAAGCATTGCCGTGGCGAGTTCGCCCGGCGTGAAGTCAATCAAACGGATAGAGTCAATGCGGATCGTCCGCGCCGCGCGCTCCACGGTCACGCCCTCGCGGGCCAGCTCATAGAGCCGCCGCCCCTCGTGATGCACGGCGCTCACCATCGGCGGGATTTGCGAGATGTCCCCGACGAAGCGCGGCAGGACGGCAGCCAAGTCCTTTTCCGAAAGGTGTCCCGCGTCCGTGCGCATCAAGACTTCGCCCGACGCATCTTCGGTCGTCGTCGTCACGCCCAGAGCCAGTGTCGCCCGGTACTCCTTGCCCTCATCGGCCAGGAAGTCCGAGAGGCGCGTGGCCGTGCCCAGGCACACCAGCAGCACCCCGGTCGCGTCCGGGTCCAGCGTTCCCGCATGGCCGACGCGCTTGAGCCGCGCCACGCGCCGGACGCGGGCGACGACATCGTGCGAGGTCATCCCCGCCGGCTTGTCAATGTTCAGGACACCGTTCATAGGCCCCCATTGTCCCCGACTGCTTCCGCGCTATAGTAACCGTCTGCCTGCCGCACGTCCACGCGCGCCCCGAACAGCTCGGTCAGCGTCGGCGTCGTCACCACGTCCCGCTTCGGGCCGTCCCGAAAGACCCGGCCGCCCTGCATCAAGATCACGCGCCCGATTTCGGGCAGAATTTCCTCGACGTGGTGCGTGACCAGGATAATCGTCTTCCCTTGACGAGCGATGCGGCGCAGGGTTTCGAGGAAGCGGCGGCGGGCGATCAAGTCCAGGCCCGTCGTCGGCTCGTCCAGCAGCAGGGCGCGCGGATCGGGGACGAGGGCGCGGGCGATGAGAACGCGCCGCGCTTCGCCCGTGGACATCTGCGCCATCGGCTTGCCGCCGAGCGGGGACGCCTCTATCAGAGCCAGCGCCTCCCGCGCCCGGTCGCGCATGGCGGGCGCGACGGCATGGTGCTGGGCCAGCCCCTGGGAGGCGAAGAAGCCCGACAGGACGACTTCCAGGCCGGTCAAGGCGCCGTCGGTGACAAAGGTCTGGTGCAGATCGGCGGACACGATTCCGAGCAGCGTCCGCAGCGCAAACACGTCCCAGCGGTCGCGGCCAAAAATGGTGATCTTGGGCCGCCCGTCCGTCCCCGCCAGCGGATATTCCTGCCGCGTGATCAGCTTGATCAGCGAGGACTTGCCGGACCCGTTGGGGCCGACGATGGCCGTGTGCTCGCCGGGCGCAATGGTGAGGCTCAGGTCGTCCAGGATGCGCGTCCCGCCTTTGACAACAGTGGCCCCGTCAATTCGGAGCAGAGGCGGCGTGTCGTTGTCTTTCAGCATATTTCGACGGCGTCTCCGACACGCACGAGGCCCGCGCCATCCGGGATCAGCAGTTGCCCGAATAGGACTTTCCGGTCTTTGAGCCGATACGCCGCCAGCGTCTTGAGCGGTTCAGGGCCGGCGGCTTCGCCCGTCGCCTGATCCACCGTGATGAGCGAGCAGCGGTCACAGGGCTTGACGCCATGAAAGACCGTGTTTCCGATGCGGATTTTCTGCCAGCCGTCTTCGGCGTAGGCCGATGACCCAGAAACGACGAGGTTGGGCCGGAACCGGTTCATCGGCACAGGCCGTTCCAGGCGCGAATTCAGGTCTTCCAAAGAAGCCTCGCCCAGCAGCAGGAGCGGGTAGCCGTCGGCGAAGCTGACAATGCCCTCGGCTGCGCTGTAGTCCGTATTGACCGCGCGGCGCGTCTCTTCGGGCATATAAACTAGGCGGCAGGGGACGCCGAGGAACCCCGTGAGCCAGCGGTCGGCTTCTTCGCCGACGGGCACGGCCCGGCAGACGCTGCGCCAGACGCGCACGGTCTCAGTGGCGTTGCCGGAGGGGTGGAGGGGCACACGCAACGCTTGACTGCCGGGCGCGCGCAGCGTCAGGCCCTCCGCCTCGACGTTGACGGATACCAGCGCCATGCGAGGCAGCGCGCGCTGAGTCAAAAAGCGACCGTCTTCGTCCACCAGCATCCAGCGGCGGTCGTGTTGCAGGCCGCGCGGCTCGACGTTTGCCGAGGGGACCGGAAAGCCGCCGAGAGATTTGATAGGATAGATGTTAATTTGGGTGAGTGTTGGCTGCGTCATCGTGACGGAGATTGTACCTGATTTAGCCTGTCGGCTGAAGCAGCGCAGCCACCTCGCGGGCGATCTGGCGCTCCTCGTCGGTCGGGATCACCCAGGCAGCCACCGAGGCATTGTCCGCGCTGACGGGAGCGGCTTCGCCGCCCGCCGCCGCATTGCGCCCCGCGTCCAGCCGCAGGCCCAGGAACCCCAGCCCCCGGCAGATGCGCTCGCGCACAGCGGGGGCGTGTTCGCCGATGCCGCCGGTGAAGGCCACGGCATCCAGGCCGCCCAGCGCGGCGGCGTAAGCGCCCAGGTACTTGCGGACGCGGTAGGCGAAGATTTCCAGAGCCAGATCGGCCCGTTCCTCCCCTTCGCTCGCCGCCTGTTCCAAATCGCGCACATCGCTCTGCCCCGCCAAGCCTTGGAGGCCGCTTCCGTGGTTCAGCAGGTCGTCCAGCCCCTCCGCCGTCATCCCCTGCGTCCGCAGCAGGTACAGCAGCAGGCCGGGGTCCACGTCGCCGGAACGTGTGCCCATCACCAGGCCTTCTAGGGGCGTCATTCCCATGCTGGTGTCTATGCTTTGGCCGTCCCGCACGGCGCAGACGCTGGCCCCGCTGCCGAGGTGGCAGGTGATGAGCCGTGTCCCCTGCGGCTCACGGCCCAGGCACTCCAAAAGCCGCCCCGACACATAGCGATGGGAAATGCCGTGGAAGCCATACCGGCGCAGGCCCAGCCGGTCAGACAGGTCGGAGGGCAGCGCGTAGCGCCAAGCCACTTCCGGCAGGGTGCGATGGAAGGCGGTGTCGAAGACGGCAACGCCGGGCTTGTCCGGCAGCAGGCGCGAGGCGGCTTCTATCAACGCCACTTCGGTCGGGTTGTGCAGCGGGTCAAGCTCCCGCAAGCCGCGCAGTTCGCCCAGCATGGGGGGCGTAACTCGTGTCGGCTCGGAGAAGCGCGCGCCGCCGTGAACAACCCGGTGCCCCACGGCGTCAATGCCCAGCGGCCGGCACTGGTCAATGGCTTTCTCGGCGGCCGGCAATAGAGCGTTTGGGTCCATGCGCTCGACGACGCCTTCGGTCAGAACCGTTTCGCCCTCGGATGTGATCCCGAACAGGCGGAACTTAAGGCTGGACGAGCCGACGTTCAGGGAGAGGATGTTCATGGGTTGTACCGCGCCCGGCACTGGAAGTGCCGGGCTACTCGGTAATGGAAGTCGCTCCGCGACTGAGGAAAAGTATCTATGAACGTGTCTTCAGTGCCGGAGGCACTTCCACTTTGAGTAGCCCGGCACTTCAGGGCCGGGTCCATTTCACCGGGTTCATCTCAGTTGTCGTCCTCCGTCTTCGGCGGATGGGCGGCCGTTCCCTCGCCGGTCCAGGTCCAGTCCCGGACTTCGGGCATGTCTTCCCCGTGTTTGCGGACGTAGTGGTGGTGCTCGGTCAGCTTGTCGCGGAGGTACTGCTTGAGGTAAGCCGCCCGGTAGCCGAGCGACGGTACGCGGTCTATGACGTCGCCCGCCAGGTGGAAGCGGTCCAGGTCGTTCAGCACCACCATGTCGAACGGCGTCGTCGTGGTGCCGTTCTCTTTGTAGCCACGGACGTGAATGTTGTCGTGGTTGGTGCGCCGGTAGGTCAGCCGGTGAATGAGATATGGATAGCCGTGGTAGGCGAAGATGACGGGCTTGTTCGGCGTGAAGATCGAGTCGAAGTCCCCGTCGTTGATGCCGTGCGGGTGCTCCGAATGCGGCAGCAATGTCATCACGTCCACGACGTTGACCACGCGAATCTTTAAATCAGGCAGGCGCTCGCGCAGGATGCTCACGGCAGCCAGCGTCTCCAGCGTCGGGACGTCCCCGGCGCAGGCCATGACGACATCGGGTTCACTACCCTGGTCATTGGAGGCCCAGTCCCAGATGCCGACGCCCGCCGTGCAGTGCTTGACGGCCGCGTCCATGTCCAAGAATTGCAGTGCGGGCTGCTTGCCGGCCACGATGACGTTGACGTAGTCGCGCGACCGCAGGCAGTGGTCGGCGACGGACAGCAGGCAGTTGGCGTCGGGCGGCAGGTAGACGCGGACGACTTCCGGCTTCTTGTTCATGACGACGTCGATGAAGCCGGGGTCCTGGTGCGAGAAACCGTTGTGGTCCTGCCGCCAGACGTGCGACGTCAGGAGGTAATTGAGCGAAGCGATGGGCATCCGCCAGGACAGCTTACGGCTCGTTTCCAGCCACTTGGCGTGCTGGCCGAACATCGAGTCAATGATGTGGATGAACGCCTCGTAGCAGGAGAAAAAGCCGTGCCGCCCGGTTAACAAATAGCCTTCCAGCCAGCCCTCAATGGTGTGCTCGCTCAAAATCTCCATGACGCGCCCGTCCGGGGCCAGGTGGTCGTCGTAGGGGACCGTTTCGGCCTCCCAGGCGCGGTTCGTCACGTCCAGCACGGCGTTCAGCCGGTTAGAGTTGTTCTCATCGGGGGCGAGGACCCGGAAGTTCTGATGATCGGCATTGCGCTTCATCACGTCCCGCAGGAAGACGCCCAGAACGCGGGTCGCCTCGCCGACCGTAGTGCCCGGCTTCTCCACCGGAACCGCATAGTCGCGGAAGTCGGGCAGGTGCAGGTCTTTGAGGAGCAGCCCGCCGTTGGCGTGCGGGTTCGCCCCCATGCGCCGGTCGCCTTTGGGAGCAAGGGCCGCCAGTTCCGGGCGCAGTGTCCCGTTCTCGTCGAACAATTCTTCGGGATTGTAGCTTCGCATCCACTCTTCCAGCAGGGCGACATGCTCGGGCGTGTTCATGTCCTCGATGGGCACCTGATGTGAGCGCCAGTAGCCCTCGGTCTTCTTGCCGTCCACTTCCTTCGGCCCGGTCCAGCCCTTGGGTGAGCGCAGGACGATCATCGGCCAGCGGGGCCGGGTCAGGTCGCCGCCCTCGCGCGCGTTCTGCTGGATCGCCTTGATCTCGTCGAGCGCCGTATCCAGCGTCTGGGCCATCAACTGGTGCATCTTTTCGGGGTCGTCGCCCGCGACGAAGTGCGGCTTGTAGCCGTAGCCGACCAGCAGGCTTTCCAATTCTTCCTGCGGGATGCGCGCCAGGACCGTCGGGTTGGCGATCTTGTAGCCGTTCAGGTGCAGGATCGGCAGGACCGCGCCGTCGCGCCGGGCGTCGAGGAACTTGTTGGAGTGCCAGCTTGTCGCCAGCGGCCCCGTCTCGGCCTCGCCGTCGCCGATGACGCAGCAGACGATCAAATCGGGGTTGTCGAAGGCCGCGCCGTAGGCATGGGACAGCGAGTAGCCTAGCTCTCCCCCCTCGTGGATCGAGCCGGGCGTCTGCGGGGCGGCGTGGGAGGGGATGCCGCCAGGGAACGAGAACTGCTTGAACAGCCGCTTCATCCCGGCCTCGTCCTGCGAGATGTCCGAGTAGATCTCGCTGTAGGTGCCTTCGAGGTAGGTGTTGGCGACCATGCCCGGCCCGCCATGTCCCGGCCCAGCGATGTAGAGGACGTTCAGGTCGTCCCGCTTGATGACCCGGTTGAAGTGCGCGTAGACGAAATTGAGGCCCGGCGTCGTCCCCCAGTGCCCCAGCAGGCGCGGCTTGACGTGCTCGCGCTTCAACGGCTCTTTGAGCAGCGGGTTGTCCATCAAATAAATCTGCCCGATGGACAGGTAATTGGCCGCGCTCCAATAGGCGTTCGTCCGGCGCAGTTCGTCGGGGCCGAGCGGCCCCGGCACAATCTCATGCGCCTCGGGGTCTTCTTCCCGGAAATTGTGTTCCGGCGCCGTCACGGTTGCCGTCATCGTCATGGCCTTCTCCTTTTGCCGCCGCTTACCATCCAGGCGGGGTCACAGGCACATAGTACCCACGCGCGGGGCGAAAGAGTGTTAAGGTTTTGTTAAGAATGGGGCGATGTCTGGACAGTGGAAGCGCACGGATCGTAGGGTTCGCGTCAGAGCTACGCCTTCTTGCCCCCTACTCGTCTTCCTCGATCTCTTCGACCAGCCCGGAAACAAACGCCGCGAAGGTAGGAGCCAAAGCGAGCACTTCCAGTTCCGGGTCAGTTTCCACGTCTACATAGATAACCCTCGGCTCACCCTGCGCCCCGCACGCGCTGTAGTCAAGCATGAACGCGGTGTGTCCGTCGGTCGAGAAGACGATCCCGACATCGGGGTAGTCCCACTCCTCGATGAGATACCGGCTCCCCGTCTCGCCGTCGATCCCATCCTCACACCCGACGCCCATCAGGTCGCGGCAGGAGACGTGGTTGTTGGCCCAATTCGTCGGGCGATCCGTGGGGAATGCGCCACGGGCGAGGTCGCCGCCGTTCTTCTCGCGAAGGGCATCCACATAAGATTGGGGCAGTTTATAGCCCAGCGTCTTTTCGGCCTGCGTTACCATGTCCGAGGTAAGCGGGGGACACTGGCTTGGCCCATCGTCGAATAAAGTCATGTTGATTCTCCTGGCTTCGCCTGCCTGCTTCGGTCTTCGTTCAGCCTTATTTGCGGTAGAAGATCACCTTCGCAATTTCGGCAGCGGCGTCGTAGAAGACCACGATGCCGCCAAGCACCGGCAGGAACACGGCGGGGCACTGCGGCGGCAAGATCACAACCCCTGAGAACGCTTGAGCGCCGCTTCCACGCGGCCCATGTCTTGCTCCGTAATACTCCCGATGCGGCTTCGGAGGCGCTCTTTCGCCACCGTCATGATCTGCTCGGCCTTTACATAGGACACTTCGCGCAGGCCGTTTCCCGGCGATGGCGTGAGTTCAACATGTGTCGGGATCGTTGATTTTCCCTTCGTACTGACTGTCGCCACGATGGTCAGGGGGTAGCGGGGGTTCATGTTGCCCGCGTCCGCCTGGATCACCAGCGCGGGCCGCAGGCCGGTCTGCTCGGAGCCGCGTCCGGGCGACCAGTCCAGCCAGTGAAGTTCACCTCGGCGGATGTCGTCCCGGAAGCTTGAGGCGTTAGTCACGGAGCGCGACCTCCGCCTGGGCGTGGAAGGCGAACTCGACATCACTCAGTTCCGGGTCGGACCCGAGTTCAGAGAAAGCGTCATACAGTTCTTTTTCTTCCGTTTCTTTGACCGCTTTCTCGATTAGGTGAGTCACAAAGGTGTTAAAACTGACCTGCTGGGATTGGGCGACTTTAGCGGCGCGAGACTTCAAGTTCGAGGGAATGCGAACCGAAAGCGTCCCGATTTCTTTTGAAGCTGATGGTGTGGGCATGGGATTTTCCTCACTCTGCATCCGAGATATGGTGTCGTTATTATGATACCATATCTTGTTATCAGGACGCCATCTTGCGGTAGAAGAACGTCTTGGCCGTCTCAGCCACAACGATGTAGAAAACCATGATGCCGCCGAGTACCGGCAGGAACACGGCGGGCAGGGGCACGAAGCCGAACGGACGCGCCAGAGGCGTGTACGGCAGCAGCAGGGTGACGGCGACGATGGCGATGGTCGCCAGCAGGAGCGGGGTGCTGGGGCGGCTGAGGTAGAACCGCTTCCGGGTGCGGATGACCAGCACGATGAGCGAGGCGGTGACGACGTTCTCGACGAACCAGCCCGTGCGGAACTGCGCGACATTGGCGTGCATGAGCCAGAGCAGGACGCCGAAGGTGAGGTAGTCACAGGCCGAGTTCGCCAGGCCGAAGACGACCATGAAGCGGCGGATGAACCTGATGTCCCAGCGGCGCGGGCGTTCCACCTGTTCCGGGTCCACGCTGTCCGTGGCGATGGTCATTTCGGGGAAGTCGGTCATCAGGTTGGAAAATAAGATCTGCTTGGGCAGGAGCGGCAGGAAAGAAAGGAATAGGGACGCGCCGGCCATGCTGAACATGTTGCCGAAGTTGGCGCTGGTCGCCATGAAGACGTACTTGAGCGTGTTGGCGAACGTGATCCGACCCTCCCGGACGCCGCGCGCCAGCACGTCCAGGTTTTTCTCCAAAAGGACAATGTCGGCGGCTTCTTTGGCGACATCCACGGCGTTCGCCACCGAGATGCCGACATCGGCGGCGTGGAGCGCCGAGGCGTCGTTGATCCCGTCTCCCATGTAGCCGACGACATGACCGGCTTTCTTCAAGGCCAGGATGATGCGTTCTTTCTGGTTCGGCTCCACTTCGGCGAAGACGTCCACCGAAGGCGCGCGCTGGGTCAGAGCCTCCTGGCTCATCCGGCGCAGGTCGCCCCCCGTGACGATCTGCGGGCAGGTCATCCCCGCCTGCTTGCTGACGGTCGCGGCGACCAGCGCGTTGTCGCCCGTAATCAGCTTGAGCGAGACGCCCAGATCGCGCAGGGATTGGAGCGATTGAATGATGCCGGCTTGGAGCGGGTCGAACAGGGTCAGGAAGCCCAAAAACGTCATCCCGGCCTCGTGGTCCTTGCCGACCTGCGTTTCCGCTCCCAGGTCGCGGTAGGCGATGCCCAGGGTGCGGTATCCCTGGCCGCTGAACGCCTCATACTGCGTCTGAATCTGCGCCCGCAGCGGGTCGAGCACTGTCACCTGTCCGGCTGCGGTTTCCGCCGTTTGGCACACGTCCAGCACGTTCGCCAGCGCGCCCTTGGTCACCATCAGGTGCTTGCCTCCGTGCGAGACCAGCACAGAGAGCCGCTTGCGGACAAAGTCGTAAGGCTCCTCGTCGAGCTTTTTGTCGCCGGAGACATCCAGAGGCCGAAAGGCGACGATCGCCTCGTCAATGGGGTTGGCGTACCCGCTCTGGAACTTGGCGTTCAGGAAGGCAAGGAGCAGCACTCGGTCGCTGTCGTCGCCACAGACATTGAGGGCCGAGTGCAGCCGCACGGTCCCCTCGGTCAGCGTCCCCGTCTTGTCCGTACACAGGACGTCCATGCTGCCGAAGTTCTCGATGGCCGTCAGCCGCTTGACGATGACCTTCTCCTGCGCCATCTTTTTCGCCCCGTGGGCCAGGTTGATGCTGATGATGGCGGGCAAAAGCTGGGGCGTCAGGCCGACGGCGAGCGCGAGGGAGAACAGCAGCGACTCCAGCACGGGCCGGTGGAAGTAGACGTTGGCGGCGAAGATGCCCAGGACGAGCAGCAACGTCACCTCCATCAGCAAATAGCCGAAGTGCCGGATGCCCTGCTCGAACTCGGTTTCGGGCGGCTTGCGAGTCAGTGTCTGCGAGACCTTGCCGAATTCGGTCGCGCGCCCCGTCAGCACCGCGACGGCGCTGGCGGTCCCGCTGACGACGTTTGTCCCCAGGAACAGGCTGTTGGTGCGCTTCGCCAGGGGCGTGTCGGCCGGCAGGGTCACGGGGGACTTCTCGACCGGGAACGTTTCCCCCGTCAGGGCGGCTTCATTGACGAACAGGTCTTTGGAGTCTAAGATCAGGCTGTCGGCGGGGACGATGTCGCCCGCATGAAGCACCACGACATCGCCCGGCACGACGGCGTCCGTCTGGACATCTAGGGGCTTGCCGTCGCGCTCACAGGTCGCCTTGATCTGCACCACGGCCAGCAGCTTCTGCACGGCGTCCGCCGCCCCCCGCTCCTGCCAGAAGCCGAGCAAGCCGCTGACCAAGACGATGGCAATGATGATGAGGGCGTCGGTCGTGTCGTGGAGGAACAGCGACAGCAGGGCGGCGAAGATCAAGATCAGGATGATGGGACTTTTAAACTGGGACAGCAGCAGGAGCAGCATCTTCCACAGCGGGTGCGGGTGCGCTAGGCCCGCGCCGCCGACGAGTCGGCCCTGCGCCTCGGCCTGAGTCAAGCCTTGGGCGGACGTCTTCAGGCGACTGAATAGGTCTATCGGGGCAACGCTCCAGAAGGCGAGCGTGTTGGGGTCTGAGGGAGTCGTTTTGGGGTCTGAGGGAGTCGTTTTGGTTTGCATTGGGATATGTCAGGCGAAGGCTAAACCAGGACTTGTTCGACCGGGCGGCGTAGGGAGTGGGGCAGCGCGTCCGCGAACCCGAACCGCAGGAGCAGTTGCGGCTGCGCCGTGCCGAGACCAAGGTAGCTCTGAAACTGGGAGCGCAGTCCGGTGACCTCGGCGGGCTGGTTGAGGAATGCCACCTGGATGCCCAAGGCTGTCAGGGCGAGCCGCTCGTACAGCCGCCCCGTCTCGACCCAGTGGCGCTTGTCGTCCGAGGCGGAGGCGATGACGGTCAGGCCGGACGAGCTGCGCGCCTTCCGCGCGGACGTGTCCGCCTGCGATCCGGCGCTCGCGGCCGTGAGGAACCGCCGACCCAGCCAGCGCGGGACGTCCGGGTTGCCGGTGCAGCGCGTGTACAGCCCGTCCAGGCTGTGGAGGGCTTCCGGCTTGTTGAACCGAATCCAGGAGACCAGTTCGGCGACGAAGGCCGGATCGCCGAACTGCCGCCGGTCGCCTGCCTTAATGTACTCGATGAGGGCTTCTTTATGGCGGGTATCGGTGAAGATCAGCGTGGAGACGCCCGCGCCGGACATGCCGGCCTCGATCTTCTTCGTCTCGGCGGGCGGGACGGCCCGCCCGTCGTAGAGGGACCGGTTGTTCTGCCGGTGCGGGATGGCTTCAAAGAGCGGGGTAGGGCCGTGGGCGGGCGACCGTGACAGATGGACGGTGAGACGGTCCGCGTCCGGCGTGGGGTAAGTGACATCCGCCTCGTACCCGGCGGCACCGGCGGCGATGACCAGGTTCTCCAGGGCACAGCCGAGGCTGATCCAAAGCTCACGGTCCTGCGGGTCTACGGCGGGCAGGCGCCGGGAATAGTCGGGCGAAATACGGATCGCATCTCCCTGAACGGCAAACCTCCAGGGCTGGGTATTATGCCCACTTGGGGCTAGGGTGGCATAGCGGACCAGCTCGCGCATCTGTGCCGGGACGGCGGCCCCGGTTTGGAAGGGGGTGTCCCAGGTACGCCGCGCCTGTGCCTCATAGTCCTGCCAGGGGGCATACGTCACAAGCGCCTCGCCTAAAGCGGCTATCGTCCCGGCAGCGGCGGCGGCCGCGAGGAACCGACGGCGGCTGAGTTTCCGGCGGGGAGATGGGCTTGTACCTGTTTGCACTTTATCCGTGTCTATCATTTGGCTCATAAAAAACAAGGCAGGAGACCGTCGCCTTTAGGCGATGGAGGAATGCCTTCCTGTCTGCCGAAGGCTCTCCTGCATCCTTTCGTGTTAGTGTTGACTTTCGTGTGCTGCTCAGGGTACAATACA